>Ga0310810_10000083_pt1 | contig 97060 bp, 92 predicted proteins | sample NCmetagenome_FD_207641 | JGI IMG/M metagenome (GOLD analysis project Ga0310810, IMG submission 207641) | Soil microbial communities from experimental microcosm in Duke University, North Carolina, United States - NC | ecosystem: Engineered > Artificial ecosystem > Soil microcosm > Unclassified ... | reverse complement strand
GCTAAGCCGATGCAGTCTTGAATTTCGGCTGTCAGGAAGAATGTAACAGGCGGCGTTTGCCCCCGTAAACTAGTTGCTTTTTATCGAGCGACACTGGTCCGGGCCGCGATTCTGACTCGCGACCCGGGTACTGATACTTATTTCTGCTGCATGCCTTCGATGTGTTTGTTCAGGTTGGCAATGCGCTGTTGGACTTCGCTCTCATGCCCCTGGCTCATCTTCCAGAACAATGCGCCCCAAACCGGCATATCTTTCGTGCCATGGGCGGGAAGAGATTGCTCGCCTCGGATGATGGCAGAAACCTTTAGGCTCGGGTAGTTGCCACCGTTCTTCTTGCTCAACTGTGTCAGATCTGGCGGTGGAACTTTCAAAGCTTCTGCGGCCGGACCATTGCCTTTACCGTCTTTAGCGTGACAAACGGCGCAATAAGTGTTGTACATTTCCTCGCCCGAAGCCGCCGAAGTCGGCTTGATGGGCACGTGCTTCACAACTTTTTGAGACTGCTCTTGAGCGCCGGCGACCAGGGCCGCTGCTAGGACGATGGCACATCCGAGTAGTTTGCGGCTTTCCATGATTCCTCCTTACACACTGCTGTATCAACTCGCTACTGAGGACTAGTCTATGGATGTCTGCACACGAGCCTCGGTGATCCGTGTCACTCCTGCAGGTGATAAGCCCGCCAGTATCGGTGTGACACACTTGCTGGCGTAATCGCAAAAGAAAGCACGCCCAGCGCGGGCGTGCTTGTTAACAACGCTTCTAACGATACTAATTCTGTGGATTATCGTTCTTATTCTGATCCGAGTCGCTGTCAGGTTGTGGCAGCTTCTGACGATTGGAGTGTCTCGGCTCCGCAGGTAGTACAGTCACGGGCGCCTGCAGTGTGAAGTTCAGCACGGTTTCAGAAGGCAGTTGGATCTGCTGCCCCTTAGTGGCTGCTTGCACGCCGCCTCCTAAACCGCCACCGGCGGCTGCTCCGATCGCAGCACCCTTACCGCCTCCCGCGATTCCGCCGATGATGGCCCCGATGGCTGCGCCTGTTCCGACTTTGGCTGCCGTGTTCTTCGTGCGAGAACTTCCTTCGCGTCGATATTGATCGGTCTGGATGCTATAGCTCTTGCTTCCAACTCCGATCCGATCCAGCTGTAGAACCAGCAGTGATTTGCCCGCAAATTTGCCGGCGCTCTGCACTTCCACCACATGTCCGGTCACGTCATACCCAGAAGGGATAACTGCGTCGCCCTCAAGCGAAAGCGGGGAATCCAGCGTTGCATGAAAACTCTGACCGTTTTGGGCTGTTTCGGAATCGACTGCATCGACTAAGCGCACTGCTAGGGTCGTTCCCGATGGAATAGTAACTTTCTGAGGTTTTGGCGGCTCTGGCTGAGCTGCGGGCGCGGCCTGTACTGGCGCTGGCACCACGGCTGGCGTCGCCGGTTCGGTGTTTTGTGCCACGTGTGTTGGTGTTTCCGCTGGACGCGGCTTAGCTTTGCTTGGCCGAGGTCTCGCGACCGGGGCCGCAGCTGGCGTCGGCTTTTCCTCGACAGGTGCGGGGGCTTGGTTTGCTGCTTCTGTACTCGACGGCATCACCTGCAAATTGTTCACAACATCCTTAACGCCCGGTACCGCAGCCGCCTGACGTGCAGCAGCATCGCGTTGCATTTCATTTTCAACGGAGCCGCTCAGGGTGATCCGGCCATTCGCTGCTTGGACATTAAGGGTTTTTGAAGCGAGACCAGAATCCTGGCTGAACCGCGATTGCACTGCTCCTGCCAGTTCCGCATCGCTCGGCGCCTTGCTGCATGCAAGACCAACCACAAGGAATGAAGTCAAAACGACAAGCGAGAGAAATTTAGACGCTCTCGTTTTCATGATTAAACTCCTGATGTAAGGAAACTTTAGCTATTTAAGTTTAGATGCAAACGGCTGCCCCGGTTCAACAAAAAACTGCGTGCCGAACCTTTCCCGAGACATAAGGATGCCCCAGTAGAAAGAACACCTTAGCGGGGAAAATGTTGCTAGTTTTGGTGGAGAAATTTGTAATCCAGAATCGACGCTGCCAGTCCGACGCCGTCTTCCGTGTCGCGTGCGTCTTTTGAGCGGATGACGCGGCCCTGACACAGCACATTGCTGTTCTTCTGCCCAGAAATATCCTCGGGCATTTCGAAGACCATCTCGATCAAAGCATTTGCGGGAAGTGGCTGGGGCCCGTGGAAGAGAACTCCAGACTGGCTGATATTTTCAGTGGTTCCCTGATACCACGTGCTCATGTTTTTTACGCGAAAGCGAATCGGCACCGTCAGTTTTAAACGGCGAGCGCGCGGAACCCAAGTCGGCTTCTTGGAGCTAGTCCGCCGCTTGATCGTCGTAGTCGGCTCCGCCTCGGTCTCATGGACGCGGGCCGTGCGGCGCATGGTCTTCCAGTCATATTGGTACTGCGCGGCGCACAGAAGACAGACCTGGTAATAATGGCCGTCGGCGGCCCGGCGAGGCCAGGAAAACTCGTGCGAACAGCGTCCTAACATGAGAACATCCAGGAGTTTTTGAGGCATGTTGTGCTTCGCGACCGGACTGTCCGGACGCTTCCATCATCGTCTGAGTTTGTGGAGTTGGATAGGTTACTTTCGTGTGCTGCCGGGGATGCGTTCGTAATCGAGCATCCACGGTATTGAATTCTTTTCCTTCACGATGATTTTGATCACATTCACGTTTTCTCCCTAAGCCTCCGATTGATCATCGACCCAAAATCGGATGTAAGCGCCTTCGTGCTCGCGGGAGGGAAGAGCTCACGTATGGGCCAGGACAAGACGCTGCTCACATGGGAGGGCGAGACGCTTCTCACCCGCAGTGTTCGCTTATTGCAAAGCGTGTCGAACACCGTGCGCATTGTTGGCAGCATCTCGAAGTTCCCAAATTTCAGCGAAGTCGTCGAAGATATTTTTCCTGATTGTGGCCCGCTCGGTGGCATTCACGCTGCCCTCGCGAATTCGACGACGGAGTTGAATCTCGTGATCGCGGTTGACATGCCGACCATCACGGCACCACTTTTGGTGTACTTGTTGAGGCGAGCGAAGGACAGCCGCGCGATGGTAACGGTGCCGCGCACAGCTGACGGATGGCAGCCGCTGTGTGCTATTTACCGTAAAAGTTTGCAGCCGTTCGCGGAGCAAGCTCTGAAGGCGCGCGACTATAAAATTGACCACCTTTTCTCGCAAGTCAATGTTTGCGAGATTTCTGGGGTTGAACTTGCAGAGCACGGCTTCAGCGATGCTCAATTCCACAACCTGAACACGCCCGAAGATGTGCGCACAGCCGAACGAACCGGGAAACGTTGATAAATGCCAGTCGCGCAACTTGAGCCAAAGCGCCGCCCGTGTTACTTACTAAGAAACCATCTTCATGGCCGCTCCTTACATTGAGTTCAAACACGTTTCGAAGGCATTCGGCGACAACCACGTTCTGAATGACGTGAGCTTCGATGTGTACCCCGGTGAAACCGTGTGCATCCTCGGACGCAGCGGGGTAGGGAAGTCCGTTTCGCTCCATCAAATTATGGGGTTTCTCAAGCCGGACTCTGGCCGCGTGTTTGTGGCTGGTGAAGACATCACTGACTTCACTGAGGAGCAACTGGAGCCCATCCGAAAGAAAGTCACGATGGTCTTTCAGAACGGAGCGTTGTTTGACTCCCTCAGCGTGGGAGAGAACGTAGCCTTTCCTTTACGCGAGCGTCAGGATCTCTCCGAGGACCAGATTTACCAGATTGTCGATGGCTTGCTCGAAATGGTCGCTGTGAAAGAAATGCGTGACCAACTCCCTTCCGATCTCTCAACGGGGATGAAGCGCTCGGTCGCGATTGCGCGCGCTCTGGCGGCGCAGCCTGAGTGTGTTCTCTATGACGAACCTACGACGATGGTCGATCCCCTCATGGCTCAGTTGCTCGGCGATCTCATTTCTCGCCTTAAGGTGCAGCTCCATCTCACCAGCATCGTCGTAACGCACGATATGCGACTGGCACAAAAATTGGCAGACCGCATCATCTTCTTGCACGAGGCGCGTGTAGTTTTCTACGGCAACTACGCCGAAATGGAACAATGCAAAGAACCGATCGTTCAGGAATTTTTGCAACTGGACGAACTCCGGCTCGAAGCCTGAAAAGGCAAGGTTTACGCAGATTGTTCAGTGATTTTTACATCATCCGAGGCAGCTACCCTCTACCTCTTCGCATCCCATCATTTCAATAGTGATTGTGCCGCTTCGTTCAGCAAAGGGATTTGTGGCTAGCTACCCGACTGTTCCTCGGTCTGCATACGTTTTGGTGCTGCTGTCGCTCATCTGTCCCGCTTTTGCATGGTGCGCGCTCGGCGACACCGTTTCTTCCGTTGAAGCAGACCGAGTCCAAATGAGAGGCGCGGTGCGTGTTCAGCAAGTGAACGGAATTTCGGTTCACGAAATCTCTGATGATCATGGCACGCAAGTGCGCGAATTTGTCTCCCCGCAAGGATCGGTTTTTGCTGTCGCGTGGCAGGGACAATTCATTCCGGATCTTCAGCAAGTTCTCGGCAAATATTTCGATCAATACTCTGAAGCGGTACGCGCCCAAAAAGCGTCCTATGTCGGCCGAAGGCCGATTAACATTCAACTGCCTGGGCTAGTCGTGCAGATGACCGGGCACATGCGCGCTTATTCCGGGCGCGCCTACCTTCCCGCCATGGTTCCTACGGGAGTAGCTCTGGATTCGATCCATTGACGAGACAACTGCCCAATTTTCTATTTGCGGGAATCCTCGTATTGATCCTCCTCATCGCAGGCTGCGGAGGAGGATCTTCGTCGCAGCGTATTGTTGGCTCGGTAACGCTCAGTCCTTCAACGGCCCAGACACTCGCCGTTAGCCAATCCTTACCCATTACAGCAACGGTTGCGAATGACGCGAGTGGAAGCGGAGTCTCTTGGACGCTCACCGGTGTCGGTTCTCTCAGTGATGTCACAACTACCTCAGTCACGTACACAGCGCCATCGGCGGTATCGTCAAGTCAGACCGTAACCGTGCGTGCTACCTCGAAAGCGAATCCAGCCGCCTCTGCGACCTTGCAAATAACAGTGACGTCCGGTGGTGCGCAAGCGAATGTGTTATCGCTTAGCGTTAATGGTGGTCCAGTTCCCGGTCAACTTTACGCAAATGGGGCTTTCGCAAACGTCACCTTGTGTGTCCCGGGAACTTCGAACTGCCAAACTATCGGCGGCGTGCTCGTCGACACGGGTTCGTTCGGGTTGCGCTTACTGAAATCTGCCGTCACACTTCCGCTGGCGCCCCTGACTTCCGGGGGCAGCACAATCAACAATTGCGTGCAGTTCGTGGACGGCTCGTTTCTTTGGGGACAGGTTGCCGCAGCAGACGTGCACCTTGCAGGCGAGCAGGCGTCGAGTGTTTCTGTTCAATTGATCGCCGATCCGACCGGTTTCGCAATCCCGACCTCCTGTGCAGCGGGTGGGTCCAATAACAATTCGCTTGCCGCCTTAGGAGCGAATGGAATTCTGGGCGTAGGAACCGAAGCGCAAGACTGTGGCCCTGCTTGTGATTCTTCCAGCGGTCGGCCCACACCGCCAGTGCCCGCCTATTACAACTGTTCGACCTCCGGTGGATGTCAGCCTGCTTTCGTGAGTCTGGCAGAGCAGATTACGAATCCTGTTGTGAAATTTCCGGTCGACAACAACGGAGTTTTGGTTCAGATGCAGTCGCTCTCCGGCACAGCTACGACGGCGAGCGGCAACTTGATCTTCGGAATTGGCACGCAAGCGAATAATGCTTTAGGAAGCGCCACGATTCAAACGCTGAACAACGTCGACAACTTCACAACCGCTTTCAACAGTCGGACGCTCACGAGCAGCTTCGTCGATAGCGGTTCCAATGGATTGTTTTTCCCGGATTCAGCAATCGCCACGTGCACGACTGCCTCAGGTTTTTTCTGCCCGCCTTCGACGCTCCACCTCACCGCCGTGAATCACGGGCAGAATGGAACGCAGACGAATATTTCTTTTACGGTCGACAACGCACAGAACTTGTTCAACAGCAATCCAAGCGCGGCTGCTTTTAGTACGCTGGCGGGCCCAATGTCGGGCGGTTTCGATTGGGGATTACCCTTCTTCTACGGCCGCAATGTGTTCACCAGCATCCGAGGCCAGACCATGCCTTCCGGCGCGCCTGCCGCTCCCTGGTGGGCCTACTAGCCAATCAGAATCCCTGGCGAACGAGTTCTTCAACATTGAGACTGCTTGATTCTGGATCGCCTTTCATCATCTTCTCGACATATTTTGCAATCACGTCGGCTTCCAAATTCAGGGCGTCACCGGGCTTGAGTGTGCCGAGGTTGGTCATCTCGACTGTGTGCGGAATGATGGCGATTGTGCACTTCTGATCCTGCAACTTTGCAACCGTCAAGCTGATTCCTTCAATAGAGATTGAGCCCTTGAAAACGGTGTATTTCTCTACATTCCGTGGAATCTCGATGTGCAGCCACCAATTCTCGGAATCTCCGATGCGATCGAAAGATAGAAGTTTCCCGATTCCATCTACGTGTCCCTGAACGATATGTCCTCCAAAGCGCCCATCGGCCTTCATGGGTAATTCCAGGTTCACCAAAACTCCCTCGCGTGTTCGCGAAAAGGACGTGCGCTCCCAGGTTTCCGGAGCCAGGTCCGCGCAGAACGATGTCGGCTTAATATCGAGTGCCGTCAGGCACACGCCGCTAACCGCAACGCTTTGTCCTGTGCCCAGTTGTTTTGGAGTATTTTTCGCGTCGATGGTAATGCGTCGATTTTCGCCGTGTTGCGTGATTCGGGTAATTCGTCCGACTTCCTCGATAATGCCGGTAAACATGGATTTGCAGCTCCTTCAATGAGTTTTGGATGAAACAGCTATGGTACTCCGCGCCGTTGCGGACGACGATCAATCTAGGACCTGCTAGATACACGGGAATCCCTACTAGATTATCCAGGTGTTTTTGGCCTTGACCCAAGCTGGTTTCGTCCTATACTCAGCCCTCAGAACTGCCCGGCGTACTGAGGATGGCCGGTTCCTCCCGCGAGAAACGGAGGCGTTAATGGGATGCATCTTTGAACTGGTTCGGGACCAGCAGACACACAGTGTCAGTTCCACCCAGACTGTGCTGGAGGTCGCACGAATCATGGTCGAAAGGAATATCGGCGCAGTACCGGTCATTACGGATGGAGTTTTGGTCGGCATCTTTTCAGAGCGAGACCTTATGAAGCGCGTGGTCGTTGAGGGACGAGATCCCTCAAAAACCTTGGTCTCTGAAGTCATGACGGATGAGCCACTTACGGTGGAACCACTCACCACGGTGGATGATTGCCGCCAACTCATGCACCGCCATGGTTTCCGGCACCTGCCGGTCTGCGAGGGGCGCCAGCTTCGGGGCGTAGTTTCCCTCCGAGACATCGTGATGCACGATCTGGATGAGAGGGATGGCGAGGTTCGCATGATGCGAGCCTATATCCAGTCGGAGATCTGACATTTAAGCAGTTTTGATTCCTTCCTCCCCCATAACACCAGAAGTAACAGTTACCCACGGTTACTTTCGTTCATTGACCTCACGTATAGACCTGCTAAGTTACGGAGGGGCTCGGCGTGTAGGTATGGGACCGACTAGCCGATTCAATTCGTTAGCATGAACGATCACGTCCAACTCGCCTACTTGATCCTATGGGGTTTCCAGCCCGTAGCTGAAACGGTGGTCGCGTTCGTGATGTGGAAACGCAAGCTGAACAAGAATTTCCCCGCGTTTTACGCGTTTTTGCTTTGGGACATCTTGCAGTTTTCAGTCCTGTTTCCTATTTACTTGGCCGGAAGCTACAGGTGGTACTACTACGGTTTCTGGGTCAACATGGCCGTATACGTAGTGTTGGGTTTCCGCGTTATCCACGAGATCTTTATCGATGTATTTCGCCCCTATCACACGCTTAAGGATCTAGGCACTGTCTTATTCAAGTGGGCAGCGCTAGTGATGCTTCTCGTTTCGGCCGTAGTCGCCTTCTCGAAACCCACTGTGGACCAGGGCCCTATCGCACACGCCATTTTCACACTGCATCGAAGCGTGCGGCTCACTCAATGCGGTCTTGTGCTGTTCCTCTTGGTGTTTTCGAAATACCTGGGAATCTCCTGGAAGCAGAAAAGTTTTGGTCTGGCGCTAGGCTTTGGCGCCTTTGCCACCGTGGAGATGGGAGTGATCGTTCTCAATATCGGCGGCTATATCAGCTCCACCACAATGAATCTTACGAACCTGATCGCAATGGATGCTTCAATCCTGATCTGGCTCGGTTATATGCTTGCGGAGAGTCCGGAACGCGAGGCGAGAGTCTCGCTTGTACAGTCACACCGCTGGGAACAGAGTCTTTCTGATCTTCAGCGTCCAGTGGGCGCCGACTCTCTAATACCAATGTTCGAAGGCATGGTGGAACGAGCGTTTTCGAAAAACAATTCGAACTCGCCTGCAGCCGGCCAGAGCTCAGATTTATTGTTTCGCTCCGATCCGTTCCGTTTCGAGTATCCGCCTAACCCCACGCCCCGTGATATCGATTCCTCTGTATCTCAGCCTGCCGAACACGAGCCAAAAACCAACTGACAGTAGTCCGTCTGAAAGTCCGTTCAATACCCAACTCAACTGACCGTTATCCGTCCGACAGATTGCAGCGGTACTTTCCAACCGCCAACCAAATTATTTTCGATTCCTAATGTAAAACTCTAGGGTTTAAGTGCAAGCTTCTCTTTGAGATATGGATGATGCAGGCTGGCTCGGACAGCTAACGGGATGAGGGGAGGGCTGCACCGTGATTTGTGCAAAAAAACTTGCGCACCGCCTGTATAATGCGGTGCGCGTGTGAGTTACTCCTCCAAGAGTTCACTCGCTAGTAAGGAGAAAACCCATGAAACGTGCAGTCAGGATGCTGGTCCTGATGCTTGGCTTGATGGGCACTTATATGGCCGCTGCTCCGAGAGTTCCCGCTCCCGGGATCGGCCCGATACCAATGTGCCCACCGTCACGACCAAATTGCGGCTTGTAGCTGTTTTTGGCAAGGTCACGAAAGTAACCTCATTGGTAACTGACCTAGCCTTTGGCCTAGATTTTTTTCGGGCTGATCACTTTGCATAGTGACAGCCCGGATTTTTTGATTCCCATCTTACTGGCGCGCGTTGCCCTTGCCTTCATAAAGGCGCCTGAATCTTCATAACTCTGAGCCCGCTGAGGTTCAGTTTGGGACCAAACTGAAAAATATTTTCAACTTGTAGGATGAAGATCGCTGAAGGACTTGTATAATCCCGGCGCGGCGCTAACTATCGTTTCACGATAAAGCTCCGCAAATATAGGAGACGAACCCATGAAGCATGCGGTCAGGATGCTGGTCCTGCTGCTGAGCTTGGTGGGCACCTACATGGCAGCCGCTCCGAGAGTTCCCGCTCCCGGCATTGGCCCCATACCAACGTGCCCCCCTTCAAGACCCAATTGCACCCTCTAACCAATGGCGAAGCTGAATTTATTTGTCCGTTAAAATAGTTCGTAAAAGTGAAAGGTTTAGGGCTGACAAAAGTCAGCCCTTTTCTTTTTCCGATCACAGAGCGTTGACGGACTTTGAGAGTGCTTCTGGATCCGTGAATGGCGGCAAACAACGGAATCCTTCGCAAACAACGGCAAGCGCCTGACCGCCGTTGACTCCCGGTAAGTTTGGAAGTGTTTCCGCCAGCGCTGGTGGAAGCGACTGCGGATTGGCTTCATGCGTTGGTAAGTGCACAACAGAGCGAGTCAAACGGAACCCCTGCATTGCGGCGCGATACAGCTGCATTGCGGGCTCATCGCTCCCCAGCACAATAATCTGCTGCTGCGGTTGGGCGAAATGCACCGCGGCAATTCCATAGGTCGCAGCAAACAATCCAGCCTGTCCAGCAACGCCGGCAAAAACTTCAAGTGTCTGTTCCGCGCGATCTTTGTACGTTGATTCATTTGTGTAGAGATGGAGACGCATCAGCAGAATCGCGGCGGCGGAATTTCCAGCTGGCGTCGGCGAATCCTGGAAGGGTTTTCGACGAGCCGAGAGCACGCCCGGCAACGTCGTTTCGGCACTGGCATCTTCTGTATCGAAAAACCCACCCCCCGCCGGATCGAAGAATCTCTCGATCATCGTGTCGGCGATCTGTCTCGCATATCTGAAGTAAGTCAGGTCTCCCGTTGCCTCGAATGCGTCGAGGCAGGCGATTGCGGAGAATGCGTAATCATCCAGGCCACCGTTCACAGATCTATGGGGAGCAGCGGGATCCGAATAGGCAATGACATGCGACATTCGATCCTTATCCCATGCATCGGAGAGAATGCGGTCGAGTGAGCGCAGGGCAAAACGCCGTGCTTCATCGAGTCCAAGCGCCTTGAATGCCTCCAGGTAAGCCGAGACAAACATGGCATTCCAGCTGGTGTAAACCGTCTTGTCGACATACGGAGTCGGGCGCTGTAACCGGGACTCGTATAACTTCTTCTTTGCATCCGTTAGAAGTGTTTCGACGCGGTCCCTCGGGAGCCCGAGCTTGGCAGCAATTTCATCCAACGAGACTCGAATCCACAACACGTTTTTGTTCGGATTGTGGTGCATCTCTCCAGTTTCGCCGATGTCGAAATGCAATGCCGCAACAGCCAATTCCTCCGGGTTGAGTACGGCCTTGGCTTCCTCCAGCGTCCACGTGAAGTAGTCGCCATCGTCCTCCATCGAATAGTCCGCATCCTGAGAAGCGTAGAACCCGCCATGCTCCCGGTCCGTCAACCATTCATCGACCCACCGGATAATGTCGCGCGCAACATTCGCGAAGAATTCATTCTGCGTTGCCTGGTATGCGTGAACGTAATTCTTGAGCAGCTCCGAGTTGTCATAGGACATCTTCTCGAAGTGCGGCACGATCCATCGCTCGTCAACTGAGTAGCGATGGAAGCCGCCTGCCAGTTGATCGTAAACGCCGCCATACGCCATCTTCTCCAGTGTGGTGACGTACACGTTTTGCGTGGCTTGATCTTTCTTTCGCGCAGAGTGATCAATCAGCAAATCGATCGCAGAGGCATGAGGAAACTTCGGTGCATGCCCGAATCCCCCATTTGTCGCGTCGAACATTCCCACCGTCGACTTAATGATTGTTTCAATTATTCGCTCGTTAAAGTTCCCCTGCCGTCCCGCGAAGGACTCGGCATTAGAGACCGCTTGCGTAACTAACTGTGCCTGCTCTTGCACGTCCTCATGCTTCTCGTGATAGGCGTTTGAGATCGAAAGCAAAACACGCTTAAAGCTCGGACGGCCATATTGGTCATGTGGCGGAAAATATGTGCCGCCATAGAACGGCTTCCCATCTGAAGTAAGGAATGCTGTTAAGGGCCAGCCGCCCTGTCCACTGATCGCGCTCACAGCCGCCTGGTAGCGGCTGTCAATATCAGGTCGTTCGTCGCGATCCACTTTCACGGCAACAAAATGCTCATTGACGATATTGGCGACCTCCGGATCGTCATACGATTCGCGGTCCATCACATGGCACCAATGGCACCAGACTGCGCCAATATCGAGCAGCATGGGCTTGTTCTCGCGCTGTGCGGTCGCGAACGCCTCCTCGCCCCACTCGTGCCAGCGAATCGGCTGGTGCATTGCCGAACGCAAGTAGGCAGAGGATGCTTTAGAAAGAGAATTCAGCGTCTCGGTCGTCATACCAATTTAGTCTAAGGCTTTTGATGAGGAGCGTGGGGATGGCGTCTTGGAATGTTGAGCTAATTTTCAGCTCATGAACTGTTTCGCGATGCGGCAATATAAATCAACCGCCTCCACCAATTGCCGCTTTTCGACGTATTCCCCTTCCGTGTGTGCGACGTGAATCGATCCGGGCCCCACGAGTGCGGGCTTACCCCAGCGACTGAGAGCGGGGATATCAGTTGTAAACGCTGCGACCATCGTTGGCAGCCCCTGAACTTTCTGAAGTTCCACGAACGGGATCTCGAGAGGGATGTCAATTTCCGCCAAGTCGCCTACCGTGTTGAAAATCTTTTTGCGGAGTTCTTCTGACGGGCCGATGAGTCGGTAAAGCAACTCCGCTTTCGCTAAATCCGGAATTACGTTTGGTGCGCGGCCGCCCTGGATTCCCCCAATATTCATCGTGCAAGGCCCAAACTCCGGGTGGCTGGGCAGAGGCATATCCAGCAGCCGATGGAGAGCGCGCACTAACTTGTTGATTGCTGAATCCCCCAACTCCGGATACGCGGAATGGGCCATCTTTCCCCGTGCTGTTAGCTCAACTCTCAATGCGCCTTTCGACGCCAATGCGATTCGATTTTCCGTTGGTTCCCCATTAATAAGAAATTGCGACCCACGCGGACTCTGATTTGCCACCCGTGCCCCCAGCGAGTCACGCTCCTCTCCGACGAGGAACAGCAATCCGACGTGAACTCCGTCGCTTCGTAGACGTTCGGCAGCGTGGACCTGGGCGGCGATGATTCCTTTCGCATCGCACGATCCACGTCCAGCAATTCGATGCTCATCTTCCGACGAACGGATAAATGGGGGAACTGTATCCATGTGCGTAGACAGCACAACTGTCGGCTCCGTATGCCCTGGCCACGTCGACCAAACATTGGCTCTCACACCTTCCACTGGCATTTTCGAAACTTCAAAGCCGCGACGTCGCAGTTCTTCGCAGAGAAAATTTCCAACGGCCTCTTCATTTGGCGTGATCGATTCGATGTCGACCAGTTGCCGGGTGAGTGAAAACAAGTCCATGGCTGAAGAGCGTATCAGAGAATTCCTTTGGCCTGAGTTCGCGCGAGCGCTCGCGTATACGTGTAAATTGATTCTGTGCTCACCGATTCTCCTTCCATCCGCTCTCTCTTTCTTGAAGGGCCGGCTGGTCGACTCGAAGCTCTGCTCAATGCCGGAACGCCTGGCGCTACACACGCCGCACTGGTGTGCCACCCGCATCCGCTTTTTGGTGGAACCCTTCACAACAAGGTCGTTTTCCATGCCATGAAGGCGTTGAACAGCTTTGGATTTCCCGTACTGCGCTTTAATTTTCGGGGGACAGGATTAAGTGAGGGCGAGCATGATTACGGTACCGGCGAAATGGATGATGTCCGCGCCGCATTGGACTGGCTCGAACGCGAATACACTCTGCCGATCATCTTTGCGGGGTTTTCTTTTGGCGCGGCCGTTGGCCTACGCACTGCGTGTCCGGACGCGCGCGTGCAAGCTCTCATCGGTCTAGGCATACCGGTCGCTCCGATTGACGATCGTAATTACGACTTCGCCTTCCTCCAATCGTGTGCAAAGCCGAAACTCTTCGTATCGGGAACACGCGACCAGTTCGGGCCTAAAGCAAAGCTCCAGGAAGTAATCAGCTCTTTGCCCGAGCCGAATAAGCTCGTTCTGATCGAAGCAGCCGATCATTTCTTCGAAGGGCGACTGCGTGAGATGCGTGAGGCTATCGAAGTTTGGGTCAGAGACGAGCTGAAGCCTGAAGCCTAAGGCTTCCAGCATGACGCCTGGAGCCTGGAAGCCCTCTATAATCCTGCCCATGTCGCTTCAGCTTGATCGAGAACAGCAGTATCGCCGGATGCGCGAAACTGCCAGCGATCTGTTTCAGCAAGCTTTACGCGAATCGAGTATCGAGAAGGCATTTGCAAAAAAGATCGATTGCGATCGTGGAGTTCTTCGCGTCTGTGACGATCTTTACGATCTGCATTCCTACACGCGCGTTTTCGTTGTCTCGATCGGCAAAGCCGGTCAAACCATGGTGCGCGCGCTGGAATCAAAGATTGGCAGCAACATGGAAGGCATTGTTGTCTGTCCGGAGCAATTTCAGCCGCAGGTTCACGGATTTCGTTATTTTCTTGGCGGACATCCGACACCGAATCATGAATCCATTCGAGCAGCCGAATCCATTCTCAAATCCTTAGCAGCGCAGAACGCTTCCTCGCTGATTGTTTATCTCTTAAGCGGCGGCGGGTCTTCGATGGTCGAAAAGCCAGTGGACGATGAGATCTCACTTGACGACATCGTCCAAACTTATCGCACGCTGGTCCATTCCTCTGCGCCGATTGCAGACATCAATGCGATCCGAAAGCACCTTTCCGCCGTAAAAGGTGGACGCATGGCGCAGGCTGCGTATCCTGCGCGCCAGGTTTCAATTCTCGTAAGTGATGTCCCCGACAACACGCCAGACGCGCTTGCCTCGGGACCCACTATGCCTGATTCAACGACAGTCGAGGACTGTCAGCGTATCGCCGCAGAACACAGCTTGCTTGAAACGCTACCCAAGTCTGTTTCCGATTTGTTCGAACGCCACGCTTTGGAAGAAACACCGAAGTCGGATGATCCCGCTTTCGTCTACTCGCGTTGGTGGCCTGTCCTCTCGAACCGCGTCGCGGTTGAGGAAGCTGGAGTTGCGGCCACGAGTCATGGTTTCGCCGTGGAAGTCAACAATTCCTGCGATGACTGGGACTACGGCCGCGCTGCCGACTATCTTCTGGACCGACTGAGAGAATTGCGGAAGAGCGTTTCAAAAGTCTGTCTCATCTCTGGCGGGGAAGTGACTGTCCATGTTGAAAATGGCGGCACCGGCGGGCGCAATCAACAATTCGCGCTAGCTTGTGCCCCAAAAATCAAAGGAGAGGACATCACGGTGCTCAGCGCCGGGACCGATGGCATCGATGGCAACAGTCCAGCAGCTGGCGCGATTGTCGATGGGAGCACCATCGCCCGCGCGGAAGCTCGCGGACTAGATGCCAATGCCGCGGCCAGGATGTTCAATGCGTATCCACTTTTCCATGAATTGGGAGATGCGGTGATCACTGGGCCGACGGGAAACAACCTGCGCGATTTGCGTATTTTGCTCGCTTACTGAAGCGCGCGCTCTAAAAAATCTTCGTTCGACCTTCCTCAAGGACGACCACGCGATCAGCGACTCCGTGCGCTTTCGCTTCCTTTTCCAGCAACTGCAGCGGTTCATCCATTGGCTCATGCGAGAGCTGAAACGTGCCGTAATGCATTGGCACCATCCAGCGAGATTTGAGATCAAGGAAGGCTCGCGTGGCGTCAGCTGGATTCGTGTGCACGTTTCGAAAGGTTTCCGGCTGATAGGCGCCAATAGGCAACAGCGCCAACTCAGGAGCGAGGCGCTGCCCAATTTCGCGAAAGCCTGAGAAGTACGCAGTATCGCCCGCATGGTAGAGAGAGTGTTTCCCGGAACGCAGAACGTAGCCGCCATATCCGCGATGCGAATCCTTCAGCACGCGCGCCCCCCAGTGACGCGAAGGCACGTGAGTCACCGTTAATCCCGAATGGCGGAAACTGTTCCACCACTCTAGTTCGACAATCTCGTGGAAACGCAAATCCGAAACCAGATCGAACAAATGATGAGGCACGACGAGAGTGGGAGCTTTTCCGCGCAGCCTCAATGTATGTTGCACGATCGTCCGCAGCGACGGCCGATGCAGATGATCGAAATGAGCGTGCGTCACCAGTACAAGATCAATCGGCGGCAGATCTCGCACTCGAACGCCCGGCTTGCGAAGTCGCTTCAGCAGAAACAGCCATGGTGCGAAGTTCGGATCGAGCAGAACGTTTTGTCCGCCAATCTGAGCGAAAAAACTTGAATGGCCGATGAAAGTGAGTCCAAGGTCGCCGTTGCTGACCAGCTTCGGCTTGCGAGTTTCCCCTGTACGAGGAGTCATCGCCGAATGCCGCACCAGTCGGGTGAACTGGCGTGCACGCTTTCGCAGCGAGGGATTCTGGAGCGTGACCTTAAACATTCTTGATGACGGCTGGGCGACTTTACTCGCAGGGTGACACACCCACGTTCGTCGCCGGTTTGTTGTTTTTATTCTATATGCAATTTGACGCACCGCGTGTATTGACCACGATGATCATCTCGTTTCTAATCCGGGAACGGAGGAAACATGCGAGTTGCATTTCTGGGATTGGGCATCATGGGACTGCCGATGGCTGTAAACCTTGTGAAGGCAGGTCACGATGTAACCGTTTGGAACCGCACGCCAAAGACTGTTGATGGCGTACGCGTGGCTGCAACTCCGGCAGAAGCCGCCCAGGGCGCGGAAGTCGTGTGGCTTTGCGTTTCCGATACAAAAGCTGTGGAATCCATTCTTTTCGGCCAGAACGGTGTGCAGAACGCCCTGGTTGAAGGCATGATCATTGTTGATTCGAGCACGATTGCGCCCGCTGCAACTCGTCAGTTTGCCGAGCGTGTGCAAGCCCGAGGGGCAAGATATGTTGATGCGCCTGTGACAGGATCCAAAATCGCTGCGCAGAGTGCCAGCTTGATTTTCATGGTGGGCGCTGATGATGAATCTCTCGCGCGTCTGGACCCTTTATTCAAGGCGATGGGCAAGCAGGTTTTCCACATGGGAGAAACCAGCAAAGGTCAGGCTACGAAGCTGGCCATGAATCTTCAGATTGCGCTCATCTACGAAGGATTTGCCGAGGCGCTCACACTAGCGGCGAAACTTGGAGTCGATATCGATCGCATGATGCCTCTTGTTCAGGCCTCGATGGTTCGGTCTGGCGTTGTCGACTACAAGGCTCCATTCATCATGAAGAGAGATTTCTCGCCGAATTTCCCGTTGCGACTGATGCTCAAAGATATCCACCTTGCGCTCGACGCCGCTAAAGATTCCCGGGTCCGCCTTCCAGGGCTTGAGGCCGTGAATGACATCTACGAAATGGCCGCGGAAGATGGCCATCAGGACCTTGATTACGCAGCCACGCTCACGTTGCTCGAGAAATGGGCGGGCGTCGAAGTCAAAAGCAGCGCTGCCTGATTAGTTCTCAGCGAAATCGCCGGAAGAATGTGCGAATGTCTTGAGCCAACAACTTCGGTTCTTCCATGGCCGCGAAGTGTCCTCCTCGTGGCATTTCGGTCCAGTGCTGAACGTTGTAGCCGCGCTCGATCCACGATCGCGGAGGGAATGGCGCTTCTTTTGGGAAATGTGCGATCCCGCAAGGTACTGAAATCTGCTCGCCTCGATTCAAATGAAGCGGAGCCTTTCGTCCTTCGAAATACAGGCGGCACGAAGAGTGGATCGTTTCTGTCATCCAGTAAAGCGTCACATTCGCCAGCAATTCGTCTTTTGTAAAACGCTTTTCGAGATCACCGTCGCAATCCGCCCAGTCACGAAACTTTTCAAGGACCCAAGCAGCCAAGGCGGCCGGCGAATCGTTCAATCCGTAAGCCAGCGTCAGAGGTGTGGTGAGCTGCAGGTGCGAATATGCGCCCCAGCGCTCCTCCCATTCTTGCTCATCGCGCTGGAACTGGAATTCCTCGGCAGACAGTTGAGTGTCGGATGCGAGTCCAGGCAAGTACGATCCGGGGATGTAATTCAGATGGATGCCAATGAGTCGTTCCGGATATTTTCTCGCCAGCCAGCAACTGACGCCTGCTCCGAAATCTCCTCCATGTGCGGCGAAGCGTTCGTAGCCCAGCTCGCACATCAATAAGGCGAGCAATTCGGAAATGCGCCTCGTGTTGATTCCCGCCGATCTCGTCGGGCCCGAATAACCAAAGCCGGGCAGGGAAGGGACGATCACATCGAACGAATCGGCCAAGTCTGCGCCGTGCGCCTCCGGATTCGTAAGCAGAGGGATGAGCTTGAGCATCTCCAGGAACGATCCCGGCCATCCATGCAGCAACAACAACGGGATCGCATTCGGACCGCGCCCTCGCTCATGCACGAAATGAATGCGTGTCCCTTCGACGTCAGCAACGAAATGTTTCCACGATGAAAGGCTTTCGACCTCGTGCTTCCAATCGAAAGCTTGTGCCCAATAGCGACACATCCCCTCCAGATAATCGCGGTCGAAGCCGTACGCCCATCCGGAGCCCTCGATGGTGTCGGGCCAGCGCGTGCGCTCGAGACGATCACGCAAATCGAAAACTGCCTGTTCCGAGTAGGGCAATGAAAATGTCGAAATCGTCATAGTAGATGTAACCGGTAAAACGACTCATATAGGTTACGAGAGGAGGAATTTTAAACTGGGGTTTGTAACCTGTCAAACGTGTTATAACGGTTACAGACAAAACCTATGGAATTCGAATTTATTGGTGGAAACCTGGCGCTTGATTTCGTCAACACCGTTCATCTTCACGGTGCAAAAAATCCTGGAGATGATCTGACTAGCATCCACGATCTCGAGGAATGGGCGCATCAGGCTGGGATTCTCAAAACACCCATCGACTTCACGATGTATCCGGAAATTTATGTTGGCCGTAACTTCCGCCGAGCACTCGTGTTTCGCGAGATTCTCTATCAAGTGTTTTCCAGTATTTCCGAGAATCGTGCCCCTCACTCAAATGACCTGCTCAGATTGCAAACCCTCTACCGGAATTCGGTACGCACTCAGGTTTTTGCGCGAAAAGGGAGACATTTCGAACTGGTTTGGCCCGCTTCTGTGCACCCCACAGAGCGTATTCTGGCGGAGGTTGCGAGGGCCGCTGGCGACCTGCTGACTTCGGATGCGTTAAGACGCGTTCGCCATTGCTCGAACCCAAACTGCTCTTGGTTATTCGTCGATACCAGTCGCGCGGGCCGCCGTCGCTGGTGCGACATGAAAGTCTGTGGAAACCGTGCGAAAGTAGATCGTTTTCGCAGACTTCAAAAACGATAAACGCATTTGCGTCACCTTCAAATGAGCACTCAATCGAGCGCTGAGCATTACGCAGGTAACGCCTTCACAGACCTATTACACAACTATTACAGAGGTTAACTCTGTTCCGCTGATAAGGTTTTCAACGGGGATGGCGCGACTGCGTTCATTCACTTGGGGAGATTCATGGAAACCAACACCACCACTTTGCGAAAAGAACGTTCTGAGAGCGACGGCATCAATTGGGTCACTGCGATTTTTATGGCCGCTTTTCATGTCGGCGCAGTGGCAGCGCTTTTCTTCTTTACCTGGCCAGCGTTCTTTGTGGCGTGTTTCTTGTGGTGGGTTTCCGGCAGTCTTGGTATCGGCATGAGCTATCACCGGCTGCTCACGCACCGTGGATACAAGACTCCGAAGTGGGTCGAATATTTTCTCACGCTGTGCGCGACGCTTGCGCTCGAGGGCGGTCCGATTTTCTGGGTAGCTACGCACCGGATTCATCATCAGTTTTCTGACCAGGAAGGCGATCCGCACTCCCCGATCGATGGCACCTGGTGGGCGCACATGGGATGGATTCTGAGCGGCAAGTCCATGCATCACGATACGACAACGCTCGCCCGCTACGTTCCCGATCTCGCGAAAGATCCTGTGCACGTGTGGCTCACGAAATATCACTATGTGCCGATGATTGTTCTCGGAGTGATCCTGTTTGCCATTGGCGGATGGCCGTTCCTTCTCTGGGGCGTGTTCCTTCGCACCGTGGTTGGCCTGCACGCTACGTGGGCCGTGAACTCAATCACTCACATGTGGGGATCACGGCGCTTCGCTACGAAAGATCTTTCGACGAATAATTTCCTGGTCGCAATCCTGACCTTCGGTGAAGGCTGGCATAACAACCACCATGCGCATCCAGTCTCCGCACGTCATGGACTCACTTGGTACGAAATCGACCTGAACTGGTATGGCATCTGGGCACTGAAAAAGCTCGGTCTCGCACGCCACATCTACAAAGTCCAGCTCGATAAACTTCCGCCCAAGCCGGAATTGACGAAAGATCTTGCCACCACGACAGAGCTGACCGCTACCGCCTCCGGCAACGATTAGTGTGAATGCGGGCGTTTCGCCCGCATCTGTTTTTCAACTCCCGCGTTAGAATCGCAGCATGCGCATTACAAGCCGGCGCAGGGCGATCGCGTTCTCGCTGACGCTGGGCATCTGCCTCATTGCCCTCGCGGTCACTCTCAACATCGGCTGGATCATCCTCAACTGGCGCGAAGGCGTGCTGCTTTTTCTCGGCGCCATCTTCTTCCTGCTGATCATCGCCGGTCTCGTTCTCAATACGATTTTCCTTGTTAGAGAAATTCGCCGTAACGAGCAGCACGACAGCTTTATCAATGCAGTCACTCACGAACTGAAGACGCCGATCGCGTCGATTCGCCTTTATCTCGAAACTCTTCAACGTCGCGAGGTCGATCGTGCAAAACAGCAAGAGTTTTATCGCCTCATGTTGCAGGACACCGATCGCCTGCATTCCACAGTTGAGCAGGTCTTAAAAGCTGGGCAAGCCGGTCACAAACGTGGCAAGCATCTGGAAGTAGCAGTAGATTTTGCCGGCCTTGTGCGGGAGTGTGTGGATACGACCCGTACCCGCTACCATCTCGACGAGACCGCGCTTCGATTCGACGAAAACGGAAGCGGGGCAGCCTCACGGATCATGGGTGACCCTGAAGAACTCCGAACTGCCGTGATCAACATTCTCGATAACGCCGTGAAATACTCGCCCCAACAAGTGTCAATCTTGGCTGAGCTTGCTGCTCCCGACGACCAGCACATTGCGCTGCGTGTGCGGGATCACGGCATTGGAATCCCGGCTCAGGATCTGAAGCGAGTATTCAAGCGTTTTTATCGCGTGCGGGACCGTGCGCTCTCAGAGGTGAAAGGCACCGGCCTCGGACTGTTCATCGTGCGGTCTATCGCCCAAAAGCATGGTGGGCGTGTGTTCGCCGAGAGCGAGGGGGCTGGCCAGGGCTCGACCATCACGATTGAGCTTCCGCGGAGCGTGGCATGAGCCGCATCTTGGTTGTTGAAGACGAAGCTCACATTGCACGTGGACTGGCCTTCAATCTAGTCGCCGAAGGACACGAAGTCGAGGTGGCAAGCGATGGGGAAACCGGTCTTCAACGTCTCCTGGAGAATGATGAAAACTTCGATCTGCTCGTGCTTGATGTGATGTTGCCAGGAAAAGATGGCTTCACCGTCGCGTCCGAGTTACGCAGTCACCAAAATTACATCCCGATCTTGATGCTGACTGCGCGCGGACGACCGGAAGATGTTCTGAAAGGCTTTGCTGCTGGCGCCGACGATTACCTTCCTAAGCCATTTGAGCTCGCGATCTTGCTTGCGCGGCTGCAAGGCTTGTTGCGACGGAGTCAATGGGTTCGTGCATCTGCAGCCTCAGTGCCGAACCGACCAGCCGCAAGCGTCGATCCTGTTGAGGAGCGAACCGAGCCGGATGCCTTCACCTTCCACGGGAAGACCGTGGATTTTGGGGAGCTGGAATTACGCACCTTCGGTAACACGATTCACCTCACCGTCATGGAAGCTGAACTCTTGCGCTACCTGATCAAAAATGACAAACGAGTCGTGGCTCGTAAGTCCATTCTTGAAGATGTCTGGGGCTTGCACGAGGACACCGACACACGCGCCATCGATAACTTCGTCGTTCGGTTACGGCGCTATATCGAAGAAGATCCCAGTCGTCCGCGCCATCTGCTGACCGTGAGAGGGGTCGGATACAAATTCGTCGCTGAGCCAGACGGGGAGTGAGCGGTGTTCAGTGCTGACGTGCGGAAGCGCCTGAAGCCAGTTCGCGCAGAGTGCTAATCAGGCTTGTGGCTGTTTTCTGGTCGGACAGAATATCCAGTTCTACGGTTGCGCTGAAATGAGGCGAATTCGGCCGGAATCGCACCGACAAGAAATTCTTTTCTCGCGTGGACATCAGCGCGCCTACTAGAGGACTTAATTCCTGGCTCCACTCCTGACGTGTGGTAAGCACGACTGGCGCAGGTCGCGTCACGTCCCAGGTCCGGCTCTTGGCTGACGAGCCATTACTACTGCCTGCCCAGCGATGGTGCAAAACAACAAGCTGAAAATCAGGATGGTGGTCGAGATCGGCCTCGAATGTGACCGTTTCTTTCTGATGGCGCCAATGACTGAGCAACCAGCGGAACGGAATCGGGCGCGGTACCAGGCGGACGGTGAGTTTCGCGTCCTCGAACCATCGCGATGGCAGATGCAGACTGGCTTGAAGTAGCGAAGAGGTGCGCCAGCGAGGCTCGAAAACCGAACCCTTCCCGACGCATGCAGCTTGAATGCGCTTGAGGGTAAGTATTCCGCGACGCCGGTTGTAGTGTGCGAACCACACGTACCAGACTCCCAAAAGGAGTCCGGCGGCAATTAAGCCAGCCACCCCGTCGATCAGGACCAAGCGCCCCACAAAAGCCTCTATGCGGATGGTACGTCCGGAACCCTTGGTTGGGCAAGGGATGCACGGGCGAAGTTTTGTAAACCTTGAGCTTATTTCACGGCTCGCGCCAGCAGCGGACCGAGAATGACCAGCAACAAAACATATGCCGCGGCGAACGGTCCTAACCGAGGCTCGACCGCGACACCTAGTCCTGCAATGACCATCGAGAATTCGCCGCGAGCCAAGAGTGCGATTCCTGCTCGCAAGCCAGCACCTTTACTCGACGAAACCCGTTTAGTGGCCAAATGACCAGTCAGCAATTTAGTCGCGCCGGTAACAACTCCGAGCACTGCTGCTGCAAAAAAAACACCCGGCAATGCTTTCGGATCGATCTGCAATCCGAAAAAGAAAAAGAACGTCGCGGCAAATAGATCCCTCAGTGGGCTCAATAGTTGCCCCGCCCTTTCGGCAATGGGGCCTGAGAGTGCGATGCCCAACAGAAAAGCACCGATGGCCGCTGAGACCTGGAATCTTTGTGCGATACCGGCGACTAAAAGCACAGCCCCAAAACTGGTCAGGAGCAGAACCTCATCGGATGGATGGCCGATGATGCGACTCAGTTGCTCTCCGAACCGGAGTGCCAGGACCAGAACCAGAAATGCAGTGAGCAAAGCAATGGAAACAGATGTTGCAATCTTCCCCGGACCACCGCCAACGATCAGCACTGCGAGAAGTGGCAGATAGGCAGCCATCGCCAGGTCTTCAAAAACCAGAATCGAGATAACGACGGGTGTTTCTGGATTTTTCTTCCAACCGAGCTCATTCATGAGCTTTGCGACTACGCCGGAGGAGGAGTCGTATGTCACGCCGCCCAAAAAGACCGCTGCCAGTGGAGACCAACCCATCCAAAGCCCCGCCAGGAAGCCTGGTGGAAAATTCAAAATGAAATCCGCCAAGCCACCGACATATCCGACACGAAGATGATGGCGCAGTTCCGCGCCCGAGTGCTCAATCCCCATCATGAAAAGCAACAGCAACACACCGATCTCACCGCCGGTGTGGATAAAGTGTTCACTGAAGGGAAGTGGTGCCAAGCCACCATTTCCGAACGCGAGCCCCGCTAACAGGTACAACGGAATCGCGGAAAATCCGAGTCTGCTTGCAATTCGAGCGACCAGACTCAGACCAAGTACAGCAGCTCCCAACTCTATGAAAACCTGTGAAAGCTGGCTCGAGTCCGCGGTCATGGCGGATCAACCTATCACATCCAAGTCGCTCACAAGGAAAGTTGGAAATAAAATGTCTGCGTGAACATCAAGATGCGCTCAGGGACGGGGGAAGATCTCGAGCAACTGTGGAGGATCGATCAGGCATGCTTTCCTCCAGAACAGGCGTATTCACGTTTGGAATTGAGTACCTATATGCGCCGATCTGGCGCTTTCACATTGATCGCCGAGACGGATGCACCCAAATCTCTGATTGCAGGATTTATCGTGGCTGAGGCCAATCGTCGAGGCCAGGGGCACATCGTCACAATCGACGTGGTGGATGACATGCGCCGTCATGGAGTTGGTTCAAAGTTGCTCGAGCAGGCGGAGCAGCGCTTAACAACAGCCGGATGTCATAGCGTTTACCTCGAGACCGCCGTCAATAACGCAAGCGCCCTTCTCTTTTACAAGCGCCATGGATACTTCGTTGAGAAGACGATTACGCGTTACTACAACGGCGTGCTGGATGCCCTCCTGCTCAGAAAAGATTTGCATCCCAGGCCATCGGACAGCTAAGTTCATCGCGATGAAAATCGCAATCCAGGGAGAACTCGGTTCATTCAGCCACGAGGCTGCCGAAAAAATGGTACGGGGCGCCCGACTCGTGCCATGCGCCCGCTCGTCTGAAGTATTTGACAGATTAGAGAAAGGCAGCGTGTCGAGTGCTGTAATTCCGATTGAAAACACGTTGGCCGGATCCGTAGCTGAACACTACGACCTCTTGCTTGCGCGCAATGTTCACATCGAGCGGGAATTCCGGCTGCGCATCGTTCACAATCTCATCGCGATTCCAGGCGCGAAGCTAAATGCAATTCATCAGGTTTATTCGCATCCTGTGGCGCTGGACCAATGTCGAGAACTCTTCCGAAAGTTCCCAACCATGACGGCGACGCCTTTCTATGACACGGCCGGAGGTGTGAAGCACATCATCGAACAGAAAATTGTCAACGCTGCTGGAATCGCAAGCCAGCGAGCCGCGAAAGTTTACGGGGCTCGCATCCTAAAAGCGGGCATAGAGGACGACAAACGCAACTTTACCCGGTTCTTCCTGCTTCGAAAAGGACCATCTCGCATTACTAAAAACGCCAATAAAACTTCAATTGCTTTTAGCGTGAAGAACCTGCCCGGAGCACTATTCAAAGCGCTCAGTGTTTTTGCTCTACGCGATTTGAGTCTGAGCAAGATCGAGTCCCGGCCTTTCCGAGGACGGCCATGGGAATACGTCTTTTACGTGGATTTTCTTCGTGGCGATGATGATGCCGCACGCAATGCCCTCCACCATCTCGCGGAAGTCGCTGATCTGGTGAAACTTCTCGGGATTTACCGAGCGGCCGCCTGATTCCATCAACTCCGTAATCACAGTAACTAGGAACGTGTTCGCGGTCACATACTCAAGAAACTCCCATCACGTGTCCAAGTGAGGATAGGCACGGTGCACCTCAAAAGGCCGGAGTAGCCTCAAGTCAGAGTCCGCTTGGGCTCCCGCTGTCATAGGAGAATTCACATCATGCGCACCGCAAAATTACTGTTCATCCTTGTGGTCGTGGTGGTTTTGGCTACCTTCGCCACGGCTGGGCAAAACAAATTTGGGGTATCCGATCTTCAGAAGATCACGTTCCTGGATCCGATCCGGATCGGCGATGTGGTGTTGCCGCAAGGCAATTATGAGGTCCGCCATCAGATGGAAGGCGAGAACCACATCATGTTGTTCAAGCAAACTGGGGTCAATAAGCCGTTCGAAGCGCGCGTGAAATGCTCGCTTGTGCCACTTCAGGTTAAAGCGGACCAGACCCAGAAGATTTATGTTCTCAACGCCGCCAACGAGCGCGTGCTGCGCGAACTGATTTTCCGGGGAGACTTGGCGAAACACGTGTTCTAACGTCGGCTCTTGGTTGCCACTCAGTTCAGGCCCTGGCTTACCCTTTTGGGGCAGCCAAGGCCTCTTTTTTCTTGTCAGGGCCTCCAAACCAGCGTATTGCTCTTGGTGCACTTTTTCGACGACCTGCCGATGTATGTTCTGACGCCTGGAAACGCCTCAAGCCTTTTGCGACCCACAAGTCGCCAAAGCGCTTACGTTCCAATCATCTAGCGGCGAATCTGCATCCTTTTGGCAGGCTGTTTCATCAAAACTTGAGCGAGATACACTCAAGGAGAAATATGACCACAAATCCGCGCTCAGAAACACCTAACAGCGGCGGTCTGGAGAATTCGGAACGCTCTCTCCCCGTTCTTCCAGTTCGGGACACAGTTTTGTTCCCGCACGCAGTTTTGCCCCTGACCGTGGGCCGGGAGAGTTCTGTTCAGCTCATCAATTCGTTAGGCGAAGACAAGACAATCATCGTCGTGGCCCAACGCGAAGCGCGCGTTGACAACCCACAACCGACGGACTTGTTCGCAGTCGGCACGCTGGCCGTAGTGCACAAGGTAGTCAAGATGCCCAACCAGAGTCTTTTTGTGTTCGCAGAAGGCTTGGAGCGTGTGCGCTTGACCGAGTTCACCCAGCTGACGCCGTTCATGCGTGCTCAGACCGAAACGATTCCGGAAGCCATTCCGCCGAAAGATTCCGAAATCGAAGCGTTGCAGCGCAACGTCCTTACGTTATTCCAGCAGATCGTTGCAGGTTCGCCCACGTTGTCGGACGAACTCTCCACCGTTGCCATGAATATCGAAGAGGCCGGGCGTTTGGTGGATTTCATCGCGTCGTCGCTGCCGTCGCTTTCGACGCCAGACAAACAAGACACACTGGAGACTTCCGATGTTCGCGCGCGCCTGGAGAAAATCAACCAGCACCTTGCTAAAGAACTTGAAGTCCAGCAGCTCCGCAACAAGATCCAGAATGAGGTGCAGGACAAAGTTCAGCAGACGCAGCGCGAGTACTATTTGCGCGAGCAGATGAAGGCGATCCAGAAGGAGCTCGGCGAAGCGGACGAAGGCCAGCGCGACATCGAAGAGCTCAAGACCAAGATCGAGTCTGCCGGCATGCCGGATGACGTGAAGAAGGAAGCGCTCAAGGAACTTGGTCGCCTATCACGGATGTCTCCGATGGCAGCCGACTATTCTGTCACTCGCAACTACATCGAATGGCTGGCGGTGTTGCCATGGGCGAAGACTTCGGGCGGTGAAGTCGATATCCCGAAGGCGAAGGAAATCCTTGATACCGATCACTACGACTTGAAAAAGGTCAAGGACCGCATCCTAGATTATCTTTCGGTCCGCCGCTTGAAACCCGGGATGAAAGGGCCGATTTTGTGCTTTGTCGGACCTCCGGGCGTCGGCAAAACCTCGCTAGGAAAATCCATTGCCCGTGCGTTGGGGCGTAAGTTTGTGCGCCTTTCTCTCGGTGGCGTACACGATGAAGCGGAAATCCGCGGACATCGCAGAACGTACATCGGTGCACTACCAGGGCAGATCATCCAGGGAATCCGGCGTGCTGAAACGAAAGATCCCGTGTTCATGCTCGATGAAATCGATAAGGTCGGTCGCGACTTCCGGGGCGATCCTGGTTCAGCTCTTCTCGAAGCACTGGACCCGGAGCAGAACTCGACTTTCCGCGATAACTATCTGGATGTGACATTCGACTTGTCGAAGGTCCTGTTTATCACGACGGCGAACATGCTCGATCCGATCGCGGAGCCTCTTCGCGACCGTATGGAAATCATCGAGTTGCAGGGCTACACCGAGGACGAGAAAGTGCACATCGCTTTCCAGTACCTCATTCCCCGGCAGATCGAAGAAAACGGCATCACGCCGGAGCAGATTGAATTCCCGGACGAAGCTGTTCGCGCCGTGATTCGTCACTACACTCGCGAAGCAGGCGTTCGTAACCTGGAGCGCAACATCGGCACGATCTGCCGCAAGCAGGCTCGCCGACTCGCGGAAGGAAAAACGGACAAGCTCGTTGTGACTACGGAGGTCGTTCAGGAGTTTCTTGGTGGTTTCAAAATTCGCAGCGAAGGCGAGATTGCCGAGCGCACCAAACGTCCCGGCGTCGTCGTCGGACTCGCGTGGACTCCCGCTGGTGGCGATGTTCTCTTCGTCGAGGCCAGCCGTATGAAGGGAAAAGGCGGTTTCACCATCACCGGGCAAATCCAGGACGTGATGCGCGAATCCATGCAGGCCGCACACAGCTGGGTCCGATCGAATGCGGTGCAGTTGGGAATCGACGAAGACTTCTTCTCGAGTCACGACATCCACATCCACGTGCCTGCAGGAGCCATCCCGAAAGATGGTCCTTCGGCTGGAGTTACCATCGCGACTGCGTTGGTCTCTCTCCTCACCGGAAAGCAAGTTCGTCCGCTGACCGCGATGACTGGGGAGATCACGCTGAGCGGAAATGTTCTTCCGGTTGGAGGCATTAAGGAAAAAGTGCTAGCGGCAAAGCGAGCTGGCGTCCGAGATGTGATTCTGCCCGCAGAAAATCGCACGAACGTGGAAGAAGATCTGACCGAAGAACAGTTGCAGGGCCTGACAGTTCACTATGTCAAACAGATCGATGAAGTGCTCCAACTCGCGTTGCCTTCAACTCCTATAGAGGAGCGGCAGGACGCCGAGGAACGCGAGAAGGTGCTGAATACGGTCTGATTGGGTTAGCAGCCTGAAGTGTTGAGGACGCAGTGAATCAAATCCTGCGTCCTCTTTCTTTTCAGTTCTGGTTTTCGAAAATACCCGCCGCGCCCATTCCTCCCCCTACACACATCGTGACCATGCCGTAGCGGGCATTTCTCCGTTTGAGCTCGCGGATCACGCTTGCTGTCAGTTTCGCGCCGGTGCACCCCAGCGGATGGCCAAGTGCAATCGCTCCGCCATTCGGATTCACTTTCGCAGGATCAAGCCCACCTTCCTTGATCACGGCAAGCGATTGTGCCGCGAAGGCCTCGTTTAATTCGATCACATCGATCTGATCAAGCTTGAGTCCGGCAAGCTTGAGAGCTTTCGGAACAGCGTACACCGGGCCCAGGCCCATCTCTTCCGGTTTGTATCCAGCGGTGGCAAATGCTACGTAACGTGCGAGCGGCTTTATTCCCAGAGCCTTCGCGCGATCGGCCGACATCACGACAGCGGCTGCCGCCCCATCCGACATCTGCGAAGAATTGCCGGCGGTGGTGACGCCTTTCATGTGAAACGCAGGCTTCAAAGCGCCGAGCGCCTCGAGCGAAGTGTCGGACCGAGGACCTTCGTCGTGTTTGAAGACAATCTCAGTCTTCTTGGGTTTCGAACCATTGGGAATGGTAAATATCACGGGCACAGGAACGCTCTCGTCGTCGAACTTGCCGGCTGCAAGCGCGGCGAGTGCTTTCTGGTGACTGGCGAGCGAAAATTCGTCGCACTGCGCGCGTGTGATCCCAAATCGTTGTGCCAGACGCTCCGCAGTCAAGCCCATGGAAAGATAAGCATCTGGGTAATGGTCCACGAGCCATGGATTCGGCGAGATCTTGTTCCCACCCATCGGGATCATGGACATCGATTCAGTTCCGCCTGCCACGATGACTTCTGCGCCGCCCGCTTGAATGCGTTCGGCAGCCATGGCGATCGCCTGTAGTCCCGACGAGCAAAAGCGGTTGATCGTCATAGCGGAAACTTCGACCGGCAGTCCTGCGCGAAGTGCGGCAATGCGGGCTACATTCATTCCTTGCTCAGCCTCAGGCATGGCGCAACCAAGAATGACATCTTCAATTTCCTTGCGATCGAGTTCCGGAACACGATCGAGCGCCGCTTTGATGACCACGGCAGCAAGATCGTCAGGACGCGTGGAACGAAGCGTGCCTTTGAAGGCGCGCCCCACAGGGGTTCGTAGGGAAGAAGCAATGATTACGTCACGCATGGCAGTTCTCAATTCTCGGTTTCAGTTGATTCCTAATTCCTTAGTGTCTTTCCCGTCTTCAGCGTGTACTGGATCCGCTCCTGCGTCTTCTTTTCTCCGCACAGCGATTTGAAGGCTTCGCGTTCCAGATCCAGTATGTATTGTTCGCTCACCGGAGTGCCTGGCGTGATGTTTCCACCACACAGAACTTCTGCAATCTTCCGTCCAATCTTCACTTCGTGATCGCTGATGTAGTCGCCTTGACGCATCAGGTGCACGCCCATCTTGAGCGCCGCCAATATGTTTTCTCCAGGCGCAGGAATATCCATACGCGCCACCGGCGGACGATAACCCGCGCGCACAAGTTCGAGCGCGCGCGCCTTCGCATCCGACAGTACGCGGTCACGATTCATGCTGATGCGGTCCGTTTTCGAAAGAAACCCCATTCCTCGAGCTTCCTCGGCGGAAGTTGCGACTTTGGCGGTCGCAATGATCTCGAACGCTTTTTTCATGGCCTCCATTACTTCGACGGATTCGCCACGGCCGCCCGGCCGAACTGCCTCCGCCGCATCCATGGCTCGCAGCAGCATTTCTTTGCAACCGCCCCCTCCCGGAAGCAGCCCGACACCAACTTCCACAAGGCCGGTATACAGCTCTGCGTGTGGTTGACGAGCCGGTGCGTGCAACGAGATCTCGGTTCCACCTCCAAGACAAAGCCCAAACGCGGCGACAACGACGGGCTTGGGTGAAAACTTAACTGCCTGGGTCATATTCTGGAATTGCCGAATAGCCAGGTCGACATCGTCCCATTCTTCTTCCTGCACCGACATCAGCAGCAGCATCAGATTGGCTCCCACTGAAAAATTCGTCGCGTCATTGGTCATGACGAAAGCGTCGAAGTTGTCCCCAGGGCCACCTGGCTTGAGCGTCTGGAGAATGAGGCTGATGATATCGGCGCCAAGAGAATTCATTTTCGAATGGAACTCGATGCAGGCGACGCCATCTTCCAAATCCACGAGCGACGCACCGGAGTTCTTCTTCACCACGCCGTTCGACTTCTTCGCGACGGTGACCGACCAGACTCCATCCGCAACAGTGACGGGTTGCCAGCCGCCAGTGGGCAAATCAAAGAACTTTCGTCCGGACTTGGTCGTCGGCTCTTCGCCGTACCAGGTCTTATTTCCGGACGCGAGCAGTTTCTCAACGTTGGCCGCAACCGGCTTGCCTTGTTTTCTCATGCGCTCGACTGTGGCTTCGACACCGGCAGCGTCCCAGAGTTCGAACGGTCCCATCTCCCAGTTGAAGCCAAGCTTCATGGCTCGATCGATCTCGACGACCGTGTCTGAGATTTCGGGAATACGGTTTGCCGCATAAGTCCACAGGTCCGAGAGTGCGGCCCAGAGGAATTGTCCCGCCGCATCGGGCTTCGTCCCCGATCCATCAAGACCCAGAAGCATGCGAACGCGCGCGCCGGTCTCCTCGACATTCTTGGCCATGTCGATCGTAGGGAATTTGGGTTTCTGGCGTGGACGGTATTCGAAGGTTTTCCAGTCCAACGCAAGCCTCTCGTCGCCGCCGTCAGCTCCCTTGGACTTTTTGTAGAAACCACCTTTCGTTTTGTCGCCCAGCCATTTCCGCTCCAACATCTGTTTGTAGAAATCCGGAAGTTTCAAATCGCTGCGTTCGTCTCGAACGTTCTCTGCGCCGTTTGCGACGACATGACCCAGGATGTCAAGACCTACCAGATCGATCGTGCGAAACGTCGCGGACTTCGGCCATCCAACAGCTGGCCCGGTAAGCGCGTCCACATCCTCAATCGAGAAATTGAGCTCCTGCATCAGTCGCATGACGTTCAGCACGGAAAATGTCCCGATACGATTGCCGATGAAGTTTGGCGTGTCCTTCGCATGAACAATTCCTTTACCGAGCCAAACGTCCGAAAAATGCGCCACGGTGTCGAGTAGGGCAGGGTCCGTGTCTGACGTGGGAATCAGCTCGAGCAGCCGCATGTAGCGCGGCGGGTTGAAGAAGTGAGTTCCAAACCAGCTTCGCCGGAAATCGTCAGGAAATCCTTGCGAAATCTTTGCGACCGGAAGTCCACTGGTGTTCGTCGTGATGATCGTTCCAGGTTTGCGCACCGCGTCGACTTTCTTCAGCAGTCCGCGCTTGAGTTCGAGATTCTCTACAACAGCCTCGATGATCCAATCCACGCCGCCCAGCTTGGAAAGATCGTCCTCAAAATTGCCGATCGTCACCAGGGCCGCCAGCGAAGCATCCATGAACGCGGCGGGTTTTGATTTCTTCGCAGCTTCCAGTCCCGCGGCGGCAATCTTGTTCCGCGCTGGCCCATCAGCATCCGGCGGGACAATATCAAGAAGAAGACTGGGTGTCCCAGCATTTGCAAAATGGGCAGCAATCCGGGCGCCCATCGTGCCGGCGCCTAATATGGCGACTCTCTGAATCGATTTCATAAGAAGCCTGCACTACTCAGATATGAGTATTAGATCGAAATCCTATTTCTGGCGGCGCCAATTATCTTCGGCTCTCAGCGACAAGTCTGTGACAAGGTTGTTATTGGGAAATGCAGATCGAATGGTTCCCTAGGGCAGTGTATCGACTGTCCAGTCCTGCTTTCCAGTCGAGGTGATCACAATCGTAGATGCTTTTCGTCGAATGCGGTGATCCTCCGTCTCTTCCACCATCGCGATCGCAAAAGAGTAGCGCCCCGTCCGGACCTTGCTTCCGCGCCCGATCTCGAAGCCCCGCTGCATCGGAGCCGCGAAATAATCTCGTAAGCGGTCTTCGGAACATTGATGGCGAGCTGTATCGCTCATCAGCATGATGCCAGTTTCAATGTCTCCGGTCTGCCATGCGCGAAGAAAATGGTTGGCCACTGCCAGCGCGGAAACGTAAGACAGCTCCGGCGCAGACGGCACTGCACGTTTTGGTTTGGGCTTCGTCTTCGCGCTAACGGGCGAAGCAAAGACGCAGAGCGCCAGACAAAGGGCGAGAATTCGCAACTACAGCTCCTGAGTTTGTTTTTCTCAGTCTAGCTGCTACAGCTCTGCTTGATGGTAGCGGACGAGGTACGTCTGCCAACCGTGATTGACGCGCTTAATTCTGAACCGGCTTGATGAACTTGAGGAGAGAATTGCCCCAAAAACATTACGAGCGCAGACCGTGTTAGATGTGGGGTGAGGATGGCAACGGCCTGCGCTCTATTAAGTTGATTCGATGCTAGCACCCGCGAAATTCGTGTCAAGAAAAATCGTTACTCTAATATAAACATACTAGAACGCAGCGAGACGCTATGCGATGTTCATAAGTCACAAGTTAGTGTGACGTTTGTTACCACGTAGCGGACTGCCTCACGCAGCTCTGCTCAAGCACGATCCTGCATCTCCATCACGATTCAACGTCGCCTTCCAATGCGGGATGTGCGGCTACGTACTCTTCTGCCATGCGCGCAACTTTCTTCTCGCTCGAGTATGCGAGCGAGCGAGCTGCCTCAGCTAGGGGGATCCAAAGCGCACGCTTCACTTCTATACGCATGGCTTCGGTTACGTCATCAATTTCTCCGCTCACATAGTCGAGCAGATAGAAGCTTACGATCTTGAACACGCGCTCTCCGTCCCCCCAGCTCCGCACGTAGACGTACTTGATATCCGTGAGCTTGACGATGATCTTGCCTGTGATGCCTGTCTCTTCGCGAACTTCGCGCAATGCAGTCTGGTCAGGTTTTTCGCCGGGATCGACAATTCCCTTTGGAAGGGCGAGTACGGTGCGACGCGTGCGTGACGGCTGCTTATCTTCTTCTCTCTGCGGCTCGATTGCCGCCATCATCCATACGCCGGATATCCGCCGGATGACAACTCCACCGGAAGAAATCTCGCGAACCATGCGGGGCACAGTAGCAGAATTCCCCCCAGGAATCACCTGCCGGTAATACGAAAGTTACCGTATGTACTTGCAAACCCAGAGCCAAAAGATACCTACGAGTAACAGCACAACGGTGCCGTTTTCTGGGTAAGCCAACCAGCGATACCATTTGTGCAACTTAGGATGTAGGTCGTAAGTCGTTCCAGCGGGGTTGGGACGGGACCGGACAGTGGGGTTTTCCGGTGAAACAACTCGGTAGGATCGTTCGATCCGTACAAGCGTTCGGCCGCGAGCTGAAACGCACAGCTGTTCCGGTTAGTCTTCAGGAATCACCTCCAAAAATTGGCTTAGCACTCGGTGGCGGTTTTGCCCGCGGCATCGCCCATATCGGCGTGCTCAAGGTTATTGAAGAGGCCGGATTAACCGTCGATTTCATTGCCGGTACGAGTGTGGGTGCTCTGATCGGCGCGGCCTATTGCAGCGGCTTGTCTATTGAAGACCTTGAACACGTAGCCCGCCGTGTGCGCTTCCGAGACTTTGCGCGCTGGACTCTTTCTCGTTACGGCTTTGCGACCAATCAGCGCATGATTTCGTTTTTGACCTCTGTCCTAAAAGCAAAGACATTCGAAGAGCTGCGCATTCCCCTTGCGGTGGCTGCTACCGATTTCTCGACAGGCAGCGGGGTCGTCTTCCGCAAAGGACCACTTATCGACCCGGTAAGAGCGAGTTGCGCCTATCCCGGGATGTTCCTGCCAGTCCTTATCGATGGTCAGTGGCTGGTCGATGGCATGCTGGCGCACGCAGTGCCCACCCGGCCGCTGCGGGAAATGGGCGCCGAGCGCGTAATCGCTGTGCACCTCAAGGGCAGCTGGTCTAAATCGAAAGCACCTCGGCATGTCTTCGATGTGGTTGGTCAGTGTTTCGCGATCGCGCAGGACATGACGGCACCGAGTTGGCGCGGTTCTGCGGACCTTGTCGTCGAACCGGATGTGAATGGGTTCGAATACGACGACTTCGCGCGCAATGCAGAGTTGATTCAAGCGGGCGAACTCGCTATGCGCGAAGCGCTGCCAGAAGTGAATAGGTGGTTGGCGCCGAAAGTGGTTATCAATCGGATCGCTGCACTGAAGCCTGTTGAAGGTCGCTAGCTATGGAAACCAACAACCAGCGACTAGCTACTAGCGACTGACTCCTTGATCCTCTCCCATGCCCGTCTCACATGGCGTTCTTCTGTGTTCGTTTGCGCGACGCACAAACGCAGAGTCAAACGGCCGTCGAGTTTTGTGTGCGTGAGATACAAGTCGCCACTGCGATTAAGACGGTCCATCAACTGCTGATTCGCCTCGTCATCCCCCTTCACGCGGAAGCAGACGAGGTTCAGCGGTGCGGGTGCAACAACTTCGAAGCGCGCATCCGCCTCCACCCACTTCTTGAAATCCTGCGCCAGCCGCACATGCTCGCGGACATGATGCTGCAAGCCCTCCACACCGTAATGCCGAATAACGAACCATAGCTTCAGCGAGCGGAACCGGCGCCCCAGCGGGATTTGCCAGTCGCGATAATCAATGACAGCGCCTGACTCGGTCGCTCGATTCTTCAGATACTCCGGTAATACGCTGAGCGTTTGGATAAGGTGCTTGCGATCGGCAACATAAAACACGTCGCAATCGAAGTTCGTAAACATCCACTTGTGTGGATTGAAGCAATAGCTGTCGGCATACTCCACGCCCGCATGGATGTAGCGGAACTCCGGGCAGAGCGCCGCTGTCCCGGACATCGCTGCATCTACATGCAGCCAAAGTTGATGAGCTCGGCAGATATGTGCGATCTCTGTCACCGGGTCGATTGCATTCGATGATGTCGTACCAACCGTCGCGCAGACCATCACGGGGATCAATCCCGCTGCGCGATCCTGATCGATTTGACGGGCGAGGGCATCGGGCCGCATCGCAAACGATGAATCCACCTCGATCAGCCGCACGTTATCGGCGCCGAGGCCGGCGATCTTGGCGGCTTTCTCCAGAGACGAGTGGGTCTGTGTCGAGGCATACACCACGAGCCTTCCCTCGCATCCTTTTTGGTTACTCGCAAACTGGGTTGCCCGTTCGCGCGCGCAGAGCAGCGCACATAAAGTCGAACTGGATGCTGTGTCCTGGATGACGCCTCCGCCCGTGCTGCTCGACAGAAATTTATCAGGCAGCCCGAGCATGGGCACCAACCAGTCGAGCACATGCGTCTCCAGTTCCGTGCAAGCAGGACTTGTTGCCCACAGCATGCCTTGCACGCCGAGCCCCGACGACAACAGGTCGCCCAAAATCGACGGTCCCGATGCATTGCAGGTGAAGTACGCGTAGAAGTTCGGAGATTGCCAATGCGTGACGCCCGGCAGAATCACGGTCTCCATGTCCGCAAGCAATCCGTCAAACGGCTCACCTTTTTCAGGTGCTCGGGCGGGCAGCTTGGCGCGTATTTCTCCAGGCGGGACTCGCGACAACACAGGGAACTCTTCGATCCGCTCGTAGTAATCGGCTATCCAATCGATGACTTCGTGTCCGTGACGGCGGAACTCTGCAGGAGACATGTGGCGGGAATTGTTTTCGGGCATGGGTCCTCAAAAGCTCAGATTGTCGATCTTTGGATTACCGATTGACAAGGTTTGGTCGCGAATATGAGTTGAGGGCTAAAACGAAGGATGCATCTCGGATTTCTGCTGACTACTGACCACCGACTCCTGACCCCTGACCACTGACTACTGTTCTCCCACGAACACCACGCCCGGCCCAGGCGTTTTCACTTTTTCTGCTTCGAACAGTTGCTTGATGCGCGCTCGCAACTCGCGGCTGACCTCATACTGCTTTCCTGGTCGTGTCTTCATCAAGATCAGATAATCCGCCTCGCCTTTTCCGACACGCTCAATCCCTGGCACTTGTACATCGCCAACTACGTCGTTTGAGAATCTTGGATCGTGCCGTACGTCCTCACCTACCCTCTGCAGCAGGTTCACGATGCGATCGCTCGGTTCGTCGTAGGCGACTGCCACTCGCAACGAAACCTGCGCCCAATCGCGTGTCTGGTTCGAGACGATCGTGATCTGGCTATTCGGCACCATGTGCAATGTGCCGTCGTCATCGCGCAACACAGTGTGCCGCAGGCTCATTTGTTCGACCGTACCCTTCACACCCGCAAGTCGGACGGTATCGCCGATGTCGAATTGATCTTCCAGCAAAATAAAAAACCCGTTGATTACATCGTGCACCAAGGTTTGCGCTCCGAATCCGATGGCCAGGCCAGCGATGCCCGCGCTCGCCAACAGCGGTCCAAGGTTTAGCCCTAGCAGTGATAAGGCTTCAAACCCAGCGATCATCAAAATGACAGCTGTCCCGAATCCGTTGATCACGGCCGCAATTGTCTGTACTTGCTGGGTCCGCAAACCGGTAGGAAAGCGGCGTGCGCGAAGTGTTCCGATCCCGCGCGTGATCCAGCGGAGTATGCGGATCAAAATGATCGCGCCAATGACGACGAACACCAGCTTCGGCGCATCTTTGCGCAGAAACTCCAGCGAGTCCTCCCGCCAGTTGTGCAGCAACGCGGGAAGCCCCGGAGTTTCCGGTGCGAACACGAAGCTCATGAATTGAAAAGTCATCCCTGAACTCGCCGGATTATAGCAATCGCTTACGGCCTTTCCGCACGCCGCGGCCCCGAACCTATAATGAGAAATAGTTGTCAGCTTCGTGATTCGAGGTGGCCGTGTTGAGATTGTTCCACTGTAGTCTGCTTGTCTTCTTGATGCTTTCTTTCGATCCTCTCTCGAACACTCTGGTTGCTTCGCGTCTCCAGAACCCGCAAATGCCTTCAGGACAGCAGGCGCCCCAGGAAGATGAGGGCACTGTCCGTATGCGCAAGGACATGGAAAAAAAAGCAAACACGGAGCGCCACGCTGCCCTCAAGCGCGACACAGATAAGCTTGTGGAACTTGCGCAGCAGCTCAAGGAACAGGTGGATAAATCGAACGAAAACATGCTTTCGCTCGATGTGGTCAAAAAAGCGGAAGAGATCGAAAAGCTCGCCCACAACGTCCGCGAAAAGATGAAAGGGAACTGACCGAAGAATCTGCAGACTCCGACTGCTGACTCCTCTCTGAGGTCTGTTACACTACATGCAACTGAGTTGCGTTAAGCTTTGGGCGAAGCTCGAAGCCCGAAAGCTGAAGCCCGCAGCCTGGAGCCTGATCGATGCCCTTTCCTCAAACCGAGCAGCCTGGCCGCCTCCAAGCCGAGTTCATGTCGCGCGGACTCCGCATGACTCGTCAACGCAAAACCATCCTGAGCGTGGTTGAAACTGCCAAGCAGCACCTCGACGCCGCGGGGATTTTGCGTCGTGCGCAGAAAGTTGATCCGGAGATCGATCGCGTAACGGTGTACCGCACATTGAACCTGCTGAAGCGTCATGGTCTTGTGGACGAACTCGACCTCATGCATCTCCAGGGAGAAAAGCATTACTACGAGCGCCGCCCTCAGCGCGACCACATTCACATGGCATGTCTGCGGTGCGGCAAAATCATGGAATTCGAAAGTGATCTTTTTGATCGGCTCAAAGGCCAAATCCAGCGCGATTGCCGCTTCCACATTGTCGTTTCCCGATTCGAGGTTGGAGGATATTGCGCCAGTTGCCGGTCCGCATCCTCGAACGACTAGCTACTTGCGACTCGCTCCTACTACACTGATCAGCTTGGCTCACGACCATCACATCATCATTGATCGCCTTCGCGACGGAGATCCGCGCACGCTAGCCCGGGTGATTACAGCCGTAGAAAACCGCACCCGTGGCTCCGCTGAGCTGCTCAAAGCTTTATTCCCCTATACGGGACACGCTCGCGTGCTCGGTTTGACAGGCGCTCCAGGCGCAGGCAAGAGCACCTTGGTCGATCAATTAGCAAAGTACTTTCGAAAACGAAACGAGAAGGTTGGCATCATTGCAGTCGATCCGACCAGTCCCTATACCGGCGGCGCGATTCTCGGCGATCGCATTCGCATGCAGGATCACCACGCCGATCCGGGTATCTTCATTCGTAGCATGGCAACGCGCGGCTCCCTCGGAGGTCTTGCCCGCACCACGGCCGATGTCGCCTCCGTGCTGGACGCTTCGGGGCGCGACTTGGTGATGATTGAAACCGTTGGCGTAGGTCAGGATGAAATCGACATCGTCCGGCTCGCCGACATCACCGTCGTCATACTTGTCCCCGGCATGGGCGATGACGTTCAGTCGATTAAAGCCGGCATCATGGAGATCGCAGACATCTTTGTCATAAACAAAAGTGATCGCGATGGAGCTGAACACGTCGAACGTGAAATCCGCGCCCTGCAGTCCCTTGCCGCGCGCAGCGACGGATGGACTCCGCCGATCGTGAAAACCATTGCAAGCGAGGGCCGCGGTGTCGCGGAACTCGCGCAATCGATTTCAGGTTACGAGTCATTCCTGAAGAAAAACAATCTCGCGCGGAAACGGAGCATTCACAACTGGAAGGATCGTCTTGTTGAGATGCTTCGCGACGCCATGCTCGAACGGGCGCGCCAAGAATTGACCGAAGATCGCCTCGAGGCTTACGCCGAGGAGATCGTCAGCCACAAACGAGATCCTTACACGCTCATCGAAGAAATCGTCGCAACCGAGAACTAGCTACCAGCTACTTCCTATCTTTCACAGGGATCACGAACTTCAGTCCCGACCAAACATCGCTCACCGCGCACACTTTGACATCGACAAGGCCGATCGCCAATCCGATTTCGCGCACTTTGTTTTCATCCAGGTCCGATGCAACCCCCGAACTCTTCTTAGGCCACGAAATCCACAGCGCCCCATTCTGCGTAAGCTGTTTCTTCCAGGATGCGAACGCCTTGCGCAACTGAAATTGGGTTGTCACTGTAAGAATCCCCAAGTCTAGCGGCCCATTGCCGGTCTTAACGAGTTGACATTGTGCGACTGCATCTGCCAGTTCGGCGCGAACATCCTCCGCGACATCAACCAGTGCGACATGTGCTCCCGGCTTGAAACCCAGTTTCTTGTGAAGCGGAGTTCCTGAATAGCCCACTACCATCGAATCTGCCTCCTCCTCGAACCCGAACGCGATTCCGCGCTCGCCCACCCACCAGAAAAACCACGTAATATTAACCGGAACATGTTCACCATCGATCATCTCGGTATTGCTGTGAAATCTCTGGCCGCGGCGAAATCCATTTACCAGAAACTTGGTCTCGAGGTTTCGACCGAAGAAACCGTTGAACAGGAAAAAGTGAAGCTTGTCATGGTGCCGGTTGGTGAAAGCCGTTTGGAACTGCTCGAAGCCACTTCGGACGACTCCACAATCGCGAAATTCATTGCTAAGCGGGGCGAAGGACTTCACCATGTCTGCCTGCGCGTTCCTGATCTTGCTTCTGCCGTCGCCAAGTTGAAGGAAGATGGCGCGCGGCTCGTCTCGGAAGAAATCAAAATCGGTGCTGGTGGGCATCGCTACATCTTTGTTCATCCCCAAAGCACCGGCGGTGTGCTCCTCGAACTTGTGGAAGGTGCATCTTATGGCTACTGAATTCGATGCCATCGTCATCGGCGCCGGCCAGGCCGGGCCCCCGCTCGCCAACCGTCTCGCCACTGCCGGCATGAAGGTCGGGTTCGTGGAACGCAAGCTGTTTGGCGGTACCTGCGTGAATACCGGATGCACTCCGACCAAGGCCATGGTTGCCAGCGCTTATGCAGCGCAACTCGCCCGCCGCGGTTCAGACTACGGAGTGAATGGCCCCGGCCAGGTCTCGGTCGATATGCGCAAAGTCAAAGCGCGGAAAGACCAGATCGTCCACGACTCTTCTTCTGGCGTAGAAAACTGGTTGCGCGGCAATAAAAACATAACGGTTCTTACTGGGACTGCCAGTTTTGTCGCGCAAAAAGAAGTTGTTGTAAACGACCAGCACATCACGGCCGAAAAAATCTTTCTCAATGTTGGTGGACGCGCTCGCGTTCCCAAGATGCCCGGCCTCGACCAGATTTCCTTCCTTACGAATTCCTCGATGATGGATGTGGACTTTGTACCTCGTCATCTGGTCATCGTCGGGGGCAGCTACATCGGGCTGGAATTCGGGCAGATGTTCCGGCGTTTTGGCAGTGAGGTCACCATCATTGAAATGGGCCCTCGCCTCATCGGACGCGAAGATCCCGACGTTTCTGCCGAGGTGCACAAAATCTTCGATAACGAAGGAATCAACATCCGTCTGAATGCAACCTGTATTTCCTTCCGCAAGGACGGACAAAATATCGCGGCAGGCGTCGATTGCCAGCAGGGTTCGCCGGAAGTCATCGGCTCGCACGTGTTGCTCGCTATCGGCCGCGTCCCGAACACAGATGATCTCGGGCTCGACAAGGCTGGTGTGGCCATGGACAAGAACGGCTTCATCACCGTGGACGATCAGCTCCGCACGAACGTGCCCGGGATCTGGGCCTTAGGCGATTGCAACGGGAAAGGCGCGTTTACTCACACGTCCTACAACGACTATGAGATTGTGGTGGCCAACTTGCTCGACAACGATCCGAGAAAAGTTTCCGATCGCATCGCGACTTACGGTCTTTTCATCGATCCACCGCTCGGTCGCGCCGGTATGACCGAGGCTGAAGCAATGCGCACCGGCCGCAAGCTCCTGATCGGCAAACGACCGATGACACGCGTGTCCCGCGCAATCGAAAAAGGTGAAACACAAGGTTTCATGAAAGTTCTTGTGGATGCAGATACGAAGGAGATTCTAGGCGGCGCTGTTCTCGGACCAGGAGGAGATGAAGCTATCCATTGCGTGCTCGATGTGATGTACGCGAAGAAGCCGTACACGGTCATCCAGCGCGCCGTGCACATCCATCCGACGGTTTCCGAACTGATTCCCACCATTCTCGGCGAACTGCAACCTTTCGAGTCCAGTCAGTCTGCAGGAGCCAAATAGCGCGTGGGCGTTCTTTTGGCGGTGGACACCTCCGGGAAAAATGGTGGCATCACGATCGCGCGATTACCGGCGCAACAACGCGGTGCTTTGGAGGTGCTGGAAACCATTCCACTTGCCGGTGGCACGTTTTCTGCACAACTCGTGCCGCAGATCGCCGATCTACTCGCCGGTCACCAGAAATCGAAGGCAGACATTGAAGTTTTCGCCGTGGTCTCAGGGCCCGGCTCGTTTACTGGACTTCGGGTCGGCCTTGCTGCCATCAAGGCACTCGCCGAAGTTTTACAAAAGCCAATCGTGGCCGTGTCTCTTCTCGAAGCAATTTCATTGCTTAGTCCGAAGTCCGGACGCACGACCGCTGCCCTGGAAGCGGGACGTGGTGACGTTTACGCCGGTACATATAACGTTCAAGCAATTGAGTCGAATAATGACGCCAGTTCTCGAGAGGCAACTCTCGTTGAAGAGCGCCTTCTCAGCAGGGAAGAGTTCGTTGAGATTTGTCGAACCACCGCTATCGTTACACCCGATGCGACCTTGGCCGAACTCTCTCAGCGTAGTGGCGGATCAGCGGAACAGGTTTTCTATCCAGACACAGGCCTCATTGCTCGCATAGGTTGGCGCAAGCTGCAGGCTGGGCAAACTGTCGCTCCCATGGAGCTCGACGCGAACTACATCCGCCGCTCCGATGCCGAGATTTTCTCGAAGCCGAAATAAAACAGGCTCCAGGCTTCAGCATTCGGGCTTCAGGTTTAGAGCTAGGGCTTGTAGCCGCAGCATCCGGCTTAGGGGTGATCGCAAGTAAACCCACGGTGTCGAGCTCGTTATGCTCGATTCCCAAGTTTAAGAAGAGCTCGCACTCACAAGTTTTGTCGCGTCTGTTCTTTGTGCAACCTTCGCGTTCTTCGCGGTTTGCTTTGCTGGAGCCCAAAGCCTGAAGCCTGACGCGCAAAACCTGGAGCCAGAAGCCTGGAGCCCGAAGCCAGAAGCCTAACCATCCCACCCGAAGAACACAGCTACCACACCGAACGTATCAATGAACCCATGCGCCAGAATACAGGCCCACAAATTCCTTCCCGACCAGAGGTATGCTGCGCCTAAAACCAGCCCTGCCATCCCTGAGTCAATAATTCCCGCTAGGCCTTTGTAGTAGTGCCCATATCCGAAAAGCACGGATACGGCGAGGACCGCGAGCCACCATGCGAACTTCGATCGTCCACCCGCCTCAGCAGCGCGCGTTACGAGATATCCCCGATATCCGATTTCCTCTCCAAAGGCCGCGAAAGTCCACACCAGCAGCAGCCATCGCAACGCAACCAGCAGGTGCCCCGAGATTTCATTCATACCGCCCGGAGCAATGGCAGGCGGCCAGAAGTGCGCTGTGACAGGATCGATCACTACGGCGCTCAGAAGAATGCGAATTGTAGCGGCGGCCAGCGCGATAAGAATTGTTTTTCTCCATGACGCAGGCCAACTCAGTCCCATGGCTGCCCAGCTGCCATTCCGCAATCGCACTGAGATCATCCCCAATACAAACAGAATTGGAACTTCATTCGGAAGGGCGTGATAAACGTTATGTCCGATCACAATTGCTCCGCCGATCAGGAACTCGATCAGCGAGAACCAACGTTTTCCTGACGAGAGCTTGCCAGTGGTCGACCTCGGTTCACTCACTACTCCGACGGTGCTCACATCTGTGGAGACGCTCATAACGACACTCCGTCCGGCACATACCCAATCCAGGTTTTCCGAGTGCGATATCGGCGCACGAACCAGAGCGCAACTCTTGACGTGATGACCACGAGCCCACATCCCACGACCAAACCGATCGGCACGATCCACCAGCCCAGCAATTCGTGCCCTTGTGGTGGTTGCGGTCCGAAGCCGAGACGAAGCGAGAGTTCAACATCGTTTCCATCCGGAATTTTCCAGAGTCCTGCTGTTTGCGGATGAAAAGGCTTCAGCAACGCGCATAAAAGCAGTGCGCCTCCAACGAAGTACCCGATGACCGTTCCTACCAGCACAAAAAATCCGCCGATGCTCAGGCTTGCCCAACGAAACAAGCAGTTCAGAACGTGCCACGGTGATCGGCTCACTTCCGCCTTCGCTAGTAAAGCGCTCGTTAAGTATTCGTTGGCGAGAATTTTCGGCGGCCCTAACCCGGCCAGCGCTGCGTCTAGGGCATTCGCGTTCAATTCTCCATAGACGGTCGATTTCTCGACAATATGGCTGCGCATCTCCTCAACGATGTCGCGCACTTCCTCGCTACTTACCCCACGCAAACACGCTCGCAGTTGCAGCAGGTAAGCTTCGATCTTTCTCCCGCCTTCGCTCGCCATTTCGATCACCTCCCCTTCCGCACGGAAGCGAGCAGCTTGCTCATGCTCGATGAAAAACGCGCCCAGACCTCGTTCATCTCCAATGCCCGTTGTTTTCCCGCCGCCGTCAATGCGTAGTATTTCCGTGGGTGCCCGCCCTCCGACTCCACCCATTCGCTTCGTACGAGTCCGGTCGCTTTCAAGCGGCTTAGCAGCGGATACACCGTTCCTTCCGACACGATCAGGTCCGATTCGCTCTCCAGCCGCCGCAGAATTTCCAACCCATACAGCCTGCCGTTCCAAAGTGCGGCAAGGATCGCCAACTCCAAACACCCCTTGCGGAGTTGCACCTCCCATTTGTCGGACTGCTCTGGATCGCCCGTATTCGCGGGTTTCATGATGTCGATACTATGTATAACAAGGTATCGTGTTGTCAAGAGCACTCGAGCCCGAGGTATGCTTCCTCCGTGAAAATCCGCCCGGCCACTGCAGCCGACATCCCTCAACTTATTCAACTTGCCCAGGCCGCACCGACCGGTGCGCAATGGTCCGCCTCGCAATACTCAGAAATGTTTGTTAATCAATCGCGGTTGGTAATGGTGGTGGAGGACGAAGCTGTGCGGGGATTTCTCGTAGCGCAAACGAAGGGACCCGAATGGGAATTGGAAAACATCGTCATAGATCGGCAACAGCAGCGACGAGGTCTCGCAACTTTACTTTTGAACGCCTTAATCGAGAACGCTCACCAATCCGGCGCTCATTCGCTTTTTCTGGAAGTCCGTGCGTCTAACAATCCGGCTCGCGCGTTCTATACGCGCAACAAATTCCGCGAGACTGGCCGCCGTCCCCGCTACTACAACAACCCGACCGAAGACGCAATTCTCTACACGCTCGGCATGAAAGACTAACCATTAGCCGACTGGTATGCATCACTGTTGCGAAAAGCCGCGATTCACCATTTTGGGCCCGTTTACCTTTGAGAAAACACCCTGTGAATCGTGCCTGTGTTCGTTGATATTTTCCGTCTAAGCGGCGAGAAGCAAAGCCAATTGAGAGTCCTCCAGAAATCGAGATTCCGCTCTCGAAATCGGTTGAACCATCATTACAGCTATGTTAATTTGAGCTCGTAAAACAAGTCAGGAGGTCTGCTGGATGACTCCGAGAGACCAGCTCCTGGCCAGTCATGATGGATTCCGCAAACTGGCTCAGGAGCATACGCAATACTCCGAAAGACTCGATTCCCTCACTCAAAAGCGTTATCTCACCGACGACGAAAAATTAGAAGAAGTTCGATTGAAAAAGCTCAAACTCCGTCTCAAGGACCAGATGGAATCGATTGAGCGGCAGTTTCGGCAACAAGCTGTTCAGCACCAGGTAGCGTAATTTCACGTCGAACCCAGCCGCGGCACCAGCCGCTCAGGAAAAATTTGTCTTCCACCCCGGCGCTGATAAGCGCCCTTTTTCTTGCGACTTAGGTGGAATGATCCTTCAGTACCTTAAAATCCATAATGAGATATGAGTGACGAAGATTGTTTGCCGCCATTGATCGCTCTACATCCTGATTCCTCGTTGAACCCCGTGAAGCTAGCGAAGATAGAACAATTGACGACGGATACATTGCTGCTTTCGCTGCTGCCTGGGCAGCGTGACTGTCTCAAAACCCGTCCGGATGGCACTATACTCGACGGACATCATCGAATTTACATTCTGCGGCAGCGACGTGTTGCTGTTGATTCGCTTCCGCGTGAAGTGATCGAGAAGGAAGTCGAATGATGTCGACGAAACTGTACTGGGTGCAGGGCCCATGGCCAGGCAAAATGGCGCTTGCAGCAAGGCCTAGAGGTGGCGACTGGCTCCCCGACGAGATTGCCGGCTGGAAGAAGGAAGGAGTGTCCACGGTGCTTTCGTTGCTCACTCCCGAGGAGGAAAGCTCGTTGGATCTCAAGAATGAAGCTTCTGAAGTGAAACGAGCAGGATTACGCTATTTTTCTTTCCCCATACCAGATCGGGAAGCGCCAGGTTCGGATGCAGGTGTTGTCGCAAGTTTGGAAAAGCTGGACGCCGAGCTCGGCGCTGGGAGAAACGTCGTTATTCATTGTAGGCAGGGCGTCGGAAGAAGCGGCTTGATTGGCGCTTGTCTTCTTATACTCAAGGGCATCAGTTCTGGGGAAGCAGTAAGTTCTGTCAGCGCAGCGCGCGGGGTGGACGTGCCTGAAACGGCAGAGCAGCGCCACTGGATCGATCGCTATGCTGCCACTTTGGCAAGTACCAAATAATCTCGCAAGTGCGCAGCCTATAATAGATTTCACATGGTTCGTGATGGCTACTATTACGGCGCTGGTCTGATTGCGGCTGCAATCCTCATCGGATGGCTTACCTATCCCATTCTGGCCGTGCTGCCTATCTTGCTTGCAGCGTTCTGCATGTGGTTCTTTCGCGATCCGGAACGCGTCATTCCCGAAGATCCGGGGGCCGTCGTATCTCCCGGCGATGGAAAAGTAACGGACATTGTGGCTGTCAAAGTTTCTGGTGAACCACGAACTCGCATCAGCATCTTTCTCAATGTATTTAACGTTCATGTGAACCGTTCCCCAATTTCAGGAGTCATTCGGGATATTCGTTATCAGCGTGGCAAGTTCCTGAACGCCATGGGTGCAACCTGCGCAGAGGAGAACGAGCAGAACATCGTGACGGTGGAAGGCGATGGCCAAACCGTTGTCTTCAAACAGATTGCAGGACTAATCGCTCGTCGCATTATCTTCAACCACAAAGTTGGCGATCGCTTAACGCGCGGCCAGCGGGTCGGGCTCATCAAGTTTGGTTCTCGCGTAGACGTCGTGTTCGATACCGCCGCGCAAGTCTCAGTCGAGGTCGGGGACCACGTCAAAGGCGGTGAAACAGTTCTGGCCTACTTACCTGGGCGAGATCAAGAACTTGTCGGAGCGAGTGCTGCGGCCATTCCGACGGAGGCGCGATGAACCGCGAAGTGATCCCACTCCCGCGCCGTACCGACGGCCGGGCGCGCCGTTTCCGTCGCGGCATGTACATCCTGCCGTCGCTTTTCACGACTGCCAACATCGCGGCTGGTTTCTACGCAATCCTGCAGGTGACTACGGGGTCCTTATCTGAACCGTGGCATTTCGATAATGCTGCCAAAGCAATCGGGTTTGCCGTACTGTTCGATGGGTTAGATGGACGTATTGCGCGTATGACGGGCACCAGCAGCGATTTCGGAAAGGAACTTGATTCGCTTGCCGACGTCATCACTTTCGGAGTGGCCCCGGCTATGCTCGCGTGGATGTGGGGATTCCGGCTCTTGCCAACGCTCATTTCCACTGATGTACATACGAAGATCATCCAACTCGGGGCCATCGCCTCATTCCTCTTTTTGATGGCGGGCGCTAGTCGCTTGGCGCGTTTCAACATCACCACGAATGCTCAGCCCTCCAATCCCGGCCGTCCAGGAAAGAAATATTTCGTTGGAATGCCAATTCCCGCAGGTGCTGGTGTGATTGCGGCGGTTGTGCATTTTTCCGGTGGTGATCCGCTGGCTGCTCTTTGGTCGACGCTGCTCTGGCTTCTGACCGTTATTTGTGTCGGCTACCTTATGGTCAGCACGTGGCGTTTTTACAGCTTCAAAGACATCGACTTCCGTTCCCGACACCCGTTCCGCCTGATACTGTTCGTTGCAGCGCTATTTGCCTCGATCTGGTTCTTTTCGAAACCAGTGCTATTCGTAATTGCCATTCTTTATATGCTCTCCGGAATTTTCTGGAGACTGATGTGGCTGTTTCGCCGTAAACCGAGCCCGCCTGCACCTCCGGCGTATCGGGAAGCATCCCTATCTTCATGACAGCACCCGCCAAACCCGCCACTGCATCACACCAGGATCTCCGCACGGGGAATCTTTATCGAGTAGCCATCGTTGGCGCAGGCACTCTGAAGGGCAAAGAAGTCGCCGAAGTTCTGAATGACCGTAACTTCCCAGCGGTCGACGTCAAATTGCTGGATGACGACGAATCGCTCGGTCAACTCGAAGCGATGGGCGATGAGGTCACGTTTATTCAAAGCGTACGCAATGAGCAGTTCGAGCGCGTGGACTTCACCTTTTTCGCTTCCGACGCAGACTGCACTCGCAACAACTGGAAGAATGTCCGCGATGCAGGCAGCGCGATACTCGATCTCTCCTATGCGCTTGAAAACGAGCCGGACGTAACGATCCGCTCGCCTTGGGTGGAACGACAGTTGGGCAAGGCCTTAGTCCCGAACCTGCAGCCAGGCCCGGTCGTGCCTGCGCATCCAGCATCTGTTGTACTCGCTCTGCTCGGCCTGCGAGCAGGGAAGATTGGCGCTGTTCAGCGACTGATTGCGACTGTCTACGAGCCTGCGTCGGAGCACGGACAAAAAGGAATGGATGAGTTGCACGAGCAGACTGTAAACCTGCTTTCTTTCCAGCAGTTGCCGAAGAATATTTTCGACACTCAAGTTGCCTTCAACCTGGTCGCGCGATACGGGGAGAAGTCCACTCCTACGCTCCAGAGCATCGAAGCGCGTGTCCGCCGTCACTACACAGCGATCGCAGGGAGCGCGGCACCACCATTCTCGTTGCAACTTGTGCAAGCGCCAATCTTCCACGGACACGTTTTCAGCGCATACCTGGAATTCGATCGGGAAGTTACGGCGGAAACACTTGCGGATGCGCTCGGTGGAGAACATCTCTCTGTAACTCAGTCCGCCGAAGACGCACCGAGCAACGTCAATGCGGCGGGACAAGGCGACATTCTCGTGCGCGTCAGTCCGGATGCAGCGCACAGCAATGGTGCGTGGCTATGGGCCGCCACCGACAATCTACGCGTTGCAGTTGTGACGGCAGTAGAATGCGCCGAGTCGATGATCGCCTCGCGCCCGAAAGGGCAAATTCAATAGCATGGTCCGCTTCCCAACCTGCCTGGCGTTAGTTTCCTTGCTGGGGTTCGCGTTGCTGTTGTCTGGATGCGGTTATCACACGGCAGCACATTCGACGTACTTGCCAGACAATGTTCAGACCATCGCGATTCCAAGCTTCGTCAATCAGACCCAGACATTTCGCATCGAGCAGACACTGACCGGCGCGGTCGTCCGGGAGATGACAACCCGCACGCACTACCACGTGCTGCACGAACCGGAGGAATCGGCGGACGCAACCCTGCGCGGCATTGTTCTCTCTACTTCCACCTCTCCGCTCGCGTATGATTCGAAAACGGGGCGCGCCGCCAGCGTTCTCGTCACCATCAGCATGAGAGTCACGCTCACCGCTCGCGACGGCAAAGTTCTGTTCGAAAATCCAAGCTACCTGTTTCATGAGCAGTACGAAGTCTCGCGCGAGCTATCGAGTTTCTTCGAAGAAGATTCACCTGCGATGGAGCGTCTGTCGCGCGACTTTGCCCGTACGCTGGTTTCGAGCATCCTGGAGGGCTTCTGATGCGCGCCTTCGCGCAGGCCGACCGCTTCCTATCGGAAGTCGTGTCGCGCAAACTCAAGCCTGCGTACGTCTTCGTCGGCGATGAAGTTTTTTTTCGCAAGCGATGCCGCGAAGCAATCCTCGAACACCTTGTCCCTGCCGAGGTCCGCGATTTCAGCTTGTTCGATTACGACCTGGCGGAAACCGATCTCGCCGAAATTCTCGATCGGGCACGCACTCCCTCGCTGATGGCGCCCTTCCAAGTTTTCTTTGTGCGTGGCGTGAAGAGCTTATTCGGACGCGGCTCGAACGAAGAAAAAATCGCTGCCATCGAGACCTACTGCAAAGATCCCAACCCCGACGCTGTACTGATCTTCGTTGCCGACCACATCAGCATTCCAGCCGATGTCCGGAAGATGGAATTGACCGACAAAGAACGTTACGAGCGCATCCGCGAAGATCTCGGACCATTCTGCGGAATTGTTGAATTGGCACGCGTTGAAGAAGGCGAAGCGGTTCGGTGGATTGCGGAGTATTGCGCGACACGCGATGTGAAGATGGATCCTGACGCCGCGCGCGAACTCGTCGATGCGCTCGGCGGCGATATGATGATGGTGTCGAATGAACTCGAGAAGCTCATTCTTTACGTAGGTGAGAAGAAACGCGTAACGCTCGGCGATGTCGAGACCATGGTGCTGGCCGCAAAGCAGCGTTCGCTTTATGAGTTGACTGATGCCATCTCCGCGAAGGACCGCGTGCGTGCGCTGGAAGTGCTCGACGCGATTCTCACCACGGGCGATGGGGAAGAGGCTTCGATCGGGCATCTCTACATGCTGGCCAAAACGTTTCGGCAAATGCTTGTCATTCTCGAGCGCAATGTTCGCGACCAGCGGATGTTATGGGCAGCCCTGTGGCAAGGATTCCGCGTGCCACCGTTTGCGGCCGATGACATCATCCGGCAAGCGCGTCGTTACAAATCAAAACGAGAATTGACGCGGGCAATTCGGTTAGTTGCCAAGACTGATCTTGCATTGCGGTCCAATCCTCCGAGCAAGCGCCTGGTTCTCGAGAAGCTTGTTCTGGACCTCACTACCGAGCCGAAACCCGAAACCGGGTGGCTGCAGGCAGAATTGCCAGTATAAGCAGCTCACGAAACTCTCCTCGACGTCGATTCTCACGTTGAACGCTCCGGGAGTGTGCCATAGCTCGCTGGTGGTTAGTCGGTGACCCGAGATTTCCCAAAGCGAACCTTGCGTTTAAACGCGTTTTAAGGCCCGCTCGTCTGGCGACGGCCTCAGGCATCTCCTGAGCTCCCGATCGCGATCTGCGGCCCATTAGAACGCAAGCAAACGCTATTTTGATTGAAGGTCCGAAGCCGTTTTACGGGCTTGATCTTGGCGGCCAAGCCGGTAAGTTGTTGAGCACAGGTAGAAGTAGTTGATTCTACTAAGATATACAAATACAAATATTATTAGCTCAGAGTTGTCCAACCGATAAGGCTTCGACTACTTGCCCAAGACCGGTTTCGGAAGGTAGGGAAGAGCTTCGCTGGCTAGGATGGCGGCGGGATTATCTTCTACCAGGGCGTTAGCGGCTTCCTGTCCGACAATCGCTGCCGCCGCTGCACGTCCCGCGGACATCACGGGCGGCCGACGTTTCGTGTCGTGCGCGTCGGATGCGAGGATGTGCACGGCACCGCGCTCGAGTAATCCGCGCGCCATCGACTGCGTGCGTTCTCCCCAACTGCCCGTGAGCGCGGACGCGGTGACCTGAACGAGACATCCCTGCTCGGCCCATTCCAAAACACGCTGCGGCGCTTGCTGCAGGATCGGATTGCGCTCCGGATGCGTGAGGATCGGAGTGATGCCGCAATCGCCCAGCTTGATGAAGCAGTCTGAAATTTGGAGCGGCACGCTGTAGTTGCTAAGCTCGATCAGCATGTAGCGTGTATCGCCGATCGTGTAGCCCTGTGGTCGGTCGAGAGCGTTCTGCAGGTTTTCGTAGGAAAGATGAAAGTCGCAGCCTAAAGTGAGCTGCGGTGTATCACCGACGAGTTGCTGTAGATGCGCGAGCAGGTCTCTGAGATAAGGTCGGTCGTATGCGTAGCGATCATTCGCGTGCGGAGTGGCGACCATGTGGGTGATTCCGTCGGCGGCCGCCATGCGACACATTTCGACTGCGATCTCCCACGTTTTTGGTCCATCGTCGACTTCGGGGAGCAGATGGGAGTGGATATCAATCACGGATGAAGCGATTTAAACAGATTGTGGAGGAAAGAAAAAGAGCAGGCTGCAAGGGTGCAGGCTACAGGCTTCAGCCATGCTCGGCTGGGCCGACGAAGTGTCTGCCCGTTTGTGAGCGAGTGAAATGGAACTGATGGTTCCCGTTCGCCGTTGTTGATGATGCGCGTGAGATCCCTCCGCTCGCTGGAGAGTACGCGAGCGTTCGGGATGACGCCTCCAAAAATGTGAGCCTAAAGCCTTGGTGCCTGGAGCCTGAAGCCTGCCTGAAACTTACTTTCCCCCGTGGCAAAACCGCTGGGTGCGAAGTGGCGGTGGCGATGGAGTTGTATAGAATTCGCCTTCCCATCCGGTACAACCCTTGGCCACAACCGCGCGCGTCATGGTTTCTTCCATTTCACGAGCTTTGTTCTTGGCGCGCGCAATCTCCGCAGGAAGCAGCAGGCCTTCAATTTCGGTGAGATCCAGACGACCCTGGTCGTAGCCACCATCAAGGGACATCAGCAGCCAGACATATGCTTCGTTTCGATCCTGTCGAATACCGCGTCCGTCTTTGAGCGCTTTGCCGTAGTAGTACTGAGCTTGTGGAAGCCCCTGCTCGGCGGCCGCGCGATAAAGCGCAGGAGACTTCGTGTAATCCCGGTCACTATAAAGACGGCCGAGAAGATATTGGCCGAACGGATTCTGCTGAGCGGCTGCCGAACGAAGATATTTTTCGGCTGAACTTACATCCTGCGGAATGCCGCTGCCTTGAAAGTAAACGCGTCCGAGCAGCCATTGCGCGAGCGGATCGCCTTTGTCCGCTGCTTTGCGATACCACTCGGCGGCCTGACTGTCGCTACCGGGGAGAAGCGTGCCTGTGTCATAGAAAAAACCGACTGCCACCTGCGCCGGAATGTAGCCGAGTTCGGCCGAGCGCTTGAAGTAGTCGATGGCTTCCAGATCATTGCGCGATGGGCCCGAACCGGAGACTGCATCCATGGCGCGCTGATAAAGCTGTTCACCAGTGTTGTTGTTTTGAGCGGAGGCGGAAAGTAAAAGAAAAAGAACTACGGCCAGATAACGTGCACGCATCGGGATACTCCCAAGCTTTACCAGTTGAGTATAGAAAGCACCCGTCGTGGATTCGAGTTACGAAAGGGAGACCTGAGATGCAGGCTCCGGGCTTCGGGCCTCAGGCTCCAGGCTTCAAGGTTACGCTTCACGCTCAGCCTCAAGTATTTTGATTGCCGGGGCGTTCGGACCAGCACACGTCCCAGTACTTCCCGAATTTACGGCCGTTCTCTTTAAAAATTCCAGCGACGGTAAAGCCAAACTTGCGGTGCAATGCTTCGGTCGCTGGATTAGGAAGCGCGTATCCAGCCATGAAGCGATGAATGTCTTCACCGTGAACTTCCTTGAAGAGAGCGGAATAGAGCTTGCTGCCGAGACCCAGGCCCACAGCTTCCGGTGCGAGATAGATTGTCATCTCGACGGTGGTGTCGTACCCAGCCTTCGGCCGGAAGCGCGTTGTGCCGGCATACCCCACGATCGAAGCAGCCTTTTCGGCGACCAGCAGGCGATAGCGTCCAGTCGGAGCAAACTGTTCAAACCAGCGAGTGCGTTGTTCGGGCGTATAAGGATCGCAGTCGAACGTGACGGGAGTATCGAGTACGTAGTAGTTGTATATCTCGGTGATGCGGGGCAGGTCGGTGCGCATTGCCCTGCGAATTGTGATGTCTGATGTCATAGCGGTTCTTTGGCCAAGCACCACGCAACGATCGTTTCACCGCGCTTCGCGGTTGTGTTCTCAACTTGCCTGAGGAGTTCAGATTCAAGGTCATCGGGATCGGGGACCATCTCACACTTTGCAATTTCTTCATCCGAAGCGCCCTGGAAGCACAATTCACAAACGCCAAGCCCTTCTTCCGACCGAACGGGTGGACCAAAGGTTCGGCAAGTCATCGGACGGTATTCGTAGAGTTCGCACAACCCAGAGTTCGGATCGAGTGCAGGGCAGACTTCGTCATTGGCAAACTGTTCGAAACGACCCATGAGGGCAGGAGTGCGGCCGAGCGTCCCCGATTTTGAGTTTCCCGGAAAATTGGAAGATAAGCGCGCTACCTGAGCACGCGAGCGGGACACGATCCCAGCTGCGCGAGCGGGATTGAATTTGCGAAGCTCTCGCAATCCATGTTGCAGGCGGACGACATCCAGTTGGTTGATCGCAAATACGCCGACGCAGCACTGCGTGCATCCGGGACGACAGGCAAGCCAAGCACCCGCACGCTCGGCGGCATCCGCAAGTGCATGATCCACGATCTGCACGAGTTTGCTGTCGCCTGCTGGTCTGCGCGCGGTCATGAGGTGAGCATACCGCAACGCGTTGGGACCAACTTGGGCGTTGCTGCCGAGTTGCAGTTACTTCGAAGCGAGTATTTCGACCTTTTCGATCGATGGCGCTTTCGCCAGCAACTCAGCGGCATTTGCCATGAGGGCCGCGGCGACGCGACCTTCAAGGTGCGCCTGGCGGCCACCCTCGTCGGGGAAGGTATCGAAAATTCCGAATTTTGATGGGCCCAGGCGAATTCCGTACCACTGCAGAGTTGCGGGTTCTTGCTGCACAAGGTCCAAGCCGCCGCGCAGAAAGCTCTCGACTTCCTGCTCCTTGCCCGGCTTCGCTTCGAGGATCACCAGCAGTCCAACTTTCGCATTCGCCATCTTGTCTCCTAGTGGGCTGAGGCCACAGCCTTAGGATGACGTTTTAGGCGGAAGGCGTCACATTTTGTAAACGCTACATAGGAATTCAGGCGGCTGGATAGTGATAGAGATTCCTCCTGTTTCGCTACGCTCGCGTGTCGGAATGACAAAAGCATTGAAGGGTGAGCACAGTGTGCTCGAGGGGTGAGAGTTGCCTGGATAGTGATAGGGATTTCTCCTGTTTCGCTACGCTCGCGCGTCGGAATGATAAGTAGATGTGGTTGAGCCACGAAGCGAAAGAGAAACCAAAGAACAAAAAAAGGGCCGCTCCGAAGAGCAGCCCATCTGCTGTTGCAAAACAATTCTTAGTTGCCGACGCTGCCGATCTTGGTCCCGATCACTTCGCCCGAGACGACGATCTCTACGCGGCGATTCTTTTGGCGTCCGGCTGATGTCTTGTTGTCCGCGATGGGATTGGATTGGCCAAATCCTTGCGCGGTCAAAGAATCGGCGGCAAGGCCTTGGCTCACGAGGTAATCGCGCACGTTATTGGCCCGCATCTCGGAGAGTTTCTGGTTGAACTCTTCTGTTCCGGTGCTGTCGGTGTGTCCTTCGATGTTCAGATGCAGAGTGGGATAGTTGAGGACAATACCCGAAAGCTTGGCGAGCGCCTCGCGCGCGGCAGAGCGTAAGTCGGCTTTGCCCGTATCGAAGAGAACGTCTCCCATGTTGACGACGAGTCCGCGCGGAGTGTCGGTGGTGGGAAGTACGCGATTGAATTGCTCGAGCAGACGAGCACGAAGCTCCTGCTTCTCACGTTCGGCACGCTCGGCGGCTTCCTTTTGTTGCGCCGCCTGCTCCATTGCCGACTGCTGAGCGGCTTCTGCTGACTTCTGCGCAGCCTCGGCTCGGGCGCGTGCTTCAGCATCTTTTGCGGCAGCGGCTTCAGCTTGGGCTCGAGCTGCATCAGCCTGCGCTTTTGCGGCGGCCGACTGAGCAGCTTCTAACTCCGCTTGTTGCCGACGAGCAGCTTCGGCTTCCTGCGCCGCTTTGGCTTGAGCCTGGGCTTCGGCCGATGCTTTCTGCTCGGCTGCAAGTTTTTCTTCTTCCTGCCGGCGAACCGAAATCGTGCGCGCGTCCTCAGCTGCCTGGACAGCGTTGCGGGCAGCAGTTGGAACCGCGTTCCGCTGCTTGCGTTTCTGGTAGTCCTCCGCCTGTGCCAGGGCTTGCGTGGCTTTGGCGAATGCTTCCGGAGCGTACTTGTCGGCTTGCTGACTCTTCGCGATATTAACTGCATTCTGCGCCTGGTAGAGATCAAGCGAGACGTTGGGATCGATCTGAATAGCTGGCAGGTTCGCGGCGTTGTAGCGTCCACGCTGCAGAAGTTCGAAGCGGGCATCGACAGTATTAACTGCGCCTTTTGTGTCGCTGCGCACCTTGTTCTCAAGCACGACTTCGTCGCTGGGGTAGGTGACTGCGAAATAAGGTTCGGCGGTCACAATCATGCCGAAAGTTTGCAGTTTTGTCGTAACGGAGATTTTGGCTTTGCCATCTTTGATGGGAACCTGGCCCAGGCTGGCCACGCGACCTTCAGGCGTAATCGCCCACAGCACGTAGACAAGGTACGGAGTGCCGAATGTCGTAGCTGACTCGAAGCTTTTGAACTCGGCGTCGATCGCGAGAGCGCCGCTTTTGCTTTCAACTTTCGCTGTGCCTTCGGCCCGTGGCATCAGCGCGGTGCCGACGAAGTCGACCTTGGTTGATCCGCGTGCCCAATAATTTACGGTCTGGATAGTGCGGGAAACGTTGATATTGATGACTGCGTTGCTGGATTGCGAGTTTTGCGCGAGGACTACAGCGCAGAGGTACATCACTAGGAAGAGAGCTCCAAGAGTTTTAATTCGCATACGACGCCACACCCCTATGCACATTTAGTTGTGGATTTTTTCGGACGACCATCTTAGTCGCAGACGGGAAATTTGTGCCAACAAAAGCAAAGGCGGGTGCCTTGCTTTTCACCTTTTCTCCAAATGAAAAAAGCAGCCTGTTGATTGCTTTAACTTGTGTCGCAAACTACGAAGTCGGGGGCGGCTGTTGCAGGGTGCAGGAAAGGAAGCGTGAGGTTATGTTGGTTTAGCGCGGGCTTTTCGAACCTCAATGGGACGGTCAAGTCAATGAGTGTAATCGCCTGTTAACAACAGTAATCTTTGCGGTAAACCTCTCCAGCGTTAAAGTGAGTATCGTGAACCGAAGTGCGCTTTCGATCCTGACGTTTGCCTGCGTGCTACTCGTTGCATGTCAATACGATCCTTGGGCTGATAAATTCCTTACAGAAAAGCCTGCCGACAAGGATGTGGTCGGTACGTATATTGTTGATTCGGACTCGCAGAAACGGAACATTCAGCTGCCAATGCATCACGGCACGCTTCCCGTGAACCATACGGCGGAGATCATGCTATCGCCGGATCACAAAGCACGGTTTACACATGTACCAGAGGAGTATCGCGGTGAAGCCGCATGCTCCGTAACGGGACAGGGAACATGGCGTCTTGTCAAGAACGGCGATTTTTGGGTTGTGATTGCAAGCATCGTCAACGAAGAAGCGAACAATGTATGTAAGGGCGATTTTGGCTATGAACTCGTGTTGTATGGGAAGAAGCCGCCTTACAAGCTCCACGTCACGATTGGAGACCCTGATTCCGGTGACGCCGTCCAGTTTGAAAAGAAGAGCTAATTTCAAGCCGCACCGTCGGATTGTTGTTAAATCGCCATTACACTCCTGGACGCCAAAACCGCATGTGACAGGTCAATGAGTGCTAACGCGTCCTTCCATCAACTGAGGTTTAGTGTGAAGAGTAAAATCTCGGTGTGCACTGGTTTATCTCCATTGTCGGCGGAATAGTGGTCGGCCTTGCATGGCTGGCAATTTGGGCATTATTGCTTCGTGCGTTCGGTATCGTAGCTTTCAGCATTCAGGCCGAGGAGTCCGTCCGCAGGCGAGAACGTATAAAGCAAATGGGTAAGTTTCGGTACATTCTGATCTTTGGAGTGGCTGGCTATGGACTTATGTTTGGATTGGCAATGACTGTTGCTGGCGTTTTAGATCACGACTCTCCCGGAGTGGGCTTCTCAATTGTGAAGCTCTTGTTCTTATCTGTACTGGTTGGCTGCTTTCACGGTGTGAGAACTTGGAATCAAGCCTTTCGCGATCCGGTTCCGTTCCCACCAGCTTACCCACCACAAAAATAAAAACTCATTTCGCCATTACACTCATTAAGCTGTCAGGATCACTCTGCCCAAGTCAATAAGTGAAATCGCCTGTTTACGTCCGTTATCTAGTCACTCTCTCCCTTCCGTGCTACACCAATTGAATGGAAGTGCCGCATCAGTATCCGTACAATCCGCCAGTGTCGCTTATCTTTTTGTCTTTCGGCGGTGGCGTTCTGTGGATCGCTGTTGATTGGCTCCCCCCGGGACACATTCCTACTGGGTTCAAACTTGGTTTTAGCCATCGCGTGGTCATTGATTTTTGCTGTGCGCCGGATTTGGGGTGAACGCTACCTATTACTCGATCACGACAGCATGGTACTTCCAGTAGGTCCGTTCTCGATGAGGACAGCAAGGATCGAGTACAAAAGCATTAGGCGCATTTGGCGGCACTATATGCGCCCGTACGAATACAGATTTGTGCTCAACGTAGCGACCGAAGAGCAGGCTTTTAAGATTCTGCCCGCCTTTCTTCCAAACAATGAGAGCTATCATGCTTTGGAAGAGTTTCTTAACCGAAAGCTTCTTGAAAATACAAGCGCGAAAAAGTCACCAAGAAACGAGTTGGCATAACATCGCCATTACAATCATTGACCTGCCCGATCCACCCAGGCGTCATCCATGAGTGTAATCGCCCTGATTACAACACTGTCATGCGCTCGCTTATCACTTCGCAAGCGAGAAATTGTTTAAGCTGCTGGGTTGAATGAATGCAGAGCTACGAACCAGGCTCTCCCCGGTACGCGTCCGGTGTGTCCGAAATGAGCGACAATAGTGCGGTGTCGTTCGTGGCCAGCCTTGTGCTGATCCTATGAAGCGAATTGTCCTCTGGTGCTGCTGGATTTTTTTGGTCTCACCGGTTGTGCAGGCTCAATCCCCGCGCCAAATTACGATCAAGGTCGTGGATGAAAATAATGTCCCGGTCTCGGACGCGCGAGTGGCGGTTACCAACACTCAAGGAGCAGATTCCCGATGTCAGACTGTTGCTAGCGGCAGATGCGACTTTTTCATGGGCAGTACCGGACCATACAAGGTTAAAGTCGAGAGAGAAGGGTTTTATTCGGCAACGGCTAACGACGTCCAGTTTGACCCAAACGCGAATGTCGAGTTCACGTTGGTCCATGTGCAGGAGGTGCGCGAAGTCGTCAATGTTGTTGAATCCCAGCCTGCAATCAACCCGGAGCAGATCGTTTCACAGGAACAAATAAGCGGTGTTGATGTACTGAATCTTCCTTACCCTGTCACCCGCGATTATCGAAATGTCTTGAACTACGTTCCACAAGTAGTGGAGGACATCTTCAGACAGCCGCACATCACTGGCGCCGAGACCTATCAAACGCGAGTGTTGTTCGATGGTTCAGATGTCACTCAACCCGCGAATGGGCAACTCCTTTTGCGAGTTTCAACCGATGCGTTCCGGTCCATCAATGTTCAGACCAGCCGCATCGCAGCGCAATACGGGAAGAGCTCTGGCGGAGTGCTTGAACTGAACACTGCTAATGGTGACGACCATTTTCGCTTTGCAGTGACGGATTTTATTCCCTCCCTCCAGAACAGGAATGGTCCGGTGCTCGATAAAGTTAATCCTCGCCTCACATTCTCTGGCCCTATTCGCAAAGGTCGCATCTGGTTCTATGAAGCTGCCGATGCGGAGTATGCCAACATCATCGAAAAACAGCTACCCCCTGGAATGAACCATGACGTTTACTGGCGCGTGGGCAATCTTTTCAAATTGCAAGCCAATACCACATCTCGGAACATTCTTATCTCAAGTGTGAATTTCAATTATGACCACGATCAGCACGCCGGTATGTCTCTCCAAAATCCTCCTCTTTCCACGCCCGCTGTAACTGAACCCATGTATCTGGCGAGTCTAAAGGATCAATACTATTTCCCGAGTGGCCGATTGCTCGAAACCGGCTTCGCATTCAATCGTTACGATCTTGATCAGAACCCGCGTGGCACGGAACCGTACTTCATCAATCCGGATACGGCCGGAGGCAACTACTATCTGCGGGCACATACCCAGGCCGACCGATGGCAGATCTATGCGAATCTTTCTTTCAAGCCGCAGGTGTGGCACGGCAATCATCAGTTCAAAGTCGGAGTTGATCTCGACCGCTTGCGATACGATTTCAACTTTCAAAGACAAACGATTTCTTACTTGCGAGATGTCGAACCGCTCCCGCCGAGCGGATGTCAAACGATTGTTCCCTCGCCTTGTTCGCGCTATTCAGAATTCACCGGACCATCACTCGGCGAAATTCACGATGCGGAATTGAGCGCCTATGCGCAGGACCGATGGCTTGTCACGAACCGCCTTTTAGTCGAGGCTGGCCTGCGCTTCGATTGGGATGAACTCGTTCGTGATCCACTGTTCTCGCCTCGATTGGCTGGAACTTACGCGTTAAGGGAATCGGGAAACACAAAACTCTCTGCTGGGATTGGTGTATTTTATGACGCCACGCCCCTGTTCCTGTTCGCTCGCCCAGAGGCGGGAGGACGCACAGACTTTTTTTATGATTCGGCTGGGGCCTTGACCTCCGGTCCGGTGTCTTCGATTTTCACGGTCAATCGTTCGAGCGTGGAAGCTCCTCGTTATGTCAATTGGAGCGTAGGTCTCGAGCAGAAACTTCCCTGGCAAATCTACTTCAAGTCCGAGTTCATTCAGAGGCGAGGTTCGAATGGGCTGGCATTCAATTGGATCAATCCGGTCGAGCTTGGTCCTCCCGGTGTTGAGAACTACCTTGCAACTTTTCAGCTTCAGAATGGGCGCGAAGATCGCTTCGATTCCTTCGAGATTAAGCTTCGCCGGGTCTTCGAAAAGGGACACACTGTGATGGCCTCATACATCCGCTCCAAGACTTACTCCACACAGGTTCTCGATTTCAACGTCGACAATCCTATCTTCAGCACGCAACGGCCTGGCCCTTACGGTTGGGACGCACCGAACCGCTTTCTGTCGTGGGGATTTCTACCGTTGATCAAAGGCTTCGACTTCGGATACTCAATGGAATCGCGCACGGGTTTCCCCTTTTACCTGGTAGACAATCAGCAACAACTTGCATCGCTACCGGGCACCGAAAAGATTCCGACATTCATGCGCTTCCCCGCTTATTTCACGTTGAATACACACTTGGAGAAAAGGTTCCATGCTTTCGGCTTTTATTGGGCCGTCCGCGGAGGCTTTGATAATGTCACCGCCCACAAGAACTACGGCTTCGTAAACAACAACGTCGACTCACCACAGTTCCTTACTTTAAGTGGATTCACCGGTCGCTCATTTACGGGACGCATCCGGATTCTTGGAAGGAAATAACTACCATGTGCAGTGCCAATGAGTGATAACGCCTGATTACGACAGTTACCCACGTAACGATGCTGAGCCGCAAAGCTCCGGTGTCCAATAAGGTATGCGTCTTTTCCGCGTTGGCCTTATGTGCGTTGGTATCCTCACGACTACGGTGATTGCACAAACCACGACGAAAGCTGGCGTTGTAGCGGAGCTAGATCGTCGAAGCCCCCTACATCTGCGAGTAACGTTAAGGTCGGGTGCTGCCAGCGATGTGACGATCTATCGCGCCGATTTGCCGTGGGGCAATCGGTACAGCATGGTGTTTGCCGCAGTGAGGCCCAGCGGAGAATCGCTCGATCTGATGCTACCAATCGACGACCCCGGACCGACCAAGACATCTTTGAAAGCGGGTGAATCGCTAACGGGCGACGTTGATCTGCGGTACGTGATCCGAGATGTTAACGCGTTAAAAGAGTCAGACGTGCTCTTATTCTGGGCCTACAAAGCTCCGCAGGAGTTGCATCTTCCAGAGTGGATTGGGGGAATGGTCTTAGTTCCTAAACAGAAGTAGCGACGACAACCTGCCGATGGTTCGTAGTTGACGGAAAATCGCCATTACACTCATGGATCTCCCAGGAAAGCCCGTCTGTCGAGGGGTCAATGTGTGATAACGCGGTTTTCGCCAACTACACCGAGCGCTGGAACGCGTGGCTGTTTCGGCGTAGAGTTCTTCGCGTGGAACACATGCTCCGTCCAACCTTGCGCCGCGAAGTTGCTTTAATCGTGTCAGTTGCTTTGCTGATGTCACCGTGCTTTGCGGGAGTGGAAATCGTAGAGATTGGGAACGCGCAAATTATCAAGTCTCTGGGCGGAACCGTCGCTGACCCTGCTGACTCTCCTCTCAGTAACGTTCAGGTAGTCGAGGTCACGCCCGACTGGCAGACCACAATCCGAAGCACGACGACAGACGCAAAGGGCCGCTGGTCGCTTCCAGTCGTTTCAGGACGCCGGACCTACTTACTCCGTTTCATAACGAAGCAGTGCTGCTTCAACGAGGTTCGATGTCGGGTGAAACTGAACAACCGCAAAGGAAAAGAACTTCACATTACACTGCCGCTTTCGACGTAATTAGCGAAACATCGCAATTACACTCATTGATCTGCCGAAAACGGCCTCGGCCTAGGGTCAATGAGTGACAACGCCTGATAACAACAGTTACTCCCGTCGAGTATTGGTAGCGTGTCTAATCAGGAAGGAAATGAACGCGGCTTTCTCGATAGGGCTTGTATATGCGCCTGAAATTGAAATACGTCCTTCCGGCCCTCCAGATGCTGTTGGCGGTTGCTCTGCTGGTATGGACTGACCGTTGGCAACTGGCTTTGATGCGTCTTCAGGATATGCCCGGTACTCCACCTTCCTTCACGCTTCTGATTGCCATCAATGCTCCTTTGGCGATGCCCGGAGCGTTGATGTTCCGTTATCTGCCCGGTTGGTGGGACCACATAACTCTCGTAGTGGCGATTGGGATATTTTGGTATTGGGTGTCGCTGAATATCGAATCTTGGCAGCAAAGCCGCCGAGTCTTCATGTTTTCATGGATACCACTGAGACTCACGGGAGATGCCATAGCCGTTGGCATCGGCACCATGTGGTTTTTCGTTCTATCACGCAACCGTGCGTATAGTCTCCCGGTACCCGTTTCATCGCCAGACTGGCTGTGGTTTGTTCCATGCTTCGGGTTTCCAATGTTGTGGGGCGTGACGCTGATTCTCTTGTTTGGACGTGACTTCGTTCAATGCCTCATACCCTCTAAAGATGAGTAATACCGCCTCAAGTTGGCGTAACATCGCCATTACACTCATTGACCTTCGCAGGTATCCCGCTGACGGGTGACCAACGCAACAAGGCTTACGGAGGATCTTGGAGGATCTAGAACCGGATTGAGATTTCGTTCCGGTCGGATGGGACTTGCAGTTCGATTCCGCGCGAGTGATTGGCGGCGATGGTCGCGTCGAGGTTGAGCTGGTCCAGAGGAATCGTGCGCTGCCGGCGCTCAACATTCACGGAAAGATTGGCGGCGGTTAGAAGGAATCGACGGGTTTCGAAACGCTCACCATTCGTCAAGATGAAGATGGTCAGCGGTAACGGTTTGTCGTCGGCCAAATTAGCGGCAGATGGAATCTCGATGACTTGTGCTTTCGGTGGAGCAGGCTCCATGGCAGGCGGCGCGTTGACCGCAGGAGCGGTCTCACGTTCGACCTTGACTACGGTAGAAGGCCTCTCGTAATCGGTTTCCTCTTCGTAATCGTAAGGCCAATAGTACGGATAGATAGCTGTTCCATATCCGTGACGATGACGCGCATGGGCGAAGCCTCCATGTCCGGTAAAGCCATGAACATGGCTCGGCATTGAGATAACTGAGCGCGCCGAGGAGCCGATCGAAACGCTTGATCGCTGAGCGCGCAGGGACACCGGCAAGAAAAACAGAACCAGCAGCGCCAGTGCGGCACGTCGCAGCATCAAGCAGATTATACGCTCGCGGTGGAGACGTCGTTTTAAAGCCTGAAACTCGACCCGATCTGGGTTGAGCACGACTGGGCAAGTGGGTGAGATATCCCAGTGATTTGAGTGGCATTCTTGCGACCCCTTGTACCCGCTGGGTTGTTGCGGTTTCCGGTACAATCCTGCGCTGACTACCGACTACTAACCTATGACCTTTTCCCATTTTCATGTTCGTCCTGTTATCAACGCCTGCGGAATTTATACCGACCTGGGCGGTACGGTGTTCTCGCCGCGAGTCTGGAAGGCGATGGAAGAGATCAACCAAAGTTTTGTTCGGATGACGGAGTTGCTGGACCGTTCCGGAGAAATACTGGCATCGCTGGTCGGGGCAGAAGCGGCGCGCGTGGTGCCCGGAGCATCGGCGGCAATCACGCTCGGAACGGCGGCGTGCATTGCCGGCAAAGATGGTCATGCCTGGGAACAATTGCCGGATACGACTGGCCTGAAGGGTGAGGTGCTGATTCAAAAGGCCCATCGTTACAAGTACGACCGCATGGTGCGCATTGCCGGTGCGCGGCTGATCGAAACTGGATCCACGGTGGAGACAACTGCTGAGAATCTGGAAAGGGCGTGCTCGGCAAGAACGGCTGCGGTTATGTTTCCGGCACATCTCGAAACGAGGAGCGGCACGCTGCCGTTGCGCGCGGTGGCGGAAATCGCACGCAAACACGGCATCCCGGTGCTGGTCGATGCGGCGTACATGAATTATCCGACCAGCATCATGCACAGTTATCTCGATGCCGGTGCGGACCTGGTCTGTTTCAGCGCAAAATATTTTTGGGGCCCAAACTCCGGCGGATTTATATGTGGTCGCCGCGATCTGATTGAGGCCGTGGCCGGAATAGATTTCACCCGATACGAATCGGGCAAGTATCTGACCTTCGGACGTCCGTTCAAGCTGGATCGTCACACGATTGCCGCCACAGTGGTCGCGCTCGAAGAGTGGTTGGCGATGGATCACGAGGCACGTTGGGCGAGCTATGCAAGAAAAGTCGAAGAGATGCGATCACGACTGGCAGGCTTAAACGGGATTAGCACCAATGCAAGGTACTTCACGATGGATGAGCGGCTGGTTGCGGAGCCGGTGAGTTGTATGACGGTGGAGTTTCCTGGAGGTCCGCCTGAGGCGGAACGGATCAGTGCAGAATTGCTTGCGGGTGAGCCGTCGATTGCAACGGTCGTGCTTGATGACAAGCTGGTGGTTGCGGTGGATACATTGCTCGGCGAGCAGCATATGGAGATCGGGAAGCGGTTGCGGGAGTTGTTGACGTAGATTTGTCGTAGTTGCGATGCGCGCGAGATCCCTCCGCTCGCTGGAAAGTACGCGAGCGTTCGGGATGACGCAGGCGTGTGTCGTCCCTAGCGGGACTCGGAGTCAGCGGCGGCAACGTACCCAGGACTTCCGTCCTGGGCTATTCTCTTCCGCCCTTCGGGCTCGGGGTCGATTCATGCGATACATTTAAAGATCGTTTCTTGTGTCGATGCGCGCGAGATCTCCTTCGCACTCGTTGCGCTCGCTCAAGGCAGGCTCTCACTCGCTTGAGAGCGCGCGAGAGTTTGGGATGACACCCATATCCGCTGCTCCCCCAGTTAGTATCGCCATATTCGGAGTCTCTCTTATAATTGCGCCCCAACGGGGTGCCGTATGTCCATCGTGTTTCAGCGGTTTTCTCTTTCTCTTATTGTTATCTCTCTTCTGGTGTTTGCAGGGATAGGTCGCGCGTTAGCGCAAGATACTCTAACCGCAGCTCCGGCCCAGGATGCGGCGCAGTCCGATGACGAAGAACTGCCAGAAGGCGAATTGGCGCCCGCGGCCGTAGAACTCGATGTATCGAAGGCCCCGCTGTTGATTCAGGCGTTGTATCAAGCGACGCGCGAGACCAAGGAAGACAAAGTCCTGGCGAGCCTGCAACGCGCAAAAGCCATGGTGCCCGCTGCAGATGTAAAAGCGATCGACGATCGCGGACGTACCGCATTGCATTGGACGGTTTTCGGCTCGAGCTATAGCAAGAGTGCAAAGGTGCTGGTCGCGTATGAGGAAATTGCCGATGCGCTGATCCAGCGTGGCATCGACATCAATAAGCAGGACATGTATCAGGACACCGCGCTTGACTACCTGTTGTACTCACCAAGCTTTGAGATGCAGACCCTGCTCATCGAACATGGCGCGAGTAGCGGATTCCTAGCTGCGTCTTATCAATTTCTAAGGCAGCAAACATCAAGTTGCTCGGATGACGGTGGCCCGAAAGAGGAGATGCCTCAGGTCGTAAATGCTGATTTATCGCCGGGGCTCACGCTGAGCCTTCGATTAGATACTGCCGTATACAGCGATCGCTCGCGCACAGGAGATCCGATTGAAGCGACAGTGACATATCCGCTGTGCAAGACGGGCGAAGATGTTCACTGTAAACCGGGCGAACTGCTGATTGCACCCGGGACGAAAGTGAACGGTACTGTTCTATTCGCGCAGAAAGCACCGAATAAATACTCGCGGCCGATCCTGGTGCTCGACTTTTCGAACATTTTCCATAAAGAAGACAAGCTTTCTCCGCTGTATGCGCACGTGCTCGATGTGGATAACGCGCGCGAAACGGTCCGTAACAACGAAATCTTAGGAATCATTCAGCCCCATGCGGGGAAGAAGCTCTCTTTCGCGCTGATGGCCGCCAGCGCGGCCAATCCTTTTGCGGGATATGCGATTAAAGGCGTGTCCGCGGTCTATGGATTGTCTCTTCGTCGCGAGATCGTGTATCCCGTCGGCACTGACGTGCAGGTGCAAGTCGTCCGCTACTCCATGCTGAAGGAGAAACCCGACTGGACTGGTTGGAGTCGCATGGAAGTGACGGATTCTCTGCAGCAGATTGTTCATAACGCACCCATGCGAACGGCTACACCCGGAAACAAGCCTTCTGATCCGACCAATCTGATGTTCATCGGGTCCCAAAGAGAATTGATTGCGGCATTCACGGAAGCAGGGTGGCTGCAAGCGAACGACTTAAATGTGAAATCTGCGCTGAAGACAGCAACGGCTACGCTACGTCAGACCGGATACAACGACGCTCCCGTGTCTACGTTGATGCTGCAGGGTCGTCCGCCGGAGCTGGTGTTTCAGAAATCATTGAATACATTTGCGAAGCGGCATCACCTTCGTGTTTGGCAGCTGACATCGACACATAACGGACGCAATGTCTGGGTGGCGGCTGCGACGCATGACATCGCCACGACGAACGAGCGCGGCGGAACGAAGTGGTCTCACCGCATCGATCCGCATGTTGACCGCGAGCGGGATTGGGTGGAAAGCGATTTGCTGTTTATCGGATCGGCGACGGCGTATGCGCAAATTGATCGTCCTCGAGCGCCAAAGCAGCTCTCGAATGCAACGGGAGATGTGATCGTCACCGATGGCAAGATGTCGGTTGTGGAGCTGGCGAAATCGAGTGCGCCGGAAGATAAAACGGTGGCGCCAACGTTGAGCACCCGGCCGTCGGAATAGGGGTGTCGTCCCTAGCGGGACTGGGGTTGATTCGTGTCACTGTACCCAGGACTTCCGTCCTGGGCTATTCTGTTCCGCCCTTCGGGCTGGGGAGGGAGTTGTGCGATACGCAGGATTCGTGACCATGTTTCTTGTATCCCTTCGCAACTGGGATAACAGTGGATTAGTTCAAACGGTTTTTAGCTACGCGCGAGATCCCCTTCGGCTTCGCTCAGGGCAGGCTCTCGGTTCGCTGGTGAAAGCGCGAACCTTCGGGATGACGCCAGAAAACTGCACACTGACTTCTGACTACTGTCTTTTCATCTTCCAGTTCAGCAGAGCGTTCCAAACAAGGCGGTGATCGCCACGATTCAGGTCGCGATGCAGTGGGTTGAAGTTGAACGTGACGACGCGACCCTTGCCGACTGGCATATCGAGGATTGCAGGGCGTCCAATAAGTGCGCGCTCGCCCCATGCTTGTCCGCTGATCACGAATGGAGCTCCGTTTTTGTCGCCCCATTCCATAACGACATGAGATGTATCTTCGGGTCCGTCGAGGCAAGTGGTGCAGTAGGCCATGCGCAACCAGTGACGGGGCGTGTCATACAGCGGGAAATTCTGACGAAAGACGTACGTGCTGGCAGGGTATCCATAAGCGATCGGTGAGTCGGGCTGATCAAAAGATGCACGCACGTGTGCGCCTGGCGTGCGCGTGGCCGCACTCTGCGCTGCGGATGCGGAATCTGATCCGCCCCCTTGTGTACTGCGGGGAACGCCACCAGAAGATCGGCGAACGCCGCGAACGATTCCAGCTTCGAGAGGAAGCATTGAACCGCTGCCAAGCGTGACCATCAAGCCACCGTTCTCAACATATTTCTGAATTTGGGCCAGACCTTCCCAGCCAATGCCGCCAGTGATGTCGTCCGATTCGGCTGGCTTTCCGAAACTTGGCGTTTCAGGAGTTGCCTTGAACGGCATTGGCCCCCAGGCTTTGGGCAATCCTTGGATCTGTTCTGCGAGCTCGAGGTCGACATGACCATAAAGAAGGACATCGATGCGGTCCTGCCATCCGCCGGCACGGATATCTTCATCGCGCAGGTAGGTGTAAGGAACTTTGCGCTGATCGAGAGAGTAGCGAACCCATCCGATCGAGTCGGTGTCAGCCCACGGGACCCACACACCGATACGGGGAGCGGGCGCATCGTGCTGCGCAACATTGGGAGAAGACGGAAGACTCACGAAATCGAGCGCGAGATCTTTGGCGACGGTGCGCAGCGAATCAGCGAGGCCATCTTGTGCGGGAAGAATCCATGAGCCGGCAGGGAAGTGCTTTCCACCGCTTTCGAATTCATGTTCCGCGATGTTCACCCGGAATGCCGAGAGTCCATAGCGTGCGGCAAGGAGTCCTTCTTCTCCAGTATCGGCAAGAGCGAATACTGGTCCTGATCCGGTGACACTTCCCGCGGGCTGCGGCTCTTGGGTCAATGGAGTGAGCTGAGCGGATCGTATAGAGGTGTCCGAAGTGCCGACAACATTCACCTTGTAGTGCGCGGGTAATTCCCAAGAGACATCGTCATAGGGTTCGCTGCCGTCTTTTGGGTAGTGCTGCGGTGTGAGCAGGTCGACGGCGTAATTTCGATATGGCTGATCGAGTCGCACGACATAGGTACCTGCCGGGTAGGTTCCATCTTTCAGTTTGATTTCTGATGGCGTGCGGCTGACTTCGATGTGCTGGCCGAGCAATCGTCCGACGAGTTGCGCGACGCGTTTGGGGTCGCCTTGTCCGTCGGGGATGAGGAACGCATAAGGCGCCTGGTTCAGGCCTTTTTGCCAGGAGTCCACACCTTTCTTATAGAAATTGCGGAGCATTGCCTTCGCATTCATGGCGCTCTGGTCGAGAGCGGCGAGTGCTGCGGTCTCTTGATAGTTCAAGTTGTCGCGGGCTGACCACGTTACCTCCCCAGCTGGAGGAGGTAGCGGACGGTACCACTCCATGACGGCATCATCAGCGGGAATGTCTCGCTTCAGAGTTTCAGCTGTGCCATTGCCCCAGGTTTCGTAGCCTCGTCCGATGCTGTTGTGGTTCATGGCGACGGAATCGAGATACAGATGCGCGAAGGCTTCGCCGAAATCCCAGGTGGCGACCCCGGGCATGCCCATGGCGGTGAGGGTCTGGACTTCGTGGAAACTCAACTCGAGGAATTCCGTGTAGGTGATGGGATCGATGTTTGGGTTATATGGGCCAGTGCCATTCCAGGACATTAGAAATGGCGAACCTTCGTGCAGATCGTGAACGACGGTGGGATGCCACTCGTGAAACATCCGGTGAACGGCCTTGGTCGTTTCGTGGGTCTGCTGATGCGTGTCGCGATTGATGTCAACGAAGGCGTACTTTGACCAATAGGGAGGGGACTGGCGCGGAAGAGAACCACGATCGGTTTTGCCTTTCAGGTAACGATAAAACCAGTCGACCATCTTATCGCGGCCGTCGGGATTCGAAACGGGATTGATCAGAACGACGAGCTGTTCGCGGATGCGTTTGATCATCGGCTGCTCAGAAACAGCAAGGCGGTATGCCATCTCGAGCATCGCTTCGGTCGAGCCCGTTTCATCCGAATGCAGGACGGCGTTGAAGTAATAAATCGGGCGGCCGGTCTGGATGAGACGTTCGGCAGCAGCGGAGTCGGTTTTGCGAGGGTCGGCTAGCGTGGACGTTGCGGCTTTGAGACGCTCGAGATCGCGAATGCCTGCCTCGTCGGCGATGGCCACCACGACGATTTCGCGACCTTCTTCACTCTTGCCGATCGTAAAGACTTTCACTCGTGGAGAACTTGCGGCGAGTGCGCGGCAGTAGGCATAGGCTTTGGCGCTGTTGACTAACTCTCCGGGCGCTCCGGCAATGCGACCGAGAAACTTCGTAGGCGAAGGCACCGTTGTCGAGTTTGGGAGATATGACACCCAAGGTGATAGGAAATGCGGATCGTCGGTTGCTGCGGCAATCGCTTCGACGGAACCAGGTTCGGCCGGCTCGGGAGGAGCTGTCGCCTGTGCGAACAGCCCTGCGGCTACTGCATGGATCAGAACGAGTACAAGGAAGAGGTTTCGCGCCACGAGTACACCTCCAGTGACATTGATCCAGGTACGACAAGCTCACTGATCAGGAGCTGTCGAAGAAAACAGGAGAGTGTACTACGACGAGTCAGGGAACAACGCTGTTGACCAACAAAGGGATATCTCGGGTGAAAGCCGACGCTCTGAACGTTTTGAAAGCCAGTAAAAAATGGAAGGCTGAATTGCGACAGCGAAGCAAATGATCATGTGATTTCGAGAGTACATGCGCCCAGTCCAAAAGAACTATTCGTAGACTTATTTCATGACGGCTGCGATGGATGCTGTTGAGCCGAATTTTCGGATTCAACTTTCTTAGGAGTGAGGGGCCGTCAGCCAATTTAGCGTGGTTAGGAGAATGGTATGAACGCGATCTCTAAAACAGCTTTAGCTTTGGTCATCGTCGGCGCATTGAACTGGTTGCTCGTGGGTGCATTCAAATTCGATCTTGTAGCCGCGCTTTTCGGCAACATGTCATTCTTGTCCCGAATTGTGTATTCGTTAGTGGGCTTGGCAGGATTGTATTGTTTGACTTTGCTGTTTCAATCCGCACCGGCAGTCAGCCGAGTGCAGGATAATTATCGTCGCGCAGCATAGGCGAGAATTTGCAGGGCAGCACGAGCAGCGTAGAGCCCGAGACATGCACAATGCAGCATGTTCGGACTCTACGCTTTTCCTCTCTCATCGACAACGCAAACCCGCGGCTTTTACCGATCTCATCCTGAATCCAGAGTATCCCTGACCGTTGGTACCTCAGTCATGCGGAACGATTTGCCGACAATCTTCATGACGATGTAACTATCGTTGTTTCAGTTCTTTCCGAGACCTTGCACTGAAGCAGCTACGCCGCTTTTTTTCGATTTGAAACCTAATCCTGAATTGGGCCACTCGCCATTACCTCGGTACTGTAGTCGGCCTTCGAGATAACCCCAATAATCACTGTTGTCGTGAATGCGCCACCGTGCTTGGGGCCATCGCGGAACGCACAAATAAATAGTTACAAATCACTCGGGGGAACAATGAAAACAGGCAAATTCCTGCGGACAGCGGCCGTTGCGCTGGTGGTTCTTTGCGCCGCATCGCTCGCTTCCGCTCAGCTCAACTCTGGCGCGCAGACGATCGCGCTGAACGCCAACCTTACTGAATCTTTGGCCGTAAGCCTTTCCGCGAACGCGGTAAACTTCACTTTGGCCGCTGGAAGCGCGGCGAATCCGGGTAGCACCAACATCACTGCCACGACAGCCTGGACGCTCAAGCCTGGACGGACAGCCGTAGGCGTGTATGCCTACTTCGGCAACGCCGCTGCTGCATTGACGGACGGCGCTGGCAACAACATCCCGTCCTCGGCTTTCTTCATTTCTGACAACGGTGGTGCTTCGACAGCGCTCACCAACACGGTGGCCTTCGGTGGCGCCAATGGCGGACTTCAGTTGGCCAACGTTGCCATCACCGGTTTAAACAAGACTGCCAACCGCACCGATGTCATGGCATTCAACATCAACCTGACCACGTTGCCCCAGCTTCCGGCCGCGACTTACACCGGAACCCTGAACATCCAGGCCCAGGCAACTCCGTAGTTCGACATTTCGGCAAGGGCGTGAGTGTGGCTCGCGCCCTTGACCAGATGCAAGGTACGGAACCCCTTCTTCCTCGGGTTCGAATCACAGCAGTCGTTGTAATCGACAGATTGATCGATGCATAAGCAGCCAAAACTCGCACAACTGATGGTTCTCTGCCTCCTGGTGCTCGGGCTTACAAAGCCTGGCGGCGCGCAGGTGCTGAACTCAACGGCCCAAACCATCACGTTGCAGGCTGTGCTCAGCCAGTCCGTCACGCTGACTCTCTCGGGAAATGCCGTGAACTTCAACCTGACGAGCGGCAGCGCGAATAACCCGGGAAATACTTCGATAACAGCGACCACGACTTGGACACTTCGTCCCAACGTGGGCGCACTGAACGTCTATGCGTTTTTCAGCAATTCTGCTTCGGCTCTGACGGATGGAACCGGGAACAACATCCCGTCGGCCGATTTTCAGATTTCGAACAATGGTGGCGCTTTCACGGCGTTGACCAACACCGTTCCATTTGGTGGTGCTAACGCCGGGTTGCGGCTGTCGACCACCCCGATTCTCGGCAACAACAAGACGGGAACTCGCACCGACGTGATGAACTTCAACATCAATCTCGTTCCTCTGCCCAACTTGCCGGCGGGGACTTATACGGGAACTTTGACCATCCAGGCCCAGGCAATTTGATTTGATTTGCAGGTAGGTGCAACGTGAAATCTAGTTTCTTTTGGACAGCGTGCCGGCTGTTGGCTGGCGCGTTCTTCGCATTTGGATGGAACGTAGTCTGTGTTTCTCAAACGGTCCGCCCTGTTATCAGCGAACTTGGGAACCCGGCCAAGGGGCGCGTCGAATACGTAAACGACAGCCTTACCCCTCTCAACGTGGTGTTGGAAGCGAAAAGCTTCTCGGTTTCGGAAACCGGCGAGATCTCTTATAGGCCGCTCGACGCAGATGTTCACCTCAAGCTGTCTGCTACCAGTTTTCGCGTTCAGCCGCAGCAAACGTACTACGTTTTCTACGAAGCCACTGCTCCAAAGAGTCCGACGTGGTTCGTGATCTATGCGGCTTTTTCCGGGTTCCCATTCCGCACTGCACAGGGAATGAATGTGCGTTTGGAACTGCCGCACACGGTCTATCTCTTGCCGAAGCAGACGGTCACCCAGCAGGAGGTTCGCGTTACGCGCGCGGAACTGAATGCCGTAGATGGTAAGGTCCGAATCGAGGTCGAGAATACCGGCGACAATTTCGGTCGCATCCTGGACACCGAGCTTGTTTACTCGAAAAAGAAGCAGCAACCAGCGCCAGGATTCCCAGTTTTTCCGCACAGCCGCCGCATTCTTGAAGTCGCGCTCGACGAGAAACCGGAAGGCGAGAATGTTCCCGTCGAAGTCACGCTGCAATTCCAGAATTTCAAACTCGAAGAAAAACTCCAGCGCAGCTCTTTTGCAACAGCTCCGGTACAGCCCGATTCTGTGACCGCGCAAGCGAACAACACGGAAGGGAAGACTCCGTAGCTTTCACGCCATGTCACTCCCCGCCAAATGCGCGCCGGTTCTAGTGGTGATGCTGCTGGCTATCTCGGTCTCAGGTCAGGTATTTCGCATCCAGGGCGGAGAGTCGTCCATGTTGGATGCGCAAGGCGGCTCGGTCGAGTTCAAAGCTCCCAACTACGACGGATCGTTCGGCCTTGGCTTCTACCAGGGCCATATGCAGCTTGGGGCCCAGGCGCGTTACTTGTTTCGCGGATACACGATCCTGGCGGGCGACCATAACATTCCATTTATTCTGCCTACAGACGTCTTCGATAGCAGTCATTACTTCTCGGCGCGGGGAGCAGGGGTTTCTCATTCTGATGAGCGCAGCCGCTTTCTTGGATTCGCTGGCACGACTTCAACTTCGCTCGGCACTGGATTCTTCAACGCAGCGAGCAGCGATCGTCCTGTCGCCCTCTTTCTGTATGAACGCAAGCTAAATCCTCATTTCACATTTTTTTCGCGCAGTATTTTTTCCGACCGGCAAACGTTACTCGAAGGTGTGGCCTGGAAACCCCGCAAGTGGCTGATCAGTTCCTTTACTGGCGGGATTGGTTCGAACCAGGGATATCTAGCGTCGAGTTTGGATATCCAGACAGACAAGATTGCACTGCGAACCAGCTACGTGCTGACAGGTGATCGGTTCCAGCGTGTCACGGTACTCAGCCCAATGAGCTCCGAGGTCAACAAGGAAAACATACAGATCCTCTACAAACCCAACCAGCACGTCAGCATCACCACGGGACACCAGAACATTCTTGAGCCACTCACGCCCGGCGGGGAGATGGAGAAGGCCTCCGTCAACCAGCTTTCAACCGACTTCCACGTGGAGAAATTTTATTTCGGGTCTGGACTTTTTACTTCCAACGCCTCAGGACGAAAAACGGAAGGTACAAACCTATATGTGGGGCGGCGGTTCCGCAATTTTCTCGAAGTGAATACGAATTATTTTCGCAGCAAACCGCAAGGTGGAGAAACGACAACGGTCTTTTCGGGAACAGTGCGCGAAGCGTTCTCGTCGAGATTCAGCCTGTTACAACTCATTTCCCGCACGGGTGGGCAAACCACCTTTTCGTTTGGCGGAGATTTCACCAGCAATCGGCTGATGCTGCGAGTGGACTACCAAAATATTTATCTGCCTTTTCGTCCGGATCGTCCTTTTCAGCAGGCGCTCGCGGTAAATGCTGCCATACGTGTCACTGGTCCTTTGCAAGTCACGGTGGCCTCAAACGTGGCGCCTGACGGGCGAATCCGCTATTCGATTGGCGCGAGCACCTACCTCTACCGCCGGAGCGGCATGACCATGGGCATGCAGGGATCGGACGCATTCTCAATCGGTAAGTATTTGATCCAGGGTATGGTGACGGATGAGAATCATGAACCCGTAGAAGGGGCCGCACTCCACATCGGGAAAGAGATCGCATACAGCGACAGCACAGGTCACTTCAGCGCCCGTTTTTCGAAACACGGACCCTATAAGTTGACGGTTGTACCTGACGAATTCACCACCAACGCTCAGTATGAAATCGTATCAGCGCCTTCAGACGCTCGGGCTGAAGCGGATGATGCTGCCTCGCAGATCCAGATAATTGTCCGGCGTGTCAGACGCAACTTGCCAAACCCGCAACAATAGCTCAGTCATTATCAAATAAAGACCTAAAACGACAGCCTGGCGCTGAGTTGAATCTCACGACCAGGAGTCGTGGCTTCGGTGATCGTGCCGAACTGCGGCGTATTCACGAAACGATCCGGTGTTCCCATGTTCGTGTGATTAAGCGCATTGAAGAACTCGCTGCGGAACTGAAAGCGAACGCGTTCTGTTACTGAGAAGTTCCGCACCACGGCGAAGTCGAGTGTCTGTAATCCGGGCCCGTAGACTGCGTTGCGTCCCGAGTTCCCGAAGGTGAATGCCGGCGGAGCTGCGAATGCTGCGGTATTGAACCAACGCGCCGCGGTTTCCGTGCCATCGGTAAAGATTGGTTGGCCGGTATAGTTGGCTCGAATCGGATTCTCGCCCAGCACGGTGCCCGAATTCGCAGTGTCACCAAAAACAGAAATGGTGAAGGGGAAGCCGCTCTGGATTTGATAAACGGTGGAGACTTGCCAGTCCTTCGTAATCGCCCTCAGCCAACCGGAATTGGTGCCGGCAGGGATGTCGTACACCGCGCTCAATGCGAAACGATGGCGAACATCGCATCCTGGCCCTCTTTCGGCCGCGAGGTCATTGTTATTCTGCGGAATGGACGATTCAAACATGGGCGAACGGAAATCTGGTGCATCGGTCAGATTTTTCGACCAGGTGTAGTTCGCCAGGAACGTAAGCCCCTGAGCGTACCGGCGACGAACGTTGATGTATCCCGCGTTGTAAGAACTAGTTGCGGTGTTTTCCAGCAAATTGATGGTGCTTACAGGAAACGTAGTGCTCACCACGTTGACGTCCGGCGGAATAACGCTATCTGGGACGAAGCTGATCGTTTTGAACGGGCGTCGCGGTCCGATTGCACCTGGCCCAGGAGGCGCATTGTTGATCAGGTGTGCGCGCTGTAAATGAACACCGTGCGAGCCGAGGTACCCCAACTCGAGTGTCGTGTGCTGATCCAGTCCCTTCTCAAATGAAAAACTCCACTGCTCGATGTACTGCGATGGCGCGTGTGGATCCATGGCCGTGAAGCTAACGGTGGTCTGACCGAGCACAGGTTCTCCGAAGTTGAAACCCTGATTCGGCCCGGGGTCGACGATTCCCGGTGACGGAATAAAATTGTCGCTTTGCTGTGTCTCGGGAAACACGTAAGGAACATTGTGACGCTGATTGCACCAAGTATTCATGTCGACCGGGGTGAAGAACATTCCGAAAGCCGCATGGAACACGCCGCCACGAACTGCCTGAGAAAGGCCAAGCCGAGGCGCGAAGTTGAGACGGTTCGGATATTTCAGGCCATCGGGATAGCCGTTCTGGCCGCCGATGAAAACGGACGGCAGGCCATCCTGGAAAATCAGGTTGGTATTTGTGTATCGAATGTCCACGAGAGGATTCATGTACTCGTATCGCAGTCCAGCCTCGATAGTGGTGGAAGCGGAGACGCGAATGGTGTCCTGGATAAAACCGTCTGCATACCATTGCCGAAGCTGCATCTGCGGAATACCGGCCTGGCGTTGCTTTACCGCGGGCAGTCCAAGCAGAAAACTAGCGAGCGCGGAACCGGTTCCATCATTTGTCGCGGTTTCGGTGGTGAAGCCGCGAGTAAATTGGTAATAGCCGCGGTTCTGGAAAAATCCCCACATCGGCCAGATGTATTTGCGATAGCTCCCGCCGAATTTGAGGCTGTGCCGACCCTTCTGCCAACTGAGTTGGTCGCGCGCTTCGAGGATTGTGTCCCACGCCTTCATAGGGGTAGCGATGTAGTTGTCGCCCATCGGCGAATAGCCCTGAAGGTTGAAGAAAGGCGCGCCGAATGCTCCTTTGCCGCCGAATCCCACTCCCTGGATCCCGAGTTCACTCACGATGTCGTTGGTCTCGCTATTTTCGGAAGAGCGATGCATCGCCAAGCGTGACACGGTAAGGGCGACAGTATTGACCACGCGAGGGCTTACGAGCCGGTTCCATGCCACGCTTCCTTGCTGCGAAAAGTTGTCATGGAACGACCCGAAGCCTGGAAGCAGCATTCCGCTTCCGGGAACGTTCTCTCCAGGCATAAAACCATGTTCTGAACTCAGCGAATAACGAGCGGTTATGTTGTCTCCGTTACCGAACATTTGGTCGACGCGTACCGTGCCTTGATCGGTATCGTGTTGATCGTTACGAGTATCGATGTAGTTGTTGCAATCGGTCCCGGCACCCACGACGGTGGGGGAGCCCATCATGGTCATGCCGCAGGTCGTACCCATATCCATCGACGTGTCGACGTTTGGGGCTGGCACATATTTCTGGAGAAAGAGTTGAGCTGCCGGGCTGATCCTGTCCTCGGGAATCATGTTGTCCGGGAATGGATCTCGGATGATTTGCGGGTTCGTCGGGCTGATCGGTTGCGATGGATCAAAACCTGGATTCGGATGCGCAGTCGCAGGATCATAGATCGTTGTCCCGCTCATGCTGAAGTCGCCCAGTGTCTCCATCACGGAAGGCACAGTGTCGATCATGGTTTGCGCGCGGACATTGCGCAGACCCTCGTAATTCACAAAGAAGAACGTGCGATTGCGAATGATGGGGCCACCAAAGGAGGCACCGAAATTGTTCTGAACCAAATGATTGTTGCCCATCATGTTGAAGGAGTGTGCGTCGAGAGCACCATTCCGCAGGAACTCGTAAGCGGTGCCATGAAACTGATTCGAACCCGAGCGCGTAACGATATTGATTTGTCCGCCGCCGGCGCCACCCATCTCAGCCGAGTAACTTCCTGTTTGTACTTTGAACTCCTGAACGGCATCGGGCGACGGGCTGAGGTTCAGCATGTTGAAGGTTGGATCCGTGTCGGTGGTTCCATCCAGAAGGAAGTAGTTTGCATTGGGACGGTTTCCGCCGATGCTCACAGCGGAGCGCTGTCCAGGACGCCAATAAAGAGGACTGGTGGAACCCGTTTGAGCGCCGTGACTCACGTGGGCCCCTGGCACTGTCAGGACAAGATCAATCAGCATGCGGCCGTTGAGTGGCAACTCGCGAATTGCTTGTGGCTCGATGACTTCTCCGACCGATGCATCATTACTGCGAACGGTTTCCGGCAAGTCGGCAACGTCCACTGTCTGCGCCACAGATTGCAGACGCAATAAGAGATCGATCGTCAGTCGTTGTCCCACTTCCAACCGGAGAGTCTGGGTGACAGGAGCCATCCCGGGGGCGTTCGCGGTGAGTTCGTACTCGTCGGGCAGCAAGCTGGGAAGTTCAAATAGCCCTTGTTCGTTGGTCACGACTCGGCGGAGTGCACCAGTGCTTTTCGCTTTGAGTTCGATGGTCGCGCCGGTGATGGATCGATGCTGTGGATCATTCACGCTGCCGCGCAAGACCGCATAATTGCTTTGCGCAAGCGCCAGTGCAGACCACAGGCACACGAAGAACAGACTGAACTTTTTCAATTTCGCACCCCAGACGGGAGACTGCCGGTTGAGCACTGCCGACACTTCTCACAGAATGCGGAAACCTTAAAGAGGGAAGCTACTTACTCACAATAGTAGGAATGTATTAGAGGATTGGAAATCGAGTGGCAATGTGTTCGTTTGTCATCAATCGCTGCGAGGCGTTGGTCGAAGCGAAAAGAAAAAGGCCGCCATTTCGGGCGGCCTTCAGACTCTCTCCCAGAGCCAATAAGCAGCTAGTCTCCCGCGACCGGCTCGCCGACTTCCTCTGTCTCAGTTTTCTTCGCTGGAGTCAGAGCGTTGAGCGGCAGGAACCCGTTTTCTGCAATGGCAGGTTTCTCTTTCAGGATCACTTCACGATAGAGCTGCGCCATACGTGCGTCGTGCGCGGCATCGTGCTTGATCTTCTCGTTGCGGGCGCGAATTTTCTCCTCGCGGGCCGTCTTCGCGATGCCGAGCTTGTCGAGATCGTGCTGCACTTCGTTCGTGACGATCTCTTCGCGCAGCGTTAGCGAGTGTGTCGCGTCGTCCATGTTTACTTTCTTGCCGCCCGCGAAGATTTCGTGACGTCCATGCTCTTCGTACCACTTGGTAAGCGTGGCAGTCATGTGCATCTTCTCGATGATGTTTCGCCATCCCACGCCCGTGTTGTAGGCGCAGAAGCTGATTTCGCCTTCCTGCGTGGCATAAGGAATGATGCACTGTTCGGTACGACGGAAGTCGTAGTTGAACAGGTCTTGGAACCACATTCCGGCAACGAACAGGAAGTTCCAGCGGTCCTGCCGGCGCTTCATGACGTCGTCGATGGTGCGGTCCGGACCGACCTTGCCGTAATTGTGTCCCGTGGCATTGAAGTTCTTGTCAAACTTCTTGAGTAGATCCATCAGTTTGAAGTGCGTCGGTGACTGGAACGGATCGTAGTTTTTCATCAGGCACAACGCCATGCCGACGACCGTGAGGAACTTTCCTCGGGAGGCGTCGTTGACCTTAGCTATATCTTTCGCGAGCTGATCGCCTTTTAGAAACGCAGTGACCGGAACGGCCTCTTTGGTTTCTTTGTCGATCATGACGGCCATGCCGGTTCCGCAATTGGGATGGCATCCGCAGGAGAGCTGGCCCCAGTTGTTGTTGGCATCGTCGACGTGCATCAAGTCAGCCCAATCGCTGAATGTCTGCATGAATGAGATCGGGAACCAGTCGCGTGCCGGTTCGCCGAGACCAGTCTGGTTCTTCACGTCGTGCGCGAGATGAGACAGCGTATAGCGTTGCGCTTTGCGTCGATCGTCGGTGACCGCTTCGTCGCGTCCTGTAAAGCTGACCGGCTGGAACGAAAGGAAGCCGATCTTCTTCGGATTGTCGAGCGCGAACTGGATAATGCGTCCAACCTGCTCGTTGTTGATGCCGTTCACGATGGTGATGACAGGAACGATCTCAACACCGGCGCGGTGGAGATTGTCGATGGCTTTCAGTTTCACGTCGAACAGGTTGCCGACCGCGCGATGCGAGTTGGCAGCGTTGCCAATTCCGTCGAACTGCAGGTACGCGTAGCGCATACCAGCTTCGGCAGCTTGCTGCGCGAATTCGAAACTCTTTGCGAACTCGATGCCGTTGGTCGCGGCCTGCACGCTGTTGTATCCGACCTTGCGCGCGTAGCGGACGGCGTCCAGGAAGTAGGGCGACAACGTGGGCTCACCACCCGAGAACTGCACCGACATCTGGCGTCTCGGCTTGATGGTGATGGCATTGTCGAGCATCGTTTTGATTTCTTCCCAAGTCAGTTCGTGCACGAAGCCGACCTGGTTGGCGTCCATGAAGCAGGGATCGCACATCATGTTGCAGCGGTTGGTGAGGTCGATGGTGAGGACCGCACCGCGGCCATACTTCACGGTCGACGTCCCGTGGTTGTGGAGCTTCTCGTCGTTGTGCGCGCGAATGTCGCGTCCTGGAAACACTTCTTCGAGGTGCTGCGAAAACGTTGTGTCCATCGACATTAAATCTTCGAACTTACCGTGCTTCGGACACTCTTTGACCATCAAAATTTTTCCATCGCGCTCAACGATCTGGGCCTTGATCTCGCCGACTTTTTCGTTGAGAAGGATGTCGTAGGGCAGCTTGCCGTCAAGAATCTGCTGGCGGATTTCGGGCACGCACTTCGGACAGAGCGAATCTGTCGAGCGGGGCCAGCCAAGCGGTGGCTTCGATTTCTCGTAAGACTTGAGGAGGGGCTTGTCAGACCACTTCGGAGTGGGGGAAGCATTAGGCTTGATGCGATTCAGTCGTTCGAAAACCGCCCACGCTCCGGTCGCTGCGACGGTGACTGCTTTTTCAACATACTTTACTGGTTTATGCATGTCCTCTCGCTCTCCACTGTTGGCAGCTTCGTTCCCTGCCAATTCTGGGTAGAAGTGTTCTGGTTTTTACGCAACGTGCTTCCGTCCCCAATTCTTACAGGATGCAATTACGTCTATGGAGGCGCCACCTGGGAGCCTCAGTTCTTGGGTGTTTTACAGGGTGATCTTATTGTAGATCAGCGGGTTAACCATACAGAAGGCAGCGAACGGGAGAATATAGAGGTTAAACGGGGATTATTGGGTCTGGGTGGAGCTAAGTTGTTGAAACTAAAGCAAGCTCCATTCGGCCATTGCTTTCGTGCGAAATGCTGATATTGCATGCGCTGCCACATACTCAACGGAGAAAACGAACGGAATGGATGCTATCAAGTCGATGAAGTAGTGCTCGCCGAGTCCGATCGTGGCGCATCCAGTCAGCACAACAAAAAGCCAACATAGCCAGCGCAGCCCCCTTCCAACAGCGCTCCGGGCAATCAGGATAGCCCAGGAAAGATGCAATGAGGGAAAGCAGTTCCGTGGCCTGAGCGATTCTGTAACGACCAGCAATCCATCGTGCGGATAGTTCACAAATGCGTAGGCTGGACCAATGGCGGGCACGAGATTGTAGAAGACGAAACCCGCAAGTCCGGCGAGGAGAGCCGTGCGGATCATCATTTCTGAACGCTCACATGCATAGGCAATTCCAAAGATGAGCGGCAGCCCTTCGTAAGCCACTTTTAAGATCATCCGGATCCAAGGATGAGCGATCACAAACCGTGCGAAGATCAGCGGATCGAATCTCATTAACAAATCAATTTTGTAGAGTGTGGCATCAAGGATTCTGGGCTGTAGAGCCGAAAGAAGCGTCAGGAATGTAATGCCGAATGATGAGATCAGGAGACCTGCGGCCACGATCCAGTCAGTCCGTTCCCTGCGTCGAGCAAGGATCACCAATGAGCCAGCCAAGGCTGCGGTGAAAAAATTCCAACTTGTGACTAGGTGCATAGTAATGGGGAGTAAGTAATTGTAGCTGCCGCAGAAGTTGGAGCAATGGCACTTCTGGCTGATGAAGGACAGGTCCGACAGAACGCCAAAAACCAAAATCAACGTTTTTGCTGAGAGACCATTTCCATTCTTTCCGTCCCAGAGTCCGTGCAGTTGGGTTCCGGACAAGCGTAGCGAACAAGGTTTCGTTGCCGGTCAAGGCTGGAGATGAACATGGGACGATTATGGTGATCGCAGCGGGGCTGGTCATGCGCAAACACCGGAGGCTCTCCCCACTTCGGTGTTACGTAGCCAAGGCGTTCACTGAAACAACGGTTGCAAAACTCGGCAGTGCAGCGGAAGAACTCAATCGAATAGTCTGCGCTGAACGGAGCGACTGAAGGCGCCATCGTTCGGAAGTGCTTATCGCACAGAGGTAAAATGTCCGACCGCATCAAGGGAGTCTAGCAAGACTGCAGCCTGCGGTGGGCGAAACCTGGTTTCATCCATGTTCGGCTGCGGACTTTGAAGCTTTGGTCTTTTGGTCAGCCAGCCACGCCTCCGCTTCAGAGGCACTACGAAAAATTCGGCTGACGCGGAAGTATTCTTCAGCCAGCGTTTCGAACATTCTCATCATGCCGAAGAGGACATCGTTGCTGGCAACAATCGCGCACGCATCGAAACGAGTCCGTCGCTGGAACTTCTTCAGTTCCGTTACAACTGCCGAAAGCTGTTTACTCTCTGGAATCATCTCGACGTCGCTAACATCCAGGTAAACATCGAGGCGATTGGGACAATTGGGGTCTTCGCCGAGGGTGCGAAAGTGATCAATCACCTCGGGAAGCGTGACCTGCCCGAAACACTTCGTGCGAATCGTCCCGCTTTCCCTGTCGATTTCATACATGATCGGCACATAAGAATTGTACATTCCCGGAACGAGTGCCTAGAGATTCTCGCCATCTTCGAGGCAATCCTCGGGAGAAGTCTTGCTGGTCTTCAAAACAGCATCTTCCTTTGAACAAAAATATCGAACACCCGTGGTGTTGTGAGTCTCGGGTTCAGCCACGATTGCGTAACCGTCAGCAGAGCATTGCTCGATATGGAAGCGATAGCCAGCTTTCTCACCACTGGCTAGCTTCTCATCAATGAAACCGGCCGACTGTTCTGAGCCGCCCTTTCCCCCCAGCATTTTCAAGTCGCAGGCGTAGCCGACGTTCGGATAAGTATTGCGGTAAGTGACTTGCGCGGTGTTGATGGTGCGCACAGAGCTGACCGCGGAAGATTCATTGGCGGAAATGCGCGCCCGCAACAGATTTGGTATCGCAATCGCGGCGATAATCAGCAAGGGGATGAACGCAACTCCCATGTAGCCGAAGATAAGTCCGGCCAGCGCGATGCCACTCCCCTGCAGCCGACCTTGACTCTTCCGGATCTCCGAACGCGAAACATGGCCGAGAATAATAGCCGCGATCGCAGCAGGGAAGATGATCGAGAAGAAACCACATACAAGACTAGCAATAGCTTTCCCGCTTGTTTGCGGCTCGCCAGTCATTGGCGAAGTTGGCTGTGATGATTGCGCCGGCGGAGGGACAGCAGGAAGAGACTGTCCGCAGGACACACAAAACTGGCTGCCATCGGAATTATGTGTGCCACATCGTGAGCAATACACGGAGCACTCCTGTTTGTCGGCTATGCGAGCACACTATAGCACTGGCGGTAAGTTGAACCGAGTATCGACTTATAGGCAGAGGGTTGGATCGATCAGTCGCTTAGATACTTTGACATGGTGATGAAATGACATGGCTGCGAAGTTTCGGCATCTGCTGGCCACGGTGCCGTGCCAGTTTCGACGTACCCTCGACGAGAGTAGTAAGGCGGAAGTTCGGTGCGGAGATTGACGATTTTTAAATCGATCGCTCTCGCCTGACACTCGCGACAATAGTCCTCGGCAGCATCCATGAGGCGCGAACCTTCGCGGGAACGCTGGCGCGCGGGGTCGATGCAAAGAAGTCCCAGGTAGTAGCGATCGCCCCGCTTCTCCAGGTACACACAACCGAAGATCCCGGAATCATCTTCGGCGATGAGAAATGTACCTTTCCCGATAAAAGATCGTACCTCGTCCGGATTGGTGCGGTCCCCTGCATGAAAGAACTGCTCGCAGCGGAATGCGCGATTGATGACTGCTGCAATGGCATCGGAGTCAGCAAGAGTCGCGTGGCGGAAACTTCTCGAATCGTTCGGTGCTTTGCTACGCATTAGCAAGTTTCTCGGCGAGTTCGGCGGTGACCAAGTCCTCCAAGGCACAACCAACGCTCTTAAAAAGTGTGTTCTCTTCAGGGCTGCTACGAACCGTTTTCTTCCCACTCACGACTTCGTGCAAGTCAGAGAGAATATGGTCGCGAGCGATAGCGCCTTCCTTGATCGGAATCAGCAGATCACCGGCCTCGGCCAGCACACCATCGTAGGTCTCCACGACAATGCGCGAGCGTTGGATCGTCGCTGTGTCGACTTCGCGGGTATGCGGCTGGAACGCGCCGATTACGTTTAGATGCGCCCCATGCTTTAAATACGTTCCGTCGAAGACAGGCTCGCTTGAATTCGTGCAAGTGCAAAGCACGTCTGACTCCGCCGCGCACTTAGCCGAATCGGCGGCTTCTACGGGTAGATTGAGTTCAGCTCTCATTTTCTGAGCGAACGCCTCAGTTCGCGATGGATCGCGGCCGCAAACAAACACTCGCTCAAACTCTCGAACCGAGCACATTGCTCTGATGTGTGCATCCGCTTCTCGGCCTGTTCCGAAAATGCCAAGAGTTTTGGCGTCCTCGCGTGCTAGATAGTGGGTGGCGACAGCAGACGTAGCTGATGTGCGCAAATCCGTAAGATATCGGGCTTGAATCGTTGTTCGAGGCCGGGCTGTGACGGGATCCAACAACAGGTAGGTTGCTTCGACGCGATCTTCCGGGCACTGTGGATTATCCCGAACAGTAACCAACTTCATGCCGAGTGTGTTTTGGGCGGGGTCGTAACAGGACATCATCAAGAACACGCCATCGACCGTCGGAATGTGGACACGAGCGGGAATAACGCAGTGCGGGTACCGATGCCGGAAGGCGGCATCAATCGCCTTAATCACATCAGGAAACGTAAGACGGCGAACGTCATCTTCAGACAGGCTGCGAATCATCGCGGGCAACATGGTACGCCACGGGGCGTTTCTCCCTTTGGCGGCAATTGTTTACAATAGAGGCTTCGCATCAAACAGCCTCCCCATGCTGTGTTTGGAGGAGGCGGTCCAAACGCAAGCACGGGCCATTGACCCACTGTAACTCGGAACGAACTAAGGACTTGGCAGCAGAGAATCTCAAATCCGGCACCCCCGGTCCGGTTTCCCCTGTGTACTGGCGGGTGGAGGGCAGCTTATTGGAGCTGACCACTGTGCGCCCGGTGGCTTTTTTCACCTGGAACGCGCAGACCTTCGCGGGCCGGTGGATTCGACGGAGTTTGGTGCTGGTGATCGCCTTGTTGCGACCCCTCCTTTATGTTTCGAACCGTAAATTCGCAACCCGGCTCGTTTATTGCGTCCTTCGCGGGGTTAGTCGTGACCGTCTCGATCTTCTGGGCGAAGAGGAATTCCAATACAAACTAAAGCCGCAGCTTAGGCCCGAAGGCGTGAGCGCCCTCAAGCGACTGGTCAATTCCGGTGCCAACGTGGTGCTGGTGAGCCAGGGATTAGACCACGTCATGCGGCCCTTAGCACGTCATCTCGGAGTTCGATGGCTGGTTTCCAACCGACTCGAATACCGAGACGAATTGGCGACAGGTCGCTTGATTGATCCGGTAATCCGCCCGCGCGGCGTGTTCGCGCGCATGAAGAACGCAGGTCCAGACGGCCGCCGTTCTCCTGAGCAATGGGCAAAAGATCTGGGTATGCCATCGTGGCAGAGAATCGAAGAGGCGATCATTCCATCGGAGCGCGAATCGCCGCAGATGGTGCGTCCGGTTGTGCACTGGGACGGAAAGAAGAATGAACAGCCGCTATCGGTGCGCAAGGCGCTTGCCGGCAAGCACGTCATGCTGATCGGCGTGACCGGCTTTATCGGCAAAGTTTGGCTCGCGAATACTCTCCTTGACCTGCCTGAAATCGGCAAGGTTTATCTTCTTATTCGCAAGCAGAAATCGAATCCGGCGCAAAAGCGTTTTGAGAAGATCATGGAAGAGTCGCCGGTGTTTGACCCCTTATTTGAAAAATACGGGTCGGGACTTCCGGCATTCTTAGCGGAGAAGGTTGAGGTCATCGAGGGCGATGTTTCGCAGGACGGCCTCGGTTTTTCTGTCGAAGACTCAGAGCGCCTCTCCCGTCATCTTGACGTCATCATCAACAGCTCCGGACTTACGGACTTCAATCCGGATCTTCGGGATGCCCTCGCCATCAATGTGGACGCCACGGCTTACCTGTTGGAGTTTGTCCAAAAATCAGATCACTGTGCGTTGTTGCATCTTTCGACCTGCTACGTGGCCGGAGCGCGTGACGGTCGCGTGATCGAAAGGCTCCGCCCGAATTACACGCCGGCAGGGGTGCCCGACTTCGATTCAGAAAAAGAGTGGCAGGCTCTCCACGCACTCGTTCAGGAAACAGTTGCTCGCGCTGAGGGCCCTGAGGTCACAGAAGAACTGCGGCAGCAGGCCGTGGGTAAAGAGCACGCCGCGAAAGACCTGCACGGAGTAGCTCTTGAAAACCAGATTCGAAAGAACCGTGTCCGTTGGCTAAAAACGACGCTCACGGATGCAGGCATGGCGCGCGCGGCCGAGTTAGGCTGGCCGAATACTTACACATTTACGAAGAGCCTTGCTGAGTCACTGCTGGCGAAATATGGTGCCGGTCTTCCGATTGCAGTCGTCCGCCCCGCAATTGTGGAGACCTCGGTCGCGAAGCCGTTCATCGGCTGGAACGAGGGAATCAACACTTCCGCTTCGCTTTCTTATTTGCTCGGAACATTCTTCCGTCAGCTACCCACGAACGAACACAAGCGGCTCGATATCATTCCCGTCGATTCCGTTTGCGCCGGAATGACACTGATCGCGGCCGCTCTGATTGAACGGCGACAGGATCCGTTGTATCAATTGGCGACATCTGTAACGAACCCGTGCGATATGCGGCGCTCGATCGAACTAACGTCACTTGCGCATCGAAAACACTACCGGGCCCAGGAAGGCCTCGAATACTGGCTGCGATTACGTTTCGACGCGATTCCCGTATCGAAAGCTCGGTACAACCGGATGTCGGCCCCGGCGCAGAAAGCGATCGTGAAGTCGATCCAGATGATCATGGCGCCGCTGCCACTCAAGCGCACTCCTCTCGCGAAAACCGAGCGCAGTCTCGAACGAGTTGAGAAGTTGATTGCGTTGTTCGAACCTTTCATCCTTCACAACGAGCACGATTTTGTTGCCGACAACATCGAGAAACTTTCATACGCGCTCGTTCCGGGAGAGCGGGAAACGTTCGGCTATCACACAAGCAGCCTGGACTGGTGGGATTATTGGATCAACGTGCACATACCAGCATTGCGACGCTGGACGTATCCTTTAATCGAAGGACGTCCTCTCGAGGCGCGGGCGCCCCGCAGCTTGCAAGCTGTCGAATCGAATAATGGTGCTGAAACAGTGTCCACCGGCACGAACGGAGCAACGTGGCGATATTCCTGACCGGTTCGACCGGATACATCGGCGCGCATGTGGCGGCCAATCTCCTCGATAAGTACGGAGCGGGGCTGAATCTGCTGGTGCGCGGCAAAGATGCGCGTGATGCCGAAATGCGATTGTGGCAGGCCATGCAGTTGCACATGGATTTCCCGCGCTTCTACGAGCAGCTGCAAACCCGCATTCGGATTTTCGTGGGCGACCTGACGACTCCGCAGTTTGGCTTGGACCGCGATACTTACGATCGACTGATCCACACGACGGACTCCGTAGTCCACTGTGCTGCGTCGTTGAACCGGAAGTCTGAAAAGAGCTGTTTGAACGTGAATCTGCGCGGAACGCTTGAGGTCGTGCAGTTGGCACGGCGCTCGCATCACTATCATGGGCTTCGCCGTTTCAGTAACGTGTCTACGGTGGCTGTCGCAGGGAAGCGCGCCAACGAAGTAGTCATCGAGGATCGTGCGATCGAATGGGATCGCTCCGATTATGATCCCTACGCACGCACCAAGAAATTCTGCGAGCACATGGTTAGGGAACTTCTGCCGGATGTTCCCATTACGATTTTTCGCCCCAGCATCGTGCTCGGCGATAGTCGCTATGCGCAGACCACGCAGTTTGACATGGTCAAGGCCTTCGTATTCCTGGCAGGATTGCCGGCACTCCCGTTCCGTCCCAACGATCGCATCGACATCGTCAACGTCGATTTCGTGGCGGACGCGATCGCCACATTGCATGTGAAAGAGAATCCGCAGTACGACACGTACCATTTGTCTTCGGGAACGGATTCGCAGACGTTTCGAGAACTCACACGCGCGTTGGCGTCCTCGCAGGAGAAGCGTCCACCTGTGTTCCTGCCGTTCATGGAGAAGCCCTTCAGCGGATCTGTGAATTCACTTTCCAATCGCAAGGGGCCACTTGGACATGGCGCAGCGCTACTCAAAGTGTTCATGCCGTATCTCGTCTGGAATACGGTTTTCGACAACACGCGTGTGACGACAGAACTTGGACGCAAGCCAGTTCCGTTTTCGAGTTACAGTTTTCCGCTTCTGAAGTTCAGCCGCGAAACGAATTTCACCTATCCCTACCAAGAATGGCCCGTATCGAAAAAGGCCGGAGGGTCGGCGGCATGATGGATTTCATTCTGGAGACGTGGGTCTCCGGCATCATCGAGCGAACGAAAGCCGGCTGGATGCTTGGCGAACGCGAGCGTTGGAAAGCCGGCGAAAAGTTGAAGCTTTTGTTTGCGGGATACAACGGCACGCGTAACACCGGCTCGGACGTGCGCGTTGCCGAAATGCTGCGTCAATTGCGTCACGTACTGGGCGCTGATCGCGTCGACTTCAGCGTGATGACGCAAAATTTCGATCGGTCGCGCGGCTATTTCGAGGATACGCGCCAAGTACACCTGCCGGACATTTTCCCGCCTTTCCTCTCCAGAGAAGTTCCAAAGCATCACGGCGTCGTCGCGTGCGAAGGATCGATGTTCAAGTCGAAATTCGCCAATGCGCTCACCACGATGATGATCGGATCTCTTGGCATCGCAGCAGCCGAGAATAAAGTGTCTGTCGGATATGGTGCCGAAGCCGGACACATGGATCCCCTCATCGCCAAGATGTGCGGACGCTATTGTCAGAATTCGCTGATCATCACTCGCAACGAGGAGTCGCGAGCGCTTCTGCGCGATCTGGGTGTGCCCACTGAATTGGGCACTGATACTGCCTGGACGTTCGAGCCGCTAGGCCCAGAGTACGGAAAGAAAGCATTGCGTGCGGTCGGTTGGGACGGAAAGACACCGGTGCTGGTGGTTTGTCCCATCAACCCGTTTGAGTGGCCGGTCAAGGCATCGATCGGAAAGCTGATTGCCCACAAGGTGGCGGGAGCCTATAAGGAGAGTCACTACCGATCCGTCTATTTCCATAATGCTGGTCCGGAGCAGGAGCGCAAGTACGCGCATTATCTGAGCTCCATCACGAATGCTGTGGCTGCGTTCCGCGAGAAGAAAAATGTTTTCGTCATCCTGGTTGCGACCGAACGTCTGGATGCTCGTCCGGCGAAAAAAATATCGGAAAAGCTGGGGGGTGCTCCGGTGTTGACGTCAGATGAATACGACATGTATCAACTCGTAAGCATCCTGCGCGCCTGCCATATGATGGCCTCTTCGCGCTATCACGGAATCGTCACATCCATGCCAGCCCTTGTGCCGTCGGCAGGAATCACGATGGATGAGCGCATACGCAACCTGATGATCGAGCGCGGTCACACCGACCTTCTGATGGGCGTCGAAGACGCGGACCTTGAGCCTCGCTTGATAGGAGCGTTGGACAAGCTCAGCCGTGAAGGAGATCGCGTGGCCGATGGTATCGGCCGATGCGTAGTAAACAATTTGAAGGTGATGGCGCGAATGGGCGTGTATTTCGAAGAAGAAGTACAAAGACGGTACCCAAACTTCGAAACCCGCCGCGGCGAGTGGAGTTGGGAGGATTACCTTCCGCCCATCAGCAATGGATTGCGTGAGTTAATGGAACGATACGAGTTGGCAAGCCCGGCCTTGGTAAGCGCGTAATTCCGAATCGATGACCTTCCTTGAAGACATTCTGGGACGACTGGAAAAGGCGAAGTCGCCTGTGCTGCAGGAGATTCGCGATGGAGAATTCCTCGCAGTCACCGGTCCGGAGTTGCTCGCCAAGATCGGGCGTGCTCGCGCAGCTCTTCGAAAATTGCGTCTTAAAAAAGGTGAGCGCTGCGCATTACTGGCGCAGAACAGCATTCATTGGGTCGCGATGGATCTGGCGATCATGGCGGAGGGACTGATTGTCGTTCCGCTTTATGCGCGACAAGCTCCGGTGGAACTCGTCGGAATGATGAAGGACTGCTGGCCGGGTGCTATCGTCTGTGGCGACATCGCTCTTTCGGAAGCCATTGAGAAGCTGTGGCCGGATGGGCCTCCACATATCCGACTCGATGATGTCTTCACCCGCGAGGGGAACGGCCAGGGACCGGTTCATGCTGTAGAAACCGCGCCGGTCACCATCATCTACACGTCAGGAACATCGGGTGTTCCGAAAGGTGTTGTGCTGACAGCAGCCAACATCAAGCACATGCTTAGCTGCACGTCGGCGCGTCTAGATTCCTTGATGCGTGGCGCTGGGCGGCAAGAGCGCGTCTATCACTATCTTCCTTTTTGTTTCGCGGGCTCATGGATCATGCTGCTGACGAGTCTTAGGCGAGGCAGCCTGCTTTCGTTGAACATGGATCTCACCAAGATCGCAAACGAAATGCGCATGGTTTCGCCGGATTATTTTTTGAATGTTCCGGCTTTGTTGGAAAGGATGCGCAAAGCAGTCGATGAGCAGCTGTGGAAGACGGGCGGTTTCCCGCTCACCATCTACAGCAGGGCAAAGGGAGCATGGGTACGGCGAATCGAAAAGCAAAGCGAGTTCGTGGACATGTTCTGGCTCGCTTTGGCGCGGGCTGCGGTTTTTCCTGCGATCCGTAAAAAGATGATCGGGCCAAAGCTGAGGGCCCTGATTTGCGGGTCCGCTCCGCTTGCGATCGACACCCAACTCTACTTCATGATGCTTGGTGTCCCGGTGCTTCAGGTATACGGACTGACTGAGACGACCGCAATCTGCACCATGGATGATCCGCAAGCAGTGGTTCCGGGTCGCGTTGGCCCCACAATCCCAGGCGTCGAGATGAGGCTGGGAGACAATGAGGAAATTCTGGTGCGTGGCCCGAATATTTTTTCAGGTTATTGGGAACGTCCTCAGGAAACTGAAAAGGTCCTTCGTGATGGCTGGTTTTACAGCGGTGACCAGGGCGAGGTGGATCCCTACGGAAATTGGCGCGTTGTCGGACGCATCAAAAATCTGATCATTCTCGGTTCGGGACACAACGTTGCTCCAGAGCCGATTGAAGATGAGATTTTGCGTGAGTTACCGACGGCAAATCAGGCGGTACTGGTGGGCAACGGTCGCGGTTATCTCTCCGCGATCATCACGGGGAAGGTGAATCGGGAACAAGTGCAGGCGGCGGTCGACAGCATCAATTCAAGGCTCCCGCATTACAAGCAAGTACGTCAGTTTGTTGTCCGCGAGGAAACATTTACGGTCGAGAGCGGATTGCTGACCGCGAACGGTAAGCTCAGGCGCGATCGAATTGCCACCACGTTGCAGGCGGAAATCGAAGGAATGTATTCGAAGACCCCAATTTCCAGTGGCCAGGAGTCCGGAGTGAGCGCGTAGCGATTCGTCCGCTCCTTTCATCCATGAAAACTTTTCAAGGACAAACACTCTCTTGGGGCTCGAAAGATGGAGTCATCGAGGTGGAGTTCCATCGCGATCCAGCAAACGAGATCGGGTCGCTAACCCTGGAAGAGCTGGAGAAATTTTCGAATGCTTTACCTGAGCTGGGGCGCCATCATCACGCGCTCATTCTTTATAGCTCTCTGAGAGCAGGTTTTTCAGCCGGTGCGGATCTGCGCGAGCTTTTTGAACGCTCACAAAAAATGCAGAAAGCGTCTGCGGTCGACGGAGTGCGCGACTTTCTCGAGCGCATCCACCACGTGATGAATGCTATTGATGCCGCACCTATAACGACAATTGCGGCGACCCATGGCGTCACATTCGGCGGAGGATTTGAACTGGCCCTCGTCTGCGACCTTATCATTGCAGACCGCACAGCGCGTTATTGTTTTCCAGAGCTACGGCTCGGTCTGATCCCCGGTTTCGGCGGCATTCCACGATTGAAGCGGGATTTGGGAAATGCGGTCGTACGCGATTTGCTTCTCACCGGGCGCAGCTTCAACGTGACCAAGGCACAACAAATTGGACTTGTCAGTCAGGTTGCGGCGGAAGGCGAGGCATTACGGGCAGCCAGAGCAGCCGCTGCGCAAGCCGGGAAGTTCGATCGCGCGACGATGGCGGCTGCCAAGAAGTTCATCAAGCCCATTCCTTACGAGGAACTGCAGCAGGAAATCGAAATCTTCTGTGACTTATTTACAAAACCTGCGGTGGAATCAGGATTGAAGAAGTTCGTTGAGAGCACGGATGCTTTGCCGTATCTGCCGTAGCGTAGAGTTTCAGGTTGCCAATTCTGCGATTTGGTAATGTAGAAAACATGCCCACGATGGATGACACATTGGACGAGGTGCTCGGCCTCGCTGCCACGCATTTCAAGGTTCCGCGCGAGAAACTCGCGCCTGATGACGATTTTTTCAAGACCCTCGGTATCGATAGCCTGCAAGCTCTCGATCTGCTGACAAAGTTGGAGCATCATTTCCGGATTGAACTGCCGGACTACGAATTACAGGGCGTTTCCGACTTTCGAACTCTGGCCAGTCGGATCCAGGCGAGACTGTAAAATTTTCTGCTTGCTATTGTCGATTTGAGCCGTACCTAGAAGACAATTGGCAATCGTCAAGCGACAATTGAAAATCATTCTGAATGCTTGATCTCGAAAAATATTCCAGCTTGGGTGGTGCCTTGCGTGCCGCCGTCGAACGCTGGCCTAACGAAACTTGTCTGATCGAAGCCGATCGGGATAAGGAAAAGACTCGTCTCACCTACTCCGATTTCAGAGAGATGGCGATGCCGCTGGCGCGCGCGCTTGAAGACGCTGACTTCAAGTCCGATGACCGCGCTGCCATCATCATGACGAACCAGTCAAAATGGCTGATTTCGGCTTACGCCATTTTTTACGCCGGCGGAGTGTTGGTTCCTCTTGATTACAAACTGTCGGCCGCCGAGCACCTGGACTTGCTCGCGCACTCACATTCCAAGGTTTTGGTAGTTGAATACTACCTTTGGCGGGCGATCATGCAGTCGCCCGAATTTCATGCAAAGAAGCCACCGATTGTCCTGGTCACAGAAGCTCCCGCCAGCACCGATCTGGGCGGCGCATTTCGGTGGGAAGAATTCAAGCGCAAGGGCGAGCCGAGCTTCATCGAACGCAAGCGGGAGGACATCGCCTGCATCGTGTATTCGTCGGGCACGGGCGGCCGCCCGAAGGGATGCGTCCTCACTCATGACAATTACCTCGAGCAGTGTCGTTCGCTAACGGCGTGGTATCCGTTTTGGCCAGGTGTTAGATACCTGAGCATTCTTCCCACGAACCATGCCATCGATTTTATGGTCGGGTTTATCGGACCATTCGTCTGCGGAGCGTGCGTCGTCCACCTGCGAACGCTTCGGCCGGAGTTCGTACGCGACGCATTCGTTCGGTACCGGATCACTTACATGAGCCTGGTGCCGATGGTGCTGAAGAATCTTGAGCGCGGGTTGCGAGCAAAATTTGCGGAATTGCCACCAAACAAAAAGTACATGCTCGACAAGTTGATCGCACTGAATAAGTTTCTGACCAAGCGCAAGCCCAATGTTGAGTTGAGTCGCAAGCTCCTGCCGCAAGTGCACAAAGCGTTCGGTGGTCAACTGCGCGCTTTGATTGTGGGGGGCGCTTTCATGGAGCCCTCCACTCTGCAGTTCTTCTACGACCTCGGAATTCCTGTCGCCAACGGGTACGGATTAACAGAAGCTGGGACAGCTCTCACCGTAAATGATCTGAAGCCGTTTCGTGCTGATACCGTTGGCAAACCGCTGCCCGGCGTGCAGCTGCGAATTCTGAATCCCGATGCGGAAGGAATCGGGGAAGTGGCAGCTCAGAGCAGAACGGTAATGTCGCATTACCTCGATGATCCGCAGCTGACTGCAGAAACCATCGTTGACGGTTGGTTGCTGACCGGAGATTTAGGTCGATTCGATGGCAACGATCATCTACAGCTTTTCGGGCGCAAGAAGAACATGATTGTGACGGAAGGCGGCAAGAACATCTATCCCGAGGACATCGAGACCGCCTTCGACAATCTGCCTGTCAAGGAATATTGCGTGTTCGCAGGAAACTTCGTGTGGCCGGCCCGACAGCTCGGAAAAGAGCAGCTCTTTTTGGTGATCCACCTCGAGAATAATCAGCAGTTCAGCGACTCGTTGCTGGATCAAATGGGGTCTGCCAACCGCAACCTGCCGGACTACAAGCGCGTCAGCGGATACCTGCTCTGGGACCGCGATTTCCCTCGCACTGCCTCCATGAAAATCAAACGTGCGGCACTAGCCGAAGAGATCGGCAAAACCAAGGACCGCGCAGCCATCATTACATTGTGAACGACAAGTTCCTCGCCATTGTGAATCCGGCGGCTGGTGGTGGGCGCTGCCGAAAGTTAGTGGGACCAGCTCTCGACAAACTTCGAGCGGGCGGATTGACTCTTGATGTGGTGGAAACTCGCGCGCTCGGCGATGCTACCTCTCTCGCGCGGCAGGGGTATGCGCAAGGCTATCGTAGCTTTCTCGCGGTTGGCGGCGACGGAACGTCTTACGAAATTGTGAACGGTCTTTTCCCGGAGGCTCTCTCCGGCGCGCGACCGAAGCTCGGCTTTTTACCGCTCGGAACAGGGAACTCTTTTCTACGCGATTTCAGCTACAAGGGTGTAGATCATGCCATGGAAGCGCTGCTGGCGCAGCGATCACGGCCTTGCGATGTTTTGCGCATGAAGCACAAGGATGGTGTCATCTATTACATCAATCTACTCAGCGTGGGGTTCGCCGCGGATGTAGCGACGGTGCGAGCGCGCCGTTTCAGCGCCTATGGACAGCTCGGCTATTTCATAGCGATCTTTTACGAGCTTGTACGGCTGAACCGCCGACCCTTCCCTTTAAAGCTGGACGGCAAAGGAGAATTCGATCAGCGACCTTGCTTGTTCCTCACATTCAACAACAGTAAATTCACGGGCGGAACGATGATGATCGCCCCGCAGGCTGACACGAACGACGGTTTGATCGAATATGTGCGTTGGGGGCCGATCTCCCGTCTGGGTCTGATCCACAACCTGCATACTCTTTATGACGGCACACACGTCCAGCATCCCTTGGCAGAACGACATCAGGCGCGTCGAATTGATTTCGAGCTCGATTCTCCTGTCGACGTGATGGTGGATGGTGAGGTGCTCACCTTGCAATGCGAGACGCTTGATGTCGTGTCCTCGGCACTCGAGGTCGTGGTATAAAACCTTTTCATGCCTGACGCGCGAAAACAAAAACAGGTTCCCCCGATTCAGCAGCCGAGCGGTTTGTGGAAAAAGGCCGCGCTTGTCGGCGTGGTTCTCCTTGTAGCAGGAGGGCTTTATTACTACGACTACCACAATCGCGCTCACAAGTACGATGCCTTCGCGCGCTGTCTTGCCAGCCGCGGCGCGAAAATGTACGGCGCGTATTGGTGCCCGCATTGCGCGGAGCAGAAAGAATTATTTGCGGACTCGTTTGCCTTAGCCCCATATGTAGAGTGCGGTGTTCCCGGGAACGTCCACGCCGAGTCGCAGGAATGCAAAGATGCGGGCATCAAACATTTTCCGACCTGGCAATTTCCTCCCACGGGCGAGCGGGTGGAGGCCGTACTTCCGATGATCGAGCTCAGCAACAGGACATCCTGCCCTCTGCCATGATTTCTGCGCGCTCGATCCCAATCATCATTTGCATACTCGCGCTGGCAGGAATCGGCGTGTCGTCCTTGTCGCTCTACCATCATTACGCGAAATCCAAAACTGCGTACTGCGATTTCGGTGAAAGCTTTAACTGTGACATCGTGAATCGCAGTCAGTACTCTTCCATCGCGGGCATCCCGGTCGCAGGGATTGGCATCTTCGGATACGCCGTTGTGCTGCTGCTCTCGACTGTGTTCCGAGAGAATCGTGATACACCTGGAATGCTGACTGCAGGCGCGTTGGCAGGAGTAGCTTTCGCGTTGTATCTGACCTATGTAGAAGCTTTCTTGCTGCATGCGTACTGCATTCTTTGCCTGAGTTCGTTGCTGTTGATTATTTTGATTGCAAGTTTCTCGGCGACCTGGCTCTACAGCAGCAGGCGCACTTCATGAAACTCCGCACTGAATGGCGAATCTCATAAACGATGCCGGAAATCGCGCAGGAAACTCAACTCCAGACTGACCGTCACCCGGATTCTTCGATCACGGGCGATCTGCGCGTGCATGAGTTGCGAAGTCGAATTTTTCGCAATACGCGGAAACTTCGCGTGTGGCTTCCTCCTGGCTATGCTGAAGCGCCTGCCGAACAACGTTACCCGGTCTTTTATCTGCAGGACGGACAAAACCTATTTGATCGCGTTACAGCCTTCGGCGGGGTTGAATGGCAAGTGGATGAAGCGGCCGATCGATTGATTCGAGAAGGCGCGATTCCACCAATGATTATCGTCGGAATCGACAACACCGGCAGGGACCGTATGCGCGAGTACATCCCGTACCGTTCGTTTAACCCTCCCGTACTCAGGCCGCAGGGCAAGCGCTATCCGGAATTTATGCTCCGCGAAGTAATGCCATTCATCGAACGGGAATATCGAGTTGCGAAGGGCCCGGAACACACCGGGATTGGCGGATCCTCGCTTGGAGGCTTGATCTCCCTCTACACCGCGATCGCCGCAACTGGAACGTTTGGGCGTTTGCTGATTGAAAGCCCGTCGCTGTATTTGTCCGGACGCTCCATCTTGCGGGAGGCACGCGGACTGATCGACTGGGCCCATCACGTCTATCTGGGCATCGGAACCCGCGAATCGGGAAATGAAAATCGCGATGCGGTTTACGTGGAAGATCTACGTGAACTGGAATCTATCCTGCGTCGTCGAGGTCTCGGCCCGGATCGACTGCGGGTCAACATTCATCAGGACGCGAATCACAGCGAAGGTGCATGGGCGGCCAGATTTCCTGAAGCACTGACATTCCTCTTCGGACAGCACCACCCATAGCGGTGCGTCCCCGGCCTCGTTCTCAATGAGCGGCTTTCCAATCTGCGGTCCTGACGGTTTTCTCGATTACAAGCAGCAAAGCAAACATCATGATGACCGTGAGTTGAACGTGCGTCCAGCGTGCTAATGGTCCCGCGAGTGGCAGCACAAAACACAAATACAAGAGCACGCGCATGCTCGATGATCCATTGGGAAATTTCACGGCCCAGTCCGTCAGAAGCAGAAACATCGGCGCCAAGAGTACGAGGTCATAAATCGTAAGGTGCGGCGAAACCAGCACGGTCGTGAGCAGCAGGGCAGAAAATCGAAGCGCTAAAGACCTGGAGTATTGCCACACGCGAAATCCAATCGCTAACGCGATCACGGTGGAGATGCCAAACAGTATCGCCGACAGGATCGGCCACGGTATCAACAGTTCCCAGAAACCTTTCAGAGAATGCAATTGATAGAGCTTCGGCTCGAGCAGTCGAATCGTTTGGGGAATTTGTGCGCCACTGAGCAAGTAGCGACGCATGGTTTCTGGTCCAACAATCGGCCATGCTATCGCCAACTGTCCTACTGCGGTGATCGTCGCCCCAATGAGCACCCGCCATTCTCGAGCGAGCAGAAAGATAACGAAGCCTGCCAGACCCAGTTGCGG
>Ga0310810_10000082_pt1 | contig 97621 bp, 101 predicted proteins | sample NCmetagenome_FD_207641 | JGI IMG/M metagenome (GOLD analysis project Ga0310810, IMG submission 207641) | Soil microbial communities from experimental microcosm in Duke University, North Carolina, United States - NC | ecosystem: Engineered > Artificial ecosystem > Soil microcosm > Unclassified ... | reverse complement strand
GGCGACGGCGATGACGAAGAGCAGTCGATGTTTCATGGCCCCCCCCCCAGACTCCGTGTGCGGTGGGCAGCCGACCACTCAGGCGCGTGTCCTGTCAACGATGATGGACCCAACGGGCTGCGTCGTCGCGGCTGTCCTTCGACCTAGACGCGCGTCCCCTTGACGGGACGTCGGGCCTTCGCCCAGAGCGCAGCGGAAGGTCCCGCGTTTGCAGTCCCCTGTGGAGCGCACCACCCAGCCTGGGCGGAGCGTTTCCGGAGGAATCGTTGTCTCCAGCTCGTCGTCTTGCTTCGGTGTTTCTTGCGGTTTCTACGTGGGGACCAGCGGTTGGAGCTCCATCGGGCCCGCCGACGTCCCGCGTTCGGAACTCGGGGACGCCGGCGCCTTCTCCCTCTCCGGCTACATCCTTAAAGGGGGCCGGCTTCCGGCGCCAGGGTCACCGCCTACAAGCTAGACGCCGCAGTGACCCGAGGCGACGCACTCGCCACCATCACCACAACCGCTGATGGATTGTTGGGCCTCAGCTCCCGCCACACAACGATGACGTCCTCTTGGTCGCGACCGGCGGGAACTATGGGGAAGAGGCACTCCCGCTGGACCCTGACGATCTCGATCACCGCGACCGGTCTCGTGGACGATCCGAACTGCCTCGATACCGCACCGATTACGCCGACGTTTCTCTCACCGCTGCGAACCCTACGCGGGGGCCACGTTCTTCTTCTACATTCTGTGCCCGCCCTTCGTTCTCGAGGAAGACTCGACACACGCGAGCTGACTTCCGAGGCGTACGCGGCGAGGTCCACCTGCACAGCGCTGGCGAGCCCGCTCGCATCTGCCCCGGCACCGCCCCGCTCTCCACTCAAAGTGACGGGCTTCTCAGCGATCGGAATCAAGGCTTGAGACGTCGTCCGGTCGATGGGGGCGCGGGTCTGGAGCGCGGCCGCGATCTCTGCTCGAGGACAATCACCGAATTCATGTTGCGCCAGTGTTGCGTTCCGGCGCCCACCGGTACGAAATCTAGATCAAAGAGCCACAACTACACTCAACTCGATTCCAAGCTTTCCGCGAGCTTGGCCCGCAACCAGTTGAACTCACTTCGGCTTCTTGGACCCCTTTCTATTTTCGAATCCTAGTTCCCCAGCTCAGCGGAACCGTCCCAGGCCGCCATCCAGCCCCCGGGTTGCTCCGGCGCAGCACCGAGGCGAGCTTCAGGACTGGAATGCTGAGCCTTGCCGTCCAGCACGCGATCACCATCGCCCTTCTTGGCGCTGGCCCCCCGAGCACGTCCGGGCCGGAGGGCATCCCTGGAACGTATGAACTGGCTGGGACGGCGCATGTGTCGGTGTCGCCGGTCCCCGCGCACGACTACCCCGGCGAGATGACCGTGACACTCTCCCGGTCGTCCGCCCCGGGGTCGCTCTCGCTTCGCCTGGTGGCGCGCGGGTACGGGTGCACGCTGCAAGTCCGTGCCGACCAGGACGGCGCGCTGGAGTTTCCCGACGGGGCCACCTGCCCGCTCGACATCACCGAGCCGGACGCGCGTGGACATGTGGACGCCCAGCTCCGGATCGGACGGGGGCGTGCTGTCCACGGCAGGCTCGAGCTCGTCCTTCAGTTCGACGTGAAGGGAAGCGTCCAGATGAGGATTCCGTCGAAGACGATTCGAATCCTTGGGAAAGAGATTCAGAGCCCGGCGACGTGGGCTCCCAGCGCGCCCGTGCATGGAACGGTCGCGGCAAGCGGACAGGGGCAGCGGAGTCCCGAGCCGGTTGCACGCTGAAGCAGGGGTTGCTGTGGAGGTCCGAGTGCCAATCCGGGCGCGACAGCAAACGCTAGCGGCTTGAGCCGGTGGATTCGGTCGAGTTGGAGCGGCTGGTGCCGGGAGTTCCAGATCCGCTGCCGTCACCCGACGGAGCGGCCTTGTGGTGCTTCTTCTTCGGCTTGGTCCCGGAAGCGCCGCCGGTGGCGCCATCGCCCTGACCAGCCGAACCGACGGCGTCCTTCTCGCTCGAGACCGCTCCCGCCGCCCCAGAGCTCCCTGTCGTCAAAGGGGCACCAGGGCTGGATGCGTCGCCTCCCCTTGCTGCCCCACCGCTCGTTTCCTTGCCCGTCGCGGGGCTCGTCTTGCCAGCGGTCCCGCCCGTTTGGGCCAATGACACCCCAGCCGCGAGCACGGACACGACGACCGCGCGCCTCCACCAAGTCTGCATTGGGACACTCCGTTGAGAGGCGCTCGTGCCCCTTCGAACCAAGCTGGCCATTGCAACGCGAACGCGAAACCGGCCTCTGAAGTGCTTGGCCGCCGCGGGGACTGCCCCGCGAGCGTCTGCGCCTCGCCCGCCGGACGTCGCCTGGGGGTCGAGACGGAACCACCTCGCGGGTCCAGCGGTCATGAACGGCATCGCGGGCTAGCAGTGTTCGTCCACCCAGGACAGCAGCTGGCCGATGTCGAACGGCTTGCGTAGCGTCCCGAGCACGCCTGGGTACACCTCGGCCTGCTGCACGGTCGCGTGTGCCGAGAGGACGAGGACCGGGAAGTCCTTCGAGCGAGGATGCTTGCCGAGTTGGCGGAGGAATTCGATGCCGTCCATCCGGGGCATCATCAAGTCCAGGAGGATGAGGCACGGCCGCTCGACAACGTCGAGTTTCGCCAGGGCCTCCAGCCCATCCGAGGCGCACACCACCGTGCGCCCTGCCTCCCGCAGCACCTCGGCAATGGACTCCCGAATCCACGGGTCGTCCTCGACGAGGAGAAGTGTCCTCGGAGTGGGCAGTTTCATGAAGCAGAAAGCTGGCAATGATGAGCGCTGGTCGCGAACCCCCTGGTCATGCGCAGCCCACTTTTCAGACCGTGGTCGTCCGTCTGCTCTACTCTGAGCATGCGTTCTTGAACTGAGAGTCACAACGGGCGTACAGATCTCCTCGAGGGGTGATGCCCGCGATGCGGTCCGTCCTGATCGTGGATGACGATGATGACCTCCGACAGACGCTGACGGAGCTCCTCACCGAATCCGGCCGACATGTCTCCACCGCCGGAAGTGGAGCCGAGGCCCTCAGCCTGTTGGACGGCAGCGAGGTTCCCCGGCCCTGCCTCATCCTCCTCGACTGGCGGATGCAGCCGATGCCTGGTGAGGAATTCCTGAGCTCGCTGCACACGCGGGGCGACTTGGCCCAGCTTTCGGTGGTGATCGTCTCAGCTGACCCGAGGGCACCAGGCGCGGGAGTCGTCCCCGAGGTCGTCGCCAGCCTTCCAAAGCCGTTCGATCTCGCCGCGCTGGAAGGTCTGCTTCAAGTGTACGGCTGAAGCTTGGCCACGCTACTCGCTGCCGGCTCTCGGATGTCTTGGGGTCACTGGACGCGTGCAACTCCAGTGGTCGGGAGCTCGAGCACGAAGCTGCAACCCGTGCCCGGCAGATTGTGGACTCGGAGCGCGCCGCCGTGCGCGTCCGACACTTGGCGGGCCAGCGCCAGACCGAGCCCGAAGCCAGACCGGTCCTTCCCAAGCTGGACGAAGGGGCTGAACATCTTCTCCACTGCGCCCTCGGGTAGTCCTCCACACGAGTCCTGGACCTCGAAGACGACCTTGCCGGTCTCCGGTGCGCTGGCCTTGAGGCGAACGTTCGAGCCATCAGGCGAGAACTTCACCGCGTTGTATGCCAGGTTCGACAGGGCAGACCGAAGGAGGCGCCGATCCGCCTCGAGGGCGATCGGTCCCTCGGTGCTCTCGAGGTGAACGACAATCCCTTTGGCCTCCGCCACGTACCGGACGTCCTCGGTGACGTCGCGGATGAGCATCGTGACGTCCACCTCCTCCAGCTGTAGTTCCTGCAGGCCCTTGAAGCGACTCTCGAAGAGTGCGTCCTCGATCGTCTCGCTCAGCGCCTGGACCGACCGGTGGATGGCGACCACGTCCTCCCGGGACGTGGCCCGGCCCGGCCGGGCAAGGATGTCGAGGCGCAACCGCAGCGTCTGCAGCGGCTGCCTGAGCTCGTGAACCAGAAAGCCGACATGCTTCGCGGCCGCGGCACGCACCTTTGCGTCCCGCTCGAGCGTATAGGCGTGCACAGCCGTCGCCACGCCATCCATCAGGACCGCGGCGAGCACCGACTGCTCCTTGGCGGTCGGCTCGAAGTCCACGGCAGCCAGGCTCTCATCCAGCGCCTCGCGGAGGAACGCGTAATCGCGAACCAGGGCCGCGATGTCGTAGCCGATCTCGAGACGCTGCCCACCATGCTCCGCCGCGATGCTCCGGACAGGGGCGAGAAGCCCCTCCTTGCTCGTCTCACCGCGTTCAGCCGCTTTCAGGGCCTCGACCAGCTTCTGGAGATACGAGCGGAACCGATCCTCGAGGTCCTCTCGAGGAAGCTCTTCCCCCGTGGCGCTCTGTCGAAGCTTGGCGATCCAGCGCTCGAGGAGTTCCGGTCTCTGACCGTCGATGAACGCGCTGAGACGCTTGGTCGTCACTCGCCCTCTGGGGCAGACTCACTCGCCATTACAGGGGTCGCCAGTAGCTTGGCTCGTGCCCGCTTGACTGCAGGAAGAAGTTCCTTGATCCCAAAAGGCTTCATGAGCACAGCGGAGACTCCGTCCAGGCTCAAGAATCGAGGCGACTCTGGTCGCGCAGACATCACCACGACCGCGACCAGGTGACGCGAAGGGCTCCGTGCGAGCTCACGCAGGAAGGTGATTCCGTCCATCCGTGGCATCTCGATGTCCAGCAAGATGATACAGGGACCCGCTTCACGTGCCACCCTCGTGAGCGCTTCTTCTCCGTCACACGCCTCTTGCGTCGTGTAACCCTCGAACTCCAGGACTTCGCGGAGCGTGCGCCGGATATCGGGATGATCGTCCACGACCAGAACTGGAACCGGCGCATCCTTCATCCGCGAAGGATGTCAGGCGCCCACGACCGCCGATAGGACGAGAGGGGCCGGAGGTCGATTCTGGTCCGATCGCGAACTTTCGTGCTCTTCCGTGGCCGTGTCCGAGCCGCAGTATCTAAACAGCCATTCCAGGCAAGCATGGGCGGGCGCCTTGCCTGCGAGGCCGGGATGAGGCGAAGCCGCTAGGCGACCGATTCGGCCCGGGTCCCGCTCATGGGCTCGCCGTGGGTTCCCGCCCGACCGCAGCGTCCGCCTCCACCACCGGATCGTTGAGGGTCCAGCGGGGAATCGTGCGGATGCGGTCGAGGCCGGCGAAGACGCCCGCAAAGCCACCCCGCGGCGAAACCTCCTGGAGCGCGGCATCGAGCTCCTGGCTGAACCCATCGAAGCCGCGGGCATCCACCTCGCAGAGATGAATCTGGTTCCAGTCGACCTTCAGCTCTGGATGACGGTAGAGGACCGCCGCCGTCTCCATCGCCCTGAACGTCCCGAACCTGTTCGTCCCGACGAGCTTCGCAGCGGCAGGGCCGATGTATTTCCGCATGACGTCTCTGTATTCGTCGAGATGTGTCGATTCGACGTGGATGTATTCCAGCGACGCCTGCCGTTCGGGCCGATCGGCCGAGCCCTGCCAGTCGCGCGGAAGGACGAAGGCCGAGGGAGTGGTCAGAAGAATCTCCGCGCGCAGCAGGCCCGTCTCCGCCGGTTGCCGCTTGAGCACGAGGTCGACGATGGCGTCGGCAGGAATCACGCTGCGGAAGTAGCTCAGCTCGAGATGGGTCCACACCGGTGCGTCCGCAGCGTTCCGAAAGACGGTGTGATGCCGATAGAGCGCCTGCCCGAGGCACGTTTCCCCCAAGCGGGCCCAGTTGACGGCGCCGGCCTCGAGCGCGGTTTCCGTTTCGGGATCCCGCGCCTGTATCGTCCGGGCAAGCACCACGAGGCGATGGTCGGGTTCAATCCGGGCGAGAGACGACTCGTCAAAGGGATGGATGGTCTCAGCCATTGGTCAACTCGGGCTCGAACTCGTGACCGTGTCAACTCCGGGCTTCGACGCATCCTCGACGGAACTCGGTGCGCCCCCGACCAGGAGCTGGTCTGCAGTTCCGGGCCTGACGAACATCCATCCGGCTGCCGTATTCGTTCGCTCCCGGCTGGCAGTGGAGGCCTCTCCGCCACAGGTTGGCGGTGGAGGAGACCCATGCCCCCCGCGCCAGGACGGAGGACCCTGATCACCGGAGCGACGGGTTTCATCGGCCGCGCCCTCATGCTGGCCCTCTCCGGCCGCGGCCAGCAGGTCATCGCCGCGAGCCGAGGGACCGGGCAAGCACGCGACGGGGTCGAATGGCGTTCCTTCGATCTCCTCCGTCCGGACGCTCATCCGGCCGCACTCGCGGGAGCGGGCGTCGCCTACTACCTCGCGCACAGCATGGGCGGGGGGCACGCGGATTTCCGCGCTCTCGAGCGCCGCGCCGCGGAGGCTTTCGTCAGCAGCGCCGCCGCGGCCGGGGTCGAGCGCATCGTCTACCTCGGCGGGCCTCAGCCTCTGGGACCTCCCTCGGAACACCTCCGGAGCCGTCTCGAGGTCGGGGAGATCCTGCGCGCCGGCCCGATCCCTACCGTGGAGCTTCGCGCCTCGATGGTGATCGGCAACGGGAGTGCCTCGTGGCAGATCGTGCGCGACCTCGCGATGCGGCTACCGGTCATGGTCCTCCCGAGGTGGCTCCGGTCGCGCACACGCCCGGTGGCTCTGCCAGACGTGATCGTCGCCCTGACCGCCGCGGCCGAGCTCCCCCTCGAGCGCAGTGCCTGGTTCGACCTCCCCGGGCCCGAGATCTTGAGCGGTCGGCAGATCCTCGAGCGCATCGGCGCGCTGCGTGGGCGGCGCATCCTGGCCCTCGATGTCCCCCTGCTCACTCCGCGCTTGTCGGCGCTCTGGCTGAAGCTGGTCACCCGGACGGACTACACGCTGGCGCGGGAGCTGGTGGCGGGACTGGGCGAGGACCTTCTTCCGAAGGACGAGCGCTTCTGGCAGCTCATCGGTCACACGCGCCTCGTGTCGTTCGACGAGGCTGCCCGCCGCGCGATGTCCGACGAGCGGCCCCGGCCCGGGATCTCGGAACGCCTCGCCCGCGTCGAGGAAAAGCTCGTGGACCTCACGGGAGTGCGGAGGCCTCGTGGATGAGGTCGCCGGGGTCGGCGGCTCCTCGCGGAGCATGACCTGGCGCCTGGCGATGCTCGCCCTGGCTGCCGCAGCGTGGCTCGCCGGCTTTGCCGTCCTTCCTCCTCTCGCCTCCTGGACCTCCTTCGCCATCGCCGGCTCCGCGCTCACGGCGCTGGCGCTCGTCTTCGACGCCGACATGCGGGCTCTGTTGCGCCCGTCGCTCCCGATGGTGTCGCTCGGCCTCGGCGTGGGTCTGTTGATGGCTGCGCTCACGCATGTCGCGTTCTCCGCCGTGTCGTCCCTCCTGCCGCAGGCCCGGACCGCCACCGAGCGGCTTTTCGACCTCCTCCACGTCGGCAACTTCACACCGGCGACGCGCGCTGGCCTGATCGTCATCGTCGCCAGCTGCGAGGAGGTGCTCTTTCGCGGCGCTCTCGCGGGGCCCCCGGGCGGGGGTGACGACCCTCCGCTCCACCGGCCCGGTCGAGACGAACTGCTGCGAGTCGTCGCCCTGGCGGCCGTCTACGCTCTGGCCACGGCGACGCTGGGGAGCACCCTCCTGGTGGTCTCCGCGTTCGGCTGCGCGATCGTCTGGGGCCTGCTGCGAGTGGGGACACGATCCCTCGTCGCGCCGATCGTGGCGCACGTGGTCTGGGACCTGCTCGTCCTCGTCGTCTGGCCACTCGTCGCTCCCGGCGCGCCAACGGTGCCGGCGTAGGAGCAACCGAGGACGGTTTCGGCGAGATGGGTTCTGGGGCGTCTGCCAGGGGTGTGATGAACGAAGTGCTTAAACTGGATGGATGCATCCTCCCCAGGACGTCATCGACGAGAACGTTCGTACCATCGCGGCACTGCGGGAACGGCACGAACGGCTCATCCCGCCTCAGTACCGGGCAATCTCGTGGCTTTCGGCGACCATCGGACGCCCGTCGCTCCTCTGGGCGGAGCTCATTCTGCTCGGCTGCTGGCTTCTTGGGGCGCGCTGGTTCGACCCGCCGCCGTACGTCTGGCTACAGGGCGTCGTTGGTGTCGCGTCATTGCTGCTCACGACGATGGTTCTGATCGCGCAGAACCGGGATCGAGTGTTGTCCGATCGGCGTTCGCACCTGGATACGCAGCTCAGCCTGGCAGTAGAGCAAAAGGTGGCAAAGCTCGTCGCACTGGTCGAAGAGCTCCGGAAGGACCTGCCCGTCCCCGACCGGAGGGACCCCATCGCCGAGTCGATGGCGCGTCCAACGGACCCTCACGAGGTTTCACGGCGACTGGAGAAGCGCCTCGATCCTTCGGATGACGACGACTCGGGGACGCCTGACAACGCGTCGCAAACATCAGACCCGTGATGTCTCGCAGGGAAGGCGAATTTTGTGAGGCTCTTCTGGGAGTCCGCCCACTGACCGTCCAGCTCCCGACCCCTTGTCCGGAAGAGGACTTGGAGCGGGCGCGCCCCCACCAGAGCTTCGCCGCATGAGAGCGGCCCGGCCCAGCAGCGAGCTGCAGAGCTCCCTCCCAGCGGAGGATTCAGCGCTGCTCGCCGCCGGGCGCATTCTTGGGGAACGCGGGTACGCGTTCACGACCATCACGCCCGCGTCGCACGCCCGGGTACTCGCACGTCACGGGCGAGCGGAGGCTCGCAGCCTGCGCGACGTCTTTGGATGGACCCTCCCGTTCCGTACCGAGCTGATCGGGAACGACCTGTTCGAGCTTCTCCGCACACCGGGATGGCTACAGCGGGAGGGCGCTCTCTGGCGAAGCACGGTCCGGTTCTCCAGCCTCGGGAAGCTCCTGGTCGTCCATTCCGCGTACCCGACGACGGGCGAACACGCCGTCTTCTTCGGTCCTGATACTTATCGCTTCTGCGCGCTGCTCGAGGAGACGGTCCGGTCTGCGGAGACCGTGGTGGACGTCGGGTGTGGCTCCGGGGCGGGGGGCCTCGTCCTGGCCGGACGTGCTCAGCGGGTCATCCTCTCCGACCCGAATCCCCTCGCAGTCCGATTCTCGCGGGTCAACGCAGCGCTCGCGGGCATCGAGAACGCGGAGGCGAGGACGGGGTCATTCCTCGAGACGCTCACTGGCCCCGCGGACGTGATCATCGCCAACCCTCCCTACCTCCTCGACCCCGCCGCAAGACAGTACCGCCATGGGGGGCACCCGCTGGGGACGGGCATCGCCGAGCGGATCGCGAGGGATGCGCTCGACGTGCTCCCGCCGGGAGGACTGCTCGTCCTCTACACCGGCAGCCCGGTGGTGGACGGAGTCGACCCGTTCCGGCGCTTGCTGGAGGGTCTGTTCGAAGAGTTCTGCAGTACCGCATCGATTCGCGAGCTCGACCCCGACGTCTTCGGAGAGGAGCTGGACTCCCCCGCGTATGCGGACGTCGAGCGAATCGCGCTACTCTCCGTCGTGGCCCGCAGACGGTGAGAGCCAGCCGAGCCGCTCCAGCAACGCCCGGTCCTCGCGGAGGAAGCGCTCGCCGATGTCGAGGCGGTAACGAAGATTGGGGACCACGACTCCCGCGGCGGTTGTATACGCGGCCCGTCTCGCGGCAGGCACATCGCGCCCGACTCCTGTCGCGACCATGACGTAGCCCACGCTACCCGCGGTGAGCAGCTGGCTGCCGCCCCTCGCGACCTCGCCGAGATGGAGATGCCTCCAACGCTCCTCGTCGCCGAGGTCGGTCCGGAAGGTGATCGGTACGCCCTTTGACAGGCGTGCGTAGCCGTCGCGGTGAGGGAACGGCGGGACGGTGAGCACCACCGCCACCGAGAACCCGGGCAGGCTCCGGAACGAGCCCCCATCGCCGGACAGGAGCTGCCGGAAGAGCTCGGCCCAGCCATCGGGCTGGAGCACCGAAAGAACTGCATACCCGGGGTATCCGAACCGACAGGTGAACTCCAGCGGCCATACCCCGTCGGCGTTCACCACGGTATTCAGGTTGATGTACCCGCAGTAGCCTGCCGCCGCGAGCCACGGCTCGACTCGCGCCAGCGTGGCCTCGAAGAAACGCTCGGTCCCGTCGTAAGTCGCCAGCGTGCCCATCTCGCCGGTGAGCTCCCCGAGATCGCCGGGGAAGAGGCGCTTGTGCTCCCAGTCGAGGCAGGCGGGTCGGAGGAACTGGCGGCCGTCGAAGTAGGCACCGACGCCCATCTCCACGCCGCTCAGGTGCTGCATGAGCACGAAGCGCACCGGGGTGTCCATCGGCCAGGTCACGCTCTGCCGGGCGAGGACGCCGAGCATGTCCGCTCCGTCGTCGAGCTGCCCCACGTAGGTTCGAGTGGACGCGAACCCCGGACCGTCCGGCTTGTACACGTAGCGCCCTGGCCGCTCACGGACGAACCGGGCGGCGGCGTCGAAGTCGCCGAAGACGTGAGTCTCGGCGGTCGGGAGTCCGAGTGTCGCCAGGAGCTTCTGCCCGGACTCACGTTCCGACTCGAGCCTGTCACCTGCCGCGCTTCCGCCGATGACCTGATATCCGTCGGCGCGGAGCGAATCCTGAAGCGGGCCGTCCGTGGCGGTCTCGAACAGCACGACGCCGTCCTGCCCGGCGTCGCGGATCCATGGCAGGGCCGCGCGCCAGTCGTCCACCCGGGTCACGAGACCTTCACCCACGTCGGCCGCGTCCGGGTCGCGGACGTGCACCCGGACATCGTGCCCTTGCCGCTCGAGCTGCAGATAGAGCGCGAGCAAGTCGTTCGAATCACCGATCCCCAGGAATCGCATCCGCTGGAGAAGTGTGTAGCGGGCGTCGCAGGAGCAACGATGCAGGCCGAAGGGTCGGGCATTCGACACAGCGCCCTCCTCCGCCGGCGAGTCAGCAGGGCTGCCGTTGGAAAGCCTGCGTGCCCATCCTTGTCGGAGATGGAAGCACCGGACGTCTTGCATGTTGCGCCGCACTCGCCTGGAGACAGGAGTGAATCGCCGCTCCTGCTCGAGCGGCTTCATCGTGCACTCGCAGAGTGGAACGCCCGCCGCCTCCGCCCGGAAGAACCCAGCTCCCGCTGGCGCGCGGAACTCGAGGAAGACCTTCGGATGCGCACGCTGGAGGGCACCTGGATCGAAGCAGAGCGCGATTCCGTCGCACCGCTGCTCCGTGACGTGCCCCGCCGTGCCCCAGACTTCCTGCAATGGTTCGAGGCTCTGCGACACGAAGGCCCAGGCCAGTTCGACCCGCTGTTCGACTGGATCGCGGAGCGCGCCACGCTGGACGACGTCCGCTGGTTCTTGCGTCAAGAGCTCGCGGGAGAGGCTGGCTTCGATGACCTGGTCGCCCTCACCCAGATCAAGATGCCCGCCCGCCCGAAGCTCGAGCTGGCACGCAACTACTGGGACGAGATGGGGCGTGGTCGCCCCGAGGCCACCCACGGGGGACTGCTCGTCCGTCTCGGGGAGGCGCTCGAGATCGAGAGCGACGGGCTGGGCGCGGTGTGGGAAGCCCTTGCGCTCTCCAACCTCCTCCTCGGGTTCGCCACCAACCGGCGCTATGCATGGCAGGCCGTGGGGGCCCTGGGAGCCGTGGAGCTGACGGCACCAGATCGCGCGGAGTGCGTCGACCGCGGTCTGAAGCGGCTCGGGGTCGGTGGGCGGGAGCGGATCTACTTCGCGCTCCACGCCACACTCGACCGGGAGCACTCCGCCGCCTGGAACGCCGAGGTGTTCGCCCCGCTGCTGGACGAGGACCCGACGCGCGCGCAGTTCCTGGCCGAGGGAGCGCTTCTCCGGCTCCGCGCGGGCGCGAGCTGCTTCCGGAGGTACCGGAGCGAGCTGCGCATGCCGTAGTCGCGCGTCTCCCCCGTCAAACAGGGAGCTCCGACGTCAGACCCGCGGGGGATCGGTCTCGCGCTGGAAGTGTCGGTGCGCGGCGAGCGCCTTGACGAAGGCCTCATCCGAGGCGCCCACGACCAGCCCGGGATCCTTCTCACCGTTCGCCAGTGTGAGGGGAACGCCCGCGGCCTCGAGCAGCGCCGTGCTCGTTCCGAGCACCCCGATGGGCTTGCAGTGCCGGTACTGGTCGCGGACGTACTCGAGCGCCTGCCCGAGCGCGACGAGGCCCTTCGCTGCCGGGCCCCCTGGGATGACCAGCGCGTCGAACAGAACCGAGGGCATCGCCTCCATCGACGCCTCCGCGTGGAGCGCGGTGCCATCTGCCGTCTTCACCTCGCCCAGCCGGGGCGCGACGATCCGCGGCACCGCGCCGGCGGCCGCCAGCGCACGGTGGAACGCGAGCGTCGACGCGCCGTCGACTCCGTCGGCCACCAGCACTGCCACCCTCCGTCCTGCGACGCTTCCGTTCCCTGGCCGCGCGGTGAGCGACAGCGCCTTCGACCGCTCGACCTCGGGCTTGACCGCGATCTCGAGCGCCCGCGGCATCGGCTCCGGGACCGGGAAGCCGAGCCCCGCCGCCACACCACCCGCCAGCTCGGGCGCCACGTTCGCCAGCATCGACACCACCCGCTCCCGGACGGCCTGCGTCTGCACCCGCGACAGCTCGAAGCGGAAGGCGGCCACGATGTGCCGCTGCTCGACCGGGGTCTGGCTTCGCCAGAAGAGCGTCGCCTGCGTGTAGTGGTCCGCGAACTTCTCGGGCTTGCCGCGCACGGAGTGACCCTCGATGGGCTCGGGGAACGAGGTGAAGCCTCCCTTCATTCCAGCCTGGAACGGACAGCCCCCGCCGAGCGAGTTGGGCTCGTAGTTCACGCGGCCGCGCGGGATGGCCTGGCGGTGGAACCCGTCGCGCTGGTTGTTGTGGACCTGCGCGACCGGCGCGTTGATCGGGATCTCGTGGAAGTTCGGCCCGCCGAGCCGGCTCAGCTGCGTGTCGAGGTACGAGTGGTTCCGGCCCTGCAGCAGCGGGTCATTCGAGAAATCGATCCCGGGGACGACGTGCGAGGTGCAGAACGCCACCTGCTCGGTCTCCGCGAAGAAGTTGTCCGGATTCCGGTCGAGGGTCATCCGGCCCACGGTTCGCACCGGCACCAGCTCCTCGGGGACGACCTTCGTCGCGTCAAGAACGTCGAAGCTGAAGCTCTCCGCCTGCTCCTCGGTGAACAGCTGCACACCCAGGTCGTACTGAGGAAAGACGCCCGCCTCGATCGCCTCCCACAGGTCCCGCCGGTGGAAGTCGGGGTCCGCCCCGGAGATCTTCACCGCCTCGTCCCACACCAGCGATTGCGTCCCGAGGACCGGCTGCCAGTGGAACTTGCAGAACGTGCTCCGACCGCCCCGGTCCACGAGCCGGAAGGTGTGGACGCCGAAGCCCTGCATCATCCGGTAGCTGCGCGGGATGGCGCGGTCGGACATCTGCCAGAGCAGCATGTGGGTCGACTCGGGCATCAGCGAGACGAAATCCCAGAACGTGTCGTGGGCGCTCGACGCCTGCGGCATGGCGAAGTGCGGCTCGGGCTTCACCGCGTGGACGAGGTCCGGAAACTTCATCGCGTCCTGGATGAAGAAGATCGGGATGTTGTTCCCGACGAGATCCCAGTTCCCGTCCTCGGTGTACAGCTTCACCGCGAATCCGCGCACGTCCCGCGCGGTGTCAGTCGATCCACGTTCCCCGGCGACGGTCGAGAAACGCACGAACACTGGCGTGCGCTTCCCCACCTCCGCGAAGGGCGCCGCCATCGTGACCTTGGCGAGCGCCGCCGTGCACTCGAAGAAGCCGTGCGCACCCGAGCCGCGGGCGTGGACCACCCGCTCCGGGATGCGCTCGTGGTCGAAGTGGGTGATCTTCTCGCGGAGGATGAAGTCCTCGAGCATCGTCGGCCCGCGCAGGCCGACCTTGAGTGAACTCTGGTTGTCTGCGACTGCCACCCCCTGGTTGGTCGTCAGATGCCGGCCCGTCGAGTCGACCCGGACGCGATCCAGCGGAGCGATGGTCCGGTTGACGCCCGGCTCCGGCTTGCCCTCGCCCACCTTTGGAGAGCTGGCGCCCTCCTGGACCGTGCTGCTCCCCACAATGGGATCCGGCGGCTCGGCGCTCACTCCCTCCGGCGCCTTCGCTTGCAGGTCGTCCGCGGCGTACTCCGCGGGTTTCGTCTCGTTGAATGGAGTCGCGGCGGCGAGCTTTTCGGTGCCGGCCTGCTTGAGATCCAGCGCGGCCGCGCCGGGCGCCGTCGGCAGCGGTCGCGACGCGGGCGGAGGAAGCGTGGAGGGACCGGAGACGGTGCCAAGCGTGGTGCCGATGCGAGCGTGCGGCCCACGTGGATTGGAATCATTGGAACGGGCACCGTTTGGACGGGAACCGTTGGAGCGTTTCGGCGAGACGGGCTTCTTCTGGGGCATGACAACTTTCTCAGCTGATGGGGAACTCGCGCGAGGCGACGGTGCCGGTCGTCTCCGGGTGGAGCGACAAAGTGGTCACGAAGCCTTCGTGTAGCGACTCCGACCGAGGGAGCTTGAAAGCGAGCGCGTGGGCGGCTGGAAGCGAATCGGACGCCTACGACGATCCCTCAGTCCGGCTGCGTCCAGAGCGAGAAGAAGCGCAACATCTCCCGGGTGGCGTCGGGACCTCTGGGATCGACGTACGAGCCTTCCGCACTGCCGCCCGACCAGGCATGGGCAGCGCCGTGCACGAGCCAGTGCTCGGCGATGACGCGTCCGGCGTGGTCACGGTAGAGCGTTCGAGTGAACGGGTGGCCGTCCGGCACCTGCCCCTGAATCACCTCGGTCCTCGAGGGGGTGGCCGGTGCATCACTTCCAGGCACCGCCTGGGCGATGACCTCGCGGCCATTGCGAGGGTGCACCGTGGTATCGGCGTCGCCGTGAAACACGATGAGTGGTGCCAGGTCGTTGGTCCGCGCCGCTGACGACCGGGCTTGTCCCCTCATCGCCTCCAGTGCCGACGGGAGATCGCTCGCAGCCCCGTGAGGCAGACCGGAATGCACGCCGGCGGCGGCGAACAGGTCGGGATGGGTCGACTTCAGGACCGCGGCCATCGCGCCGCCCGCCGACAGTCCCGCCACGTAGACACGCCGGGAGTCGATCCCGTACTTCGCGATGATCTCCCGCGTCATCCCTGCGATGATCGACGGCTCTCCTCGGTCGCGCTTCTGGTGATTGCCCTTGAACCAGTTCCAGCACCGGCTTCCATTGGCCCTCTGCGCCTGGGCTGGATACAGCACGAAGCATGACTTCAGCTCGGCTACCGCGTTCATCCGGGTGCCCGAGGCGAAGTCGTCGGGTGTCTGGGTACAGCCGTGCAACATCACGACCAGCGGCAGGGCCTCTCCATGATGCCCGCTCGGCACGTACAGCTTGTAGTCTCTGGCACCCGCACGATTGGAGAACGAGCCGGAAAGAAATTCGCCCGGCAGTGCTTCGGACGTTCGGCCGTGTCCGGGTCGCGCCTCGACCCGTCGAACCTGAGGGCTCACTGGGGCAGCAGGCATCCCGACCGGGGCGTCGCTGGGCGGTGAAGGAGTCGCCAGCGGCGTCCGGTGCAGTGCCCGCTGGATCGCAGCGGTTGCCTCCTTCGGGCCGCGTGTTTGCAAAACCTTCGTTGCTTCCTGAATCTCGGCGAACATCGACTTATCCATGGTTTTGGGCGTCCATGATCGCACCGTAACCATCGCCCGCGACGGGTCACGCAGATTGCCAACGAGAGCGAGCGTGCGGTCATCCGGTCGTTTCCCGCCGGGCGTGCCGCTCCCGCTTCCGGTTTCAGGTCACGTGCCTACATTGAAACCATGCCGAACGGAGGCTGCCCGTGGGAATCGTGACAATGCTTGTTGTGGGCTTGATCGCTGGACTGCTTGCCCGGGCGCTCATGCCTGGCAACGATGCCATGGGTTGGATTGCGACGATCATTCTCGGAATCGTTGGGTCGTTCGTCGGAGGTTTTCTGGCAAGCGTTCTTCTCCACGAAGGCGCAACCGACACCTCCGCCCTCCACCCCACCGGGATCGTGGGAAGCGTGATCGGAGCGCTGGTCGTTCTCGGCGTCTGGCACTTCGCCCGGCGGCGGCGCGCCATCACCTGAGGTTGGTCCCGGAGAGCAATCCCGTCGCCGCGACCCGTGAGAGCCGTGGCGAGCGGACGAGCCGGGCGTAGCCGATCATCCTGATGTCTTGTCGAGAGGCCCAGGTCCAAGAGACCGGGCCTCTTTGCTTTCGATCGGCCGCGCGGCAGCGATCACTTCGAGACGCTGGCGATCGGCACAGCCCGGTCCCGGCAAGTCACCCGTCCAGACGAACGCAACTCCGGGAAGCACAGTGCTGCAGCGCACGACGAGCCGTTAGGATCGGCACAGTCGTTTTCACCAGGAGCTGGGCATGATCGCTGTGTTCGTGACGTTCGAGTACGCCGAGGGCTTCGACCGCAAGCGTATTCTCGGGATCGCCGAGAAGGCGAAAGGCACTTTTGCCGGGATGCCTGGACTTCGGTCGAAGGCATTCACCATCGACGACGAGAACCGGCGCGCGAGAAACGTCTATCTCTGGGAATCCGAGCAGGCAGCGCGGGCATTCTTCACGCCGGAGCTCGCCGAACGCATCAAGGGCCTCTACGGCGTCCCGGCCCGTATCGAGTTCGCCGAAGTCGCGGCGCTGGTCGACAACGGGGCAGCGCGGGCCGCGTAAGTACCCGATCGCCGGGCCGGGCTCGCACGAAGCAGGACGTCTCGCGGCCAACGCCGACGGTCGTCGAGAGCAGCGCTCACCGCTGCGCCGATCCATGGCGCCGCCCACCATTCGGCAGACCTGAGTGAAGCGGCGCACATCGTGCCCCGCGGTCGCCATGGTTTCGATCACGCAAACTGACCGACGATCCTGGGCCGTGCATCCCCTCAAGAAGCCGGAGCTCATGAGAGCCGGTCTCGGGCCGACAGTCCTGATCGTGGCGCTGTTCGGGTGTCATTCGACGACGAAGGCGACAGCCGACCTTCTCGCCAGCTTGGATACCCAACTCTCGCAAACCGAGGTCGAGGTACAGAGGTGCCTGAGAGGCCTGGACGAGCGAAGTGAAGTCCTTGCTCGCAAGGTCTCGCTCCTCCACGAGACTCACCAGAGAGCGATGCATGGAAACTACGCGAACGTCGTTCCTCTCGTCCGCGCCGAAGGTCATGCGCGCAAGAGCCTCGATGAGTTCTTCAATCAGCAGCGTCGCTGTCAAGAGTTGGAAAGGCACGGCATCGCCTTGAGGGAGCGCCTCGTCGCAACCATCACCATGAATGTGCGGTCGGTTCCGCAAGCATGGTTGGCACGGTCGGCATGGTTCGAGAAGGATCTGGTCGCAACGGAGTCCCGTGCAAGTGACCTGGCCGCCAAGGTCACGAAGCTTCTCAGGCAAGCCGACTCGGAGCTTGACCAAGTGAACCTGCTTCGTCGTAAGGGCTGTGTCGTCATTGGGAACTGCGGCGCGATTCAGGAAGCTGATCTCTTGGTCGCCGCCGAGGGAGAGACCGGGACGCCGGCTCCCTTGTCCGCCAAATGACCCCGTCTTCCGCGATCAGGCGGCGAGCACCGGATGGTAGGCGTCGGCCGGGACGTAGGCCTTGTCGCTCCACCGCGTCTGCTTGAGGGTGGCTTCCGTCAGCCGCCAGAGCCAGCCGATGAGGCGCGGGTCCCTCAGCTTCTTGCGGAACTGAGCCAGGTGCGCTCGCGCCGGTAGCTGGCCGAGCAGCGCGTGGCGGCGTACCCGTCGTGCGTAGTCGGCGAAGTCGAAGCGACCCTCTTCGAACGCCGCACCGATCGCCTCCGCCGCCACCTCTCCGTAGGCGAGCGCGAAGGAGATGCCCTCACCCAGGAGTGGGTCGACGCCGGCCGCGTCCCCGGCGAGGAGCACGCGTCCCACCGAGAGTGGGCCCCGCGGATTGAAGGTGCGGATCGGATGCCCCTTGAGCTCGAGGTCCTCGAGCCGGTGCCCGCGCGTCCGGAGCACGGCCCCGAGATCCTCGACCAGGCCAGGGTTGCCCTCGCGAGTTCGCTCCAGCCCGTCGTAGACGCCCCGGTTCATCACCGGCTTGCCGTCGATCAGGCTCGGAAAGTCCCAGGTGTAGCCGGCGAGGCTCGTCCCTACCCTCCCGTACTCGAAGACCGCCACGCCGTCCCGGAAGGCCGGGGTGTGCGGCGCCTCCGGCGTGAGCACCTCGAGAAGACGCGCCACGTGCGCCGCGTCGCGCAGGTCGAGCAGGCGTCGCACCGTGCTGTTGGAGCCGTCGGCCGCCACCACCACACGGGCGCGGAGCACTCCGCGCGAGGTGGTCAGCTCGACGCAATCGTCGCGCTGCTCCAGCGCCATCAAGGCCTCGCCCTGACGGACCTCGACTCCTGCCGCTTCCGCCTCGCGGACCAGCCAGGCGTCGAACTCGTCCCGCCGGGTGATCCGCAGGACCGGATCTCCGCGGAAGGTGCACGACCGCCCCTCGTACACCAGCCGCACCTCGCGGACCGCGACGTGCTTCGGCACGAAGCTCAATCCCATCCGCCGGAGCACCTTCTCGCCCAGATGGGTCACCGCGCCTCCACACAGCTTCGGCCGCGGGAACTTCGCGCGGTCGAGGAGCAGGACCCGGGAACCCCAGGAGCGGTCGGTCTTCACCAGATTCAGCGCGGTCGAGGTTCCGGCCGGCCCGGCGCCCACCACCACCACGTCCGCATCCAGCTTCGGGACGAGCCGCGGACGGCGCTCTCGAAGCGGCGGCGCGACGAGCTCGGGTGCACGCCGCCCGGGATCTCGTGCCGGGCCCACCAGCTTCACGAGCGGATGGGGAAGCCCGAGCTTCAGGCACTGCCGGTCCAGCGCCTGCGGCGCCGCGAAGGCGGCGGGCTCCTCCAGCGGCCACACCGCACACCGGTCCGCGGCGCGTCCGCTGTGCTCGAGGATACCGTTGACCGCCCGGCGCGCGGCCTCGTTCGCGGCCTCCATGGTCGCGATGTCGGTGTGGGTCCTCACGTAGTCGGAAGCGAGGAAGAGGTTCTCGATCCGGCTGCAGGCCTCCGGCCGACGCCACCACGAGCCCGCGGTATTGACCAGCAGCGGCTCGTGGTTGACGACCGACCCGTCGGGCAAGTGCTCGACGCTGTCGGACAGGTACCAGTCCACCAGGTCGCCGTCCTCGAGCCGGTCCTGGCCCGAGGCCGCGATGTGACTCTGCAGCTGCGCCCAGACCTCCTGCACGATCTCCTCACGGGTGCACTCGCGAGCCGGCTTGCGCACGAAGATGCCGGGCTGGGTCCAGTCCGAGATGCAGACCGAGAGCACCCCGGCAGCGGTGCCGTCGCCGAAGGTGCGGAGGACGTCCGGGGCCCAGAACTGCGGCTGGGAGATGCCGGTGATCGCCCAGGGCGAGTCCGCGAAGATCAGGTGTCCGGGCGCGAGACGAAGGTCGCGGCGAAGGAAGAACTGCAGCCCGGTCATCCATCCGCCGCCGAGGCTGGAGAGGTGGGTGAGCTGCGGGTCGGCCGCGGCCAGCCGTTCGTGCACCAGCGGCGCCATCCGCTCCGCCGGGAGCGCGCTGACGTAGTAGTCGGCGCGCACCACCTCGCCGCTCGCGAGCCGCGCGCCGGTGATCCGCCCCTTCTCGCACTCCAGCGCCGCGACCGGCGTCCCGAACCGGTAGTCCACACCCCGCTGGCGCAGGTAGAGGAGCCAGGGGTCCAGCCACGCGTCGTGGGTCGGGCCGTTCAGCACCCGCGCCACCTGCGTGCCGGGCTTGAGGTGATCGAGGAGCAGCTGCAGTCCGACGGTCACCGTGGTGCGGGCGCTCGCGAGGCGAGGGCGCATCGCCACCAGCGACTGCACGGCGATCTCGCCGAAGAAGCGACGGAAGTTCGGATGCCGGTGCTCGAAGTCGAAGTAGTCCCAGTAGGTCACGTTCTCGCACTCGGCGAGGCGACGCTCGGGGCAGCTGGTCAGGAACAGCATCGTCCGGCGCAGGAACTCCTTGGTGTCGGCGTCCGGGATGCCCATCCGCGCATACCAGCTGGAGGGCTGGAACTTCCGGAGGTCCTCCAGCGAGCGGGGAAAGTGGGAGACCAGGTCGAACCAGGCGCCGCTGGTCTGGAACACCCGCGTCCGATCGGTGGCCACCAGATTGTCGAAGACGCCCTGAGGGTTGGTCCCGAAGGGGATCCGCTTCATCGTGTCCGGCAGGTGCTTGTAGAACGAGGGAAAGAAGCGAAACCCATGTTCGCCGGGGAGGCCGCGCCGGCCCTCCGACGCGGTCCCGGGCACGAAGATGCTGCGCGCCTTGCCCCCCTGGACGGACTTGGCCTCGTAGACCGTCACCTGGAACCCCCGCTCGATCAGCTCGTGGGCCGCGCTCATGCCACCGACCCCGCCCCCGAGCACGGCCACGCTCGGCGCCCGGCGTCCCCGCTCCGACCTCACGACATCCCTTCGCGCGACGTTCTCCGGCTTCATCGCTGTCCCTCGTCCGGGGTGGTCTCCGCTCCGCTCGCCATGAGGCACTGCAGCGGGGATGCCTGGGCCAAGTGGCGGAACCGAGGGCACTGCGCACAGATGCCTCCGTGACTGGCGGGCAACCCCCGTGGGACGCGCTGTCACCTCCCGGGCAACGGGGCGGGTGCGCGCAGGAGGCGCACATCCGCGCCACTCCTTGGACTACTCTTCTTCCGGACGCACGGGCACGAGGGTCTGATGGTGCCGCTGCTCTGTACCGTGGCCATTGCGCAGCTCCTGTCGGCCGGGGCGACCGCTGACCCCCGGACCGTCGTGCGCGAGGCGACGCGGGCCGTGGAGAACGACGGCGCGGTGGAACTGCGAGCGCGCTGGCAGGAGAAGCTCGCGGCCGACCCCACGGACCGGGGGGCGCTGCTCGGTCTCGCCACGCTCGCGCGACTCACCTACGACTATCCGACCGCGGAGGCGCTGTATCGAGGCCTGAGCGATCCCACGTCTCCGCCGGACAGCGTCGCGATCTACGCCCGCCTCGGCCAGGCCTGGGCGCTGGAGGAGCGCGGATTCAGCAACGGCGCCGAGGCGGAGTTCGAAGCTGCCCGGAAGGCGGCACACGCGGCGCACGACGCCGCCGCGGAGGCCGAGGCGCTGATCACGCTGTCCTTCGTCGCCGGGCGTGTGAGCGGTGTCCCCGCGGGCCTGGCGCTCCTCGAGCAGGCGCAGCGACTGATCCCGGAGGGTGCGCTGGATCTGCGTTCGCATCTGCTCAGCCACCGCGCGGGGCTGCGCGGTCTTCTCGGTGAGCCGGAGGCGATGGCGGACGCCGACGCGAGCATCGCCACCGCGCGCCAGGCCGGTGACCCGAGGGCCGAGGCCCAGGGACTGCGCTCGGCCGCGAAGGTGCACTTCTACCGCTCGGAGTACCCGCCGGCGATCGCCTTCTTCCGGCAGGCAGAGGAGAGCTTCCGCAAGGCGCGCGACATCAGCTGGCTCTCGGTCACCATGACCGATCGGGCGGGAGCTCATCTGTCGTACGGCGACTTCGGCGAAGCGCTGGAAGCCTTGCGCGTGGGGCTCGCCGAGGCGGAGCGCTCCCACAACCTCTTCGTCATCGCCGGCGCCCACAACGGCTTTGCCGACGTCGCGATGCACGTGAACGACCTCGAGACCGCGCGAGGCCACCTCGAGCGAGCCGTCGCGATGTACGAGGCCCAGGGCGATCCGACGAGCACCACCATCCCGCGCAGGTACCTGGCCTTCCTCTCGCTGGCCGCCGGAAAACCGGAGGAAGCGAGACGCCAGGTGCAGGAGATCCTGGAGTTCTACCGATCCACCGGCGAGGCGACCGACGTCTTCGATCTTCACCGGATGCTCGCTGCCATCTCCATGCGCGAGCGCGACTGGGCAGCCACCGCCCGGGCCCTCGCCGATGCCGAGCAGCTCGCGCGCCAGCTGCGGATGCGGCAGTGGACCGACCAGCTCAAGCTCGACTTCGGGCTTCTCGCGCTCTTTCGCGGTGACCTCGCGGAGGCCGAGTCCTCCCTGAAGGCATACCTGGCGACTGCCGACGCATCCCAGCCCGTCGTGCGGCACGAGACTCGCCTCAGGCTGGCCGAGGTTCATGCCCTCCGTGGAGACGTCGGTCGCGCCGAGCAGGAAGCCATCGCCGCGTGGGACGATCTGGACCGCTGGAGAGCCGGCCTCGGCGACCACGAGCTGCGACTTCTGGCCTTTCAGACCTCCCCGGCCGAGCTGAAGACCGTCGGCAAGAGCGAGCAGGGCGCCAGTGTCGCGCGCTTGCTGGGGGTGCTCGCAGCGGGTGGTCGGGCTGCCTCCGCCTTCGCGCTCGCGGAACGGCGCCGCGCGCGCGAGCTGATGGACGCGCTGGTCCAGGCCGAGGCGCTGCGCACCGGTGCCAGGGCCGACGTGAAGTCGCCACCGCACAACGCCGGCCCGGTGACCGCGGACGTCATCGCCGCCTCGCTCCCCGACGAGAGCACCGCCCTGCTCGAGTTCGTCGTCGGCAGCCTGGACGTTCCCGCGACCCTGTTCGTCGTCCACCGCGCCGGATTACGGACCTACCCGCTCGACCCGCCCAGGACGTGGTCGGCCGAGGTGGCGCGCTTCGCCGCGCTCCTCGAGGCGGGGACCGACACCGGCGAGCTCGCGAGCACCCTTGGAAAGGCCTTGCTCCAGCCCGCGCTCGCGGGTCTAGGCCCCGGCGTCACGCGACTGGTGATCGTCCCGGACGGTCCATTGCATCGCCTGCCCTGGGACGCCCTCCACCTCGCCGACGGCCGCCACCTCGTCGAGCAGTACTCGGTGAGCGTCGCGCCGTCCGCGGCCGTCGTCGCGGCGCTCTGGCGACGACCTCGCGAGGCCGGGGGTGCCGCCCGCCCCATGCGGCTGCTCGCCTTCGGAGATCCGACGTTCGCCGGGGCCGGCGACCGGCGCGCGAACGCCGAGCCCGCGAGCGACGATGCGGACGTCTTTCGATCTGCGTTCGACGCAACCGGGGGACTCCCACGCCTCCAGGCCAGTGCTCGCGAGATCCAGCTCGTCGCGGGCTACTCGCCGGAGGCCGAGGTCCGGCTGCGCGAGGCGGCCAGCGCGGCCTATCTGAAGCGTGCCGACCTCGCCCGGTTCCGGATCCTGCACTTCGCCACGCATGCTCTCGTGGACGAGAGCACCGTTGCGCGCACCGCCCTTGCGCTCGCGCCCGGCGACGGCGAGAGCGGCTTCGTGAGCCCCGGAGAGCTGGCGGCGCTCCGGCTCGACGCGGACCTGGTGGTGCTCTCGGCCTGTCGCACCGCACGGGGCGTGGTGGTGGAGGGAGAGGGAGTCCTCGGTCTCACCTCACCGCTCCTTCAGGCCGGCGCGCGCTCGGTGGTCGCGACCAGCTGGAGGATCCGGGACCAGGCCTCCGTCACGTTCGTGAGGGCCTTCTACGACGCGCTCGCGCGAGATCTGCCCGTCTCGGATGCGCTGCGGGCGGCGAAGCTCGATGCGCTCGCGCGGGGCACGCGACCGAACGAGTGGGCGGTGTTCACCGCGGTGGGAGACCCCCTGGTCCGCGTCCCGCTGCGAAAGCCGTCGCTGCTCGCCGCCCGATGGGTGAGCCTCGGCCTGGTGCTTCTGGCCGTGGTCATCGCGGGCGGGGCGGCCTACCTCTTCCGGATGCGAAGGCTCCGGACCGCGGATGCCCTCTGATTCCCGGATGCGGTCGTGGCTCGCACCCACCAGCGGTAGCTCTTGCCGGGAGGAAGCAGCCGAGGGTCGGAAAGCGTCACGGATGTCTCGCCCGTCTTCGCTCCCCAGACGAGCGCGCCCCTGTCGTCGAGCACCTCGACCTCGTAGCTCTGCGCGCCGGGCACGGGCTTCCAGGCGAACGTCGGGTGCGTCCCATCCTCGATCTCTTCCGGCGGCTCGAGGAGCGTGACCCCGTTCGTCGTCCCGCGCTCGACATCCGTGCCCTCCGGTGACCGGAGCCTCTGCCCGACCGTGATCACCAGCACGGCGGAGGCGGCCAGCGCGAGGAGAGCCCCGACCCGCGGAGGAATCCGCAGGACCGCCGGTCGCGCCCGTTCCGTCGCCGCGGCACCCGCCTGCTCCAGAGAGCGCAGCAGCTCGAACTCGGAGCGGCAGGCAGCGCAGCCCATCACGTGATCGAGCGCCTCCAGCCGCTGCTCCTCGCCCCCTTCGTGCCTCAGCACCGCCAGCATCGCCTCGGGAGCCACGCAGGACACCCGACCGCCGACCCGGCGTGCGTCGAGCGCCTGCTGATACGCCGCGCGTAGTGCCCCGTCGGTCATGCCCTGATCTCCCATCCGATGCCCAGCTCCCTGAGTCGCTCGCGCAGGTCCCCGAGCCCGCGGTAGAGCAAGTTGCGCGTCTTCGCCTCGGACCACCCCATCACGTTGGCGACCTCCTCACCCGAGTAGCCGGCCAGGTACATCCGGACCACCGGACGGCGCGAAGGCGTGATCGACTCGATCGCCCGTTCCAGCTGTGCTGCCAGCTCGGACTCCTCGACCGCCCGCGACGGGTCCGAGTGGGGCGCCACGGGTTCCTGAGTCTCGTCCAGCGCCACGGTTTGCTCCGCGCCGCGGGCGCGCCTTCGGCGGAGGAGATCCACCGCCGCCGAAACCGCGACCCGATGGACGTACGACGCAGAGACCGGCCCGGTCTTCTCACTCGACGGCTGAGATTGCGCTCGCCAGAGCCGGATCCGGACCTCCTGAAGCACGTCGTCGAGGTCCGCCTCGGACAGCCGGTGTCTCAGTCCCACCCGACGGACGAGCGCGGCGAACCTTCCCACCGCCGCTTCCAGCTCGGAGGACAACCTGTCCAGCGCCAGGGGCATGGAAATCACCGAGTGAGAGAACTCGCCGACCTGCTGCGTATCACCATCGGAACGTCCCCTGGGCGCTGCCTCGGAGGACTCCGGGAGGTCTCTGGTGAGAACGCTTCTTCAGCGCTGTCTGGTCCTTTCCGTGCTGGCGGTGGCCCCGTTTCACGCCCTGGCGGCCACCCCCGACCTCTGGTCGGTCACCACCGGGCAGACGATCGGAACCGGCGCGACGTCCATCCACGTGCAGGCGGCCTGGCCGGGGCTCTCGATCGGCGTGCTTCACGGCGGAACTCCCGGCTTCGATTTCGGTGGGGTCTTCACCTTCAACTACAACTACGAGGGGGACATCCGGGCCTCGTTCCCCGGGATCAAGGTCCAGGGTTACTTCAAGGGCACGCTGGTGAAGAGCCGGCGCTACAGCCTCGGCCTCCTGTTCGCTCCGGGAATGCTCGCGTACTTCCTGGGTAACAACCACTGCAACCCGGTCATCTTCGGCACGCACACGGTCGACGGCAGCTTCTACTCGCTCGCGAACATCTGCACGGGCGTGGGAGGGACGCAGTACGGCGCCGCCTTCCCGGTCGGTCTGACCTTCGGCGTCGCCGCATCGGAGAAGGTCAATCTCGCTCTCACTCTGGACGTCCCGTTCTTCATCACCTTCGGGCAGTACGGCGCCCCCACCGTTCCCATCCTGTTCGGTGGAGCCGTCGAATACTTCCTGGACCGGTCGACGGCGGTGACCTTCTCACTTCGGACCGGGCCGATGATCTTCGCCGGCTACGGAACGGACTTCACCTTCCAGGCCCTGCTCGGTCTTGCCTACAAGTTCAGATGATCAATCCCAGCGGTTGGCGTTCTTCGGAAAGCCCGGGCGCTGGATCCGCACGACGCAGAATCGCTGTCCGGTCGGCGCCTGCATCACGACCCACCGCTCGAGGCGTCCCACGACGCTGGCGCCGAGCTCTTCCAGGCGACGGACCTCGGCGGGAATGTCGTCGGTCTCGATATCGATGTGGACACGGCTCTCGTGTTCCACGCGCTGGATCTGGACGATGCATTCGTCGGGCGGGGTTTCCAGCATCCGGTAGTTGCCCCGCGTCCCCGGGTGGTCGGGGTCCACTCTCCGCCCGAGGGCGTCGGCCCAGAACCGAGCAGCCTCGTCCACGTGGGAGGTGTTGCAGTCGATGAGCACGGCGCAGAGACGGGAATGATGCATGTCGGAACTCTGTCCACAGCGCACCGTCGAGGCAACGTGCGGTCAGCGGCCCGGCGTGCGCGACCACGCACCCACCATCTCCGGGAGTGGAACCGAGCGGCCACGGGCCGCCACCTCGTCCATCAGCCGCTGCTGCAGCGTTCCCAGGTCACCGAGATGCCCGGCCGAGACACCGAGCGGAGCGAACTGCGGCTGCAGGCTGATCAGGCACTCCGACATCCACAGCTCCGACCCGGTCAGCCGGTACGTCTCGGTCTCGGGGTCCGGGAGTCCCGCGCCGACGAAGGCCGCTGGCAGCCCCAGGCCCATGTCCAGGTTCGCCCCGCTGCGCCGGAAGACCTCGGTGAGGACCTGCGCGGCCGATTGCCAGAGCGGCAGGCCCCAGCACTCCTCGACGAACGACCTCACCGTCACGTCCAGGAACGCGATCACCCCACCCCGTCGGACCAGACGCGCGACGTCCCGGAGCAGCGCGGCCGGGTCCTTCACGTACATGAGGATGTAGCGCCCCACCGCAGCATCGAACGGCTGCGACACCGGAAGCTCCTGCACGTCGGTCCGCTCGTAGCGCACCTGCCCGAGCCCGAGCTCCTTCATCCGCTCCGTCGCCCGCGCGAGCGACCGCGGGTCGCGCTCCACCCCGACCACCTCGCCGGAAGCGCCCACCAGGCTCGCCACGATCAGCGAGACGTCGCCCAGCCCGGAGCCCAGCTCGAGCACCCGCTGCCCGGGCCCGATGCCGGCGCGCCGGAACAGGCGCTCGGTGTGCGGCGCGGTCCAGACCGCCTGCCGCTGGAGCCGCGCGTGCTCGAAGTCGGCGCTGCCGAGGGGATAGGCGTTCGTGTCCGGTGCAGGGGCCATGGTCGGTCGCCGCTTGCGCGGCGCTCAACACTGTAGCGTGCCTGCGACACCCCCGACGTCCTCGCTCCGGCGATAGCCCTCGTGACACGCCTTGCCGAACCCGCTGTCGCCTGGGACTCTCCTGGGGAAAAGCACGGAGGTGGGCTGTGCGTCTTGCGCTCTTGCTGGTCGTCGTTGCCACGGGTCTGCTGTCCGGTTGCTGCGCGGAGCTGAAGGACTCGATCCGCAGCTACGGGGAGACCGCCGCGTCGGCGGCCGAGACCCGGAGCGAGCTCATCGCTCGCTGCAAGACCGCGAGCACCGAGACCGACCCCGCGAAGAAGCAGAGCGCCCTCGAGGCGTGCGACGCCGCCATCGCCGCCGAGGACGCGGCACGGAAGTCGGCCCTGGAGCTCTCGAAGAAGTGAGGACTTCTCATGAGCACGAATGACACGCTCGAGACGCTCCTGCGCCTCGGAGGCCTCCTCAAGGACGCGATCAGCAAGAGCACCGAGGGCGGCCAGAAGTTCGACTGGAAGACCTTCCTCGAGTCGGACGAGTACGGTGAAATCGAGAAGGACGTGAAGGATCTGCTCTCGGGGCTGACCGCCGGCGACCTCACGAAGGCCATCGCCGAGATCAAGGAGAAGGAGCAGGCGCTGCTGGGCGGGAAGCGTCTCGCGGAGCTGGAGACCGACAAGCTGATCCAGTACTCGCAGCTGCAGAACACGCGGCTCATGCTCGCCGCGCGAAAGGTCCGGGTGAAGGCGGATCGGAGCTTCTTCGAGTGGCTCGTCGAGGACGCGTTTCCCGTCCTGCTGTCCACGGTGAAGATCGTCTTGCCGCTGGTCCTGTAGGACCGGAGGCGCCGCGGCCTCTCACTTCATGCGTCGAAGGTCGCGCTCGGTGAGGCTGCTGTCCTCACCGTCGAAGTCGATCGGCTTCATGTCCGCCCACGCCACCGGGCGAACGGGATGATGGGCGAACGGACGGACCAACAAGCTCAGCAGCGCGCGGACACGGCGCCACCACGACGAAGGCACGCTCGACATCGGAACGACTCCACGGAGAGCGGGACGGGTCCAGGCCCCCTCGGTCCGTGATGCGTCCATCAAGGAGGACACCGGACGGGGCGCACGTTGCGACGTGGCCCCGTCCGGCGCTTCCTGACCGCAGTCAGCGAAGAGCGGCGAGTTGCTCCTGCGTGAGGCTCGCGTCCTCGCCCTGGAAATCGATCGGCCTCATCTCGGCCCACCGCATCGCCGGCCGCTCGGCCAGCGCGGCGGTGCGGAACGTCCGGAGGAAGCGGGAGAGAAGCTCCCGGACGGGAGAGGGGGACGGGGAAGTGGCGGTGTAGCTCTGCATCGCGGTCGCTCCTTCGCACCGGACGATGCCGGGCTCCCCGGCACGACTGCATCGACCGAACCACCGGGAAGCTCAGCGGTTCTCGGTCGTTACGACGGCGGCTGTTGCGTCCGGGGAGATCTCCGGTCGCGGGTGTTGCGCGCTGCGAGACGGAGGAAACGCCGTACCCCGGAGGCGCGTGTGCGCTCGTCCCGGGACCGGCCCCCGTCGCGTGTCGCACGCTCGGTCCGGGTCGTGGCCGTCGGCCCTGAACGCCGCGAGCCCGCGACGAGGGCCCCTCGAACGCGGGGACGACACGGGGCGGCCCGCGTCGTCTTCCGCGTCCGGAGACCGGCTAGCTCTGCCGCGCAACAGGAGCCGTGCGCCGAGCCGCGAGGGCGCCGCCGCCCAGCACCAGGCCGGCGATCACCGTCACGACGCCCGCCACCCAGCCACCCAGGTTCAGCCCCTCGACGCCGTCCAGCGAGTAGGCGCCCGGACCCGCGAAGGCGAGCGCCGCCGAGGACGCGACGATCATCAGGTTGTACTCGAAGCCGCCGTCGCTCACGAAGAAGCCCTTCGGCAGGTGCACGCTGCCGATCGCGACCACCATCACGGCGATCACGAGCGCGGCGCCCACCGGCGTCAGCAGGCCCAGGGCGATCAGCAATCCGCCCAGGAGCTCGGCGGTGCCCGCGAGCCCGGCGTGCACCTTGCCCGGCCGGAACCCCAGGCTCTCCAGGAAGCCACCGGTCCCGGCGATCCCGTACCCGCCGAACCAGCCGAACAGCTTCTGACCGCCATGCGCGGCCATCGTCAAACCCACTGCGAGTCGCAACACCAGAAGTCCGATGTCCATGTCGTTCTGCCCTCCGTCGCCCCCTGACCTAGCCATGTGGCCGGTCCACGGCCGCGCAACACACCGTTCCCGGGCCCTGCCGGCCAGGCGACACTCCGGTGACGGGCGACGGTCCTCGGGCATCCGTGCCAGGACCGGTGCTACCTGAACCCCCCATGACGACATCCCTCCAAGGAAAGGTCGCGCTGGTCACCGGTGCGTCCTCCGGAATCGGCGAGGCCACCGCGCTCGCCCTCGCCCGGGCCGGCGCCCGGGTGGCCATCGCCGCGCGACGTCGCGACCGGCTCGACGGCGTGGCCGGGCGGATCGCGGACCTCCGTGCGGAATCGCTGGTGCTCGAGGCGGACGTCGCCCGTCCCGAGGAGGCGGAGTCCATCGTGAGCCGCACGGTGGAGCGCTGGGGACGACTCGACGTCCTGGTGAACAACGCCGGGCTGATGCTGCTCTCGCCCATCGATCGCGCGCGGGTGGAGGACTGGCAGCGGATGCTCGACCTGAACGTGCTCGGCCTGATGGTCACGACGCGCGCGGCGCTGCCCCACATGCGCCGGCAGAAGGACGGGCACGTGGTCAACATCTCCTCCACCGCCGGCCGGGTCGCGAACCCGGACGCATCGGTCTACGCCGCCACCAAGTTCGGGGTCGGCGCCTTCTCCGAGGCGCTCCGCCGCGAGGTGTACAAGGACAACATCCGGGTCACCGTCATCGAGCCGGGCGCGGTCGCCACCGAGCTGCGGGAGCACGTACCCGATCCCGACACGCGCGAGCGCATCGACAGCTGGGCCCGCTCGATGCGCCAGCTGCAGAGCGAGGACGTGGCCGCGGCGATCCTCTACGCGGTGAGCCAGCCGCCGCACGTCAACGTGAACGAGATCCTCCTCCGGCCCACGGACCAGGAACGCTAGCGCGAGCGCTGCGCAGCGCTCCTCGAGAACGAGCTCGGCGTTCCGGTGAAGTGGAGGATCTGCACCCGTCCGCCGTCGGCCTGGTCGGGGCCGATCTCCTGGCTGACCGGCGTCACTGCGCCGACGAGAGAGCTCCCGTCGGGGAGGAGGATCAGGGTCCCGGCGCCGAGCCCGCCGAGCACCGGCGCGAGCTTCGCGGCGCCAGGATCGACGAGCGCGCGGAGCGACACGCCACCGTCCCGGCCGGTGGAGACCACGACCGGAACGTCGCTCGAGAGCTGGAGGTCCACCGGCGATCCGGGGATGGGCTCGCTCAGCGCCGCTCCCCCCGGCACCCCGTCCCGCTCCAGCACCGACCACCCGACGTCGCCCATCGCGAACACCGGAACGGCGATTCCCATCTGGACCTTGCTGAGCTCGTCGAACTGCCACTCCGACGCGGCGACCACCAGCCCTCCATCGGTCCGCTCGCGGATCCGTGGCGAGTGGAACAGCAGGCCCACGCCCTCCGGCGAGGGGAGCCCCAGGTCCGCCCAGCCTGCGTCACCGCTCCAGCGGACTGCGCGCAGGCTCCCGAAGCTGCCGGGGGACGCGGCCTCGGAGAAGACGAGCACCGGCGTTCCATCGGCGGCGAGCGCGAGGTCGGGCTCGCTGACGCCCGCGTCGTCGACCAGCGGCGCGAGCACCTCGCTCCAGCCGGAAGCGCCGAGGACCAGGACGCGAAGCTCGTGCCCGGTCGCGAGCACCAGGCGCACCTGTCCGTCGCTCCCCTCGTCGAGCGCGATGCCGCTCAGGTGAGGCGCGGAGACCGGCAGCGGGAGGGCGTGCCAGGCGCTCCCGTCGAAGCACCAGGTCTGCAGCGGAAAGGCGCCCACCATCGCCCCCGGCCCGGAGTCGCCGAACGCGAGCACCGGCCTCCCCGTGCCGTCCATCGCGAGGCGGACGAAGAGGGGCGCGGTGTAGGGGAGCCGGTTGGTCGTGCTCGTGACGGTTCCGCCCAGCGGCTCCCACGTCGTCCCGGACCACCGCACGACGTGCAGCTCGGTGGCGACGACGCCCGGCGACTCGACCAGCTCCGCGTAGGCGACCAGCGGCGCGCCCGAGGCGTCGAGCGTCATCGCCGGGTACACCTGCGCCTCGTGCCCGAGCGGTGGGCCCAGGGGCTCCCACACTCCGGACCAGCCCGAGTCCGGCGGACCGGCGTCCGGTGGACCCGCATCGGGAGGGCCGGCGTCCGGTGGACCCGCATCCGGTGGCCCGCCGTCCGGCGGCCCTGCATCGGGGGGCCCGGCATCGGGACCTCCGTCCACACCGGCATCGACCACGCGGCGCGTGGACCGGACGGTGTCCGTGCAGGCCGCGGACACGATGAGCAACAACGCCATCCCCCACGCCGCCCGCACTGCCATCCTCCGATGCTCGGGGCTGGGCCCCGCGCCAACAAAAGAGGGTGCGCCCCCACCCGCCCGCGGAACAGTCCCCCACACGATGGTGCATGGGGGGTGTCCGGTTGGCACCGCAAAGAAGCGTGCGCACCTCCCCTCTGTCCCACCCCGAGGAGGCGGACATGCCCGTGCTTCCAACACGTTCCCGAGCCCCCCGACGCCGAGGGAAGAGCCTGACGCTCCGGCTCACCCCGGAGCTCGAGGAGCGACTCCGGGCGCGCGTCGAGGAGAGCGGGCTCCGCCAGACCGAAGCGGTCGCGCTCCTGCTCGAGTTCGCCCTGGTGCTGGAGGCGGAGATCCGGGACCTCGAGCCGGAGCTGTCCTGGCACGCCTCGAACCGGCGGCTCCCGGTGGCGCGCGCCCTGGTCCAGCTGGCCGCCCGCAGCCTGGGCATCGAGCCGGTGGAGGTCTATGCGCCCGTCTCGGGCCACGCCTGAGGCTCCGGCCACCCGGATGTCAGACTGACACGGCATTGTCACGGGAACGTTCACTCGCTATCTCCCCGCGAAGGGAGCTGCCCCGTGAAGCGCACAGACCTGGTGGAGATGGAGAACCTCGGGCCCGTGTACTACTGGCAGGGCGTCCCGCATCCCGTCCGGGCGACCCGCTTCCGCGACCCCCGGAGCCTCCGGCTCATCGAGACACGTGAGCCCGCAGAAACGGCCCATGCCGAGGCGTGGCGTGAGCTGTCCGCCGACGCGCCGCCGCCACCGGCCGACGCGTTCTGGCACCCCTTCGACTCCTGAGGCTCAGGCGCCGGTCACGTGAACAGGCGTGCCGCTGAAGGCCGCGGTTCCGAGAAGTGCGTCCACGGCCTGGTCGTCCGTGAGGTCGTTCAGGCTGACGCCCGGATGTGACGCGGCCACGCGGAGCTGGACGCCGGGACGTCCGTGTCCCCAGCCGTGCGGGAGGCTCACCACGCCGGGCATCACCGCGTCGGTCAGCTCGAGGCGCACCGGAACGCTGCCGACCCGCGAGCGGACCTGCACCGTCTGACCCGGCGCGAGGCCGCGGGCCCGGGCGTCGTCGGGGTGCATGAGCAGCGTACAGCGCTCGGGGCCCTTCACCAGACGCTGGCTGTTGTGCATCCAGGAGTTGTTGCTGCGCAGATCGCGGCGACCGATGAGGAGCAGCTCGCCGTTCCCGGCCCGCGGCATGGACAGCAGCTCGGACTCGACGCGGGCGAGGTCGCGAACGAGCACCTCGGGCGCCAGGTGGATGCGGCGGTCCGGCGTCATCAGCCGACCGGGCAGCGACGGCTCGAGCGGGCCAAGGTCGATGCCGTGGGGGTTCGCCTCGAGCTTCGACACCGACAGCTTGTGCGCGGAGCGGAATCCGTACGGCCCGGTGCGGAGCGCGAGGTCGATGAGCCGCCGCGGCGTGGCGATTCCGTCCACCAGCGCGCGAAACGGCCGGAGCAGGCGCGCCCGTCCGCGCGAGCGCAGCCTCCGGGTGAGCGCCTGGAAGATCTCCCAGTCGTGCTTCGCTCCCGGCGCGGGGTCGAACAGCGGCGACGACCACTTCGAGGTGTTGCGCACCGCGAGGAGGTGGAAGACGACGTCGTAGTGCTCGCGCTCCAGGGCCGTCGTGGGCGGCAGCAGGACGTGCGCGTGGCGGGTGGTCTCGTTCAGGTACGGGTCCACCGCGGCCATGAAGTCGAGCGTGCCGAGCGCCTTCTCCAGCTTCGCCCCGTTGGGGGTGGAGAGGACCGGGTTGCCGCCGAGCACGAGGAGGGCGCGGATGCGTCCAGGGCCCTCGGTGAGGATCTCCTCGGCCAGCGCGGCGACGGGGAACTCGCCGCCGAACGAGGGCAGCTTCCGGACCCGGGTGCGGTGGCGCGCGTAACCGCCGCGAGGCGCGAGACCGAGCGGGTTCACCGCTGGCCGGGTGAAGAGCGCGCCGCCGGGACGGTCCAGGTTGCCGGTGACGACGTTGAGCACCTGGATGAGCCACTGGGCCACGCCGCCGTAGGCCTGGGTGGAGAGGCCCACGCGCCCGTAGGCCACCGCGGACTCGGCGGCGGCGAAGTCGCGGGCCAGCGCGCGGATCCGCTCGGCCGGGATGCCGGTCCGGGCCGCCACGCGCTCGGGGGCGAAGGGCGCGACGGCAGCCCGGACCTGCTCGAGGCCCTCCATGAGGTCGGCGAGCCTGCCGGGACGCTCGAGCTTCTCCTCGAGGATGGTGCGGACCAGCGCGGCAAGGAGGAGCGCGTCGGTGCCGGGGCGGATGAAGAGGTGGGTGTCGGCGAGCTCGGCGGTCTCGGTGCGGCGCGGATCCACGACCACCAGCCTGCCGCCGCGGGCCTTGAGTGCCTTGAGGCGCAGCGGCATCCCCGGCGCGGTCATCATGCTGCCGTTCGAGGCGAGCGGGTTGGCGCCGAGCGCGAGGAAGAACCGGGTCCGGTCGATGTCCGGGACCGGGAGGATCAGCATGTGGCCGAACATCGTCGTGGCCGCGAGGTGGTGCGGCAGCTGGTCCACCGACGTCGCCGAGTAGCGGTTGTGGGTGCGGAGCGCGCGGATGAGCGGCAGCCCGTGCGTCATCGCCCCGAGACTGTGGACGGTGGGATTTCCGAGATAGATGGCGACCGAATCCGGGCCGTGGCGTGCCTGGACCTCGGCGATGCGCCGGGCGACCTCGTCGAACGCCTCGTTCCAGCCGATGGGTGCCCAGGCGTCCCCGGTCCGCCGCAGCGGCAGCTTCTGGCGGTCGGGATCGACGTGAACGTCCTCGAGGGCGGTGGCCTTCGGGCAGAGGAAGCCCCGGCTGAAGGGATCGTCCGCGTCGCCACGGATGGAGCGGATCCGGTCGCCCTCCACCTCGATGCGAAGCCCGCACATGGCCTCGCAGAGGTTGCACGCGCGGAAGTGGATCCGGGGCTCGGGCATGACGCGCGGGACCCTAGCAGCGGCGCGGGGTTGCCGAGACCGTTGACGCCGGCGTCATACTGAACGCATGTTCCGGTCATGGACCGGGCCCGGCTCATGGCGATGGTCGAGACGCTGGGGCAGACGTTCGCCACCCGGGGAATGAAGCGGCACGTGGAGGAGCTCCGGGTCTACTGGCTCGGGCTGGCGAAGGCGGTGGTGGCTCCCGGCCGGAAGGTGAACGTGGGGTGGAGCGAGGCGCTGGTCGTCGAGTGGTTCCGGGTGCTGCGGCTTCCGCCGCACCAGTGGGATTATTCGGTGCGTGCGCCGTCGAGTCCCTGTCCGCGGTGCCCGGCACCGGCGGGCCACGCAGTGGAAGTGAAGACGGGCCTCACCTTCCCCGAGGGGCGAAAAGCGGTGTGCACGGTGTGCGGGTATGCATGGCTGGAGCTGGACGCGGACGTCCAGCCAGCCTCCGTTGACGTCCGGCGGCGAGCCCGATAAATGAGCGCGCTCCAAGCAGGACGGCCCTGTCGTCTAGTGGTCAGGACGGTGCCCTCTCACGGCACAAACTCGGGTTCGAATCCCGGCAGGGTCATTGTCGTTCGCCTCGGCGAGCCTCCTCCGCGTCGAGGCCAGTACTCGAGCTCGAGCTGGATGACGACCCACGTGGTCCTCGGGCGCTGAGCTATTGCGCGAAGCTGTAGTCGACCGGGCCGGCCCGGCGGGTCTGGGTGAGGCGCAAGCTGGATGAGCTCATCCGCGTCAGCCAGGCTCGCAATCGGCTGACCGGCATCGAGAACTGCTCGGAGGTGATGCTGGAGCTTCAGCGGGGGTTCGAGGCGCTCCGAAAGCGCCGCCGGAGCTAGTGCCGAATGGACTCTGCTGGCGTGCAGTGCTTGTCGAGGAGCCGGACCTCCAAGAGTCGCTCGGGCGCGATTGGCTTTCGGAGGTCCCGAGCACGCCTGAGATGCGTAGAACGTCCGTGAAGCAATGGTCGACTGGTGGAGTCGGCGGGATGGCCAGTATTCCGCGGCAGCAGCGGCGCCAAGCGATGCCCAGGGCTGGGCCAAAAGTAGCCCCGGGAAGAGTTGAGATTGGAGGGCGTTGCGCGCGGGTCCAGGACCCCAATATTCGCTCCGGAGACGGTGGTGCTCGGTCGAGAGGGAGCTTTACAGATGAGCTGGAATGCCGGGCCAAAGCGCGCGGAGCGAGGCTAGGTGCCACACAGGAACGATGACCTCCATGGAAGCGCGCCGGACACGTCCCGCGTGGCGCTGCTACTGGTCGACGTCATCAACGACCTGGCGTTCCCCGAGGCGGACGCGTTCTTGGAGACGGCGCTGCCGGCGGCGAGGGCCATCGCCAAGCTCGCGGCGCGCTGCCGGCGGCTCGGCGTCCCGATCGTCTACGCCAACGACAACTTCGGGAGGTGGCGGTCGGACCTCGACGCGGTCGTCCGTTACTGTCTCCGCTCCGACGCGCGCGGGCGCCCGATCGTGCGGCTGCTGCGGCCTCGCCGGACGGACTACCTGGTTCTCAAGCCGAAGCACTCGGCGTTCTTCGCCTCTCCACTGGACATCCTTCTCCGGTACCTGGAGGTCAAGATGGTGATCCTCGCCGGCTTCGCCGGGAACATGTGCGTGCTCTTCACGGCCAACGACCTGTACATGCGCGACTACGCGCTCTTCGTTCCGTCGGATTGCTGCGCCTCGAACGAACCCGCCGACAACTCTTTCGCCCTCCAGCAGATGCAAAAGATGCTGAAGGCGGACATCCGAGCCTCAGCGCAACTGGATCTGGAGAAGATGCAAGGCCCCCGCCGGCGCTCACGCGCTCGACGGTGAGAGCAGGCGCTGTACGATGTCTTTCGAGATGCGAGCCGGGTTCTGCCTTCCGCGGGACCGCGCCGAGTCCCTTGCCTCTCGAGGGCAGCGCTTGGGTCAGGCTCAGGCCCCTCTGAAGTTCCCTTTCGTGCCGCGGCGGTATCCGGACGTCTTCGATGGCCGCCACGTCCGAGTGCACCCACTCTCAGACGGGACTGTCCGTGTCGAGCGAGTGCCAGCGGGCAGGGATCCCCAGCGGACAGTGAGCTGGACGCTGCCTCTGGAAGACGCGGGAAAGAAGATCCAGCAATTGCTGGCCGAGCTCTGAGCCTAGTGCAGGATTCGACGCTGACGGACATCCACGACGTTCGTCCCCGACAACCTGGCACTGCGCAAGAGAGGCCTTCGTCGTGGCTGGATGGCCAGCGGCTTCCGTCGAAGCTCGAAGCGACCGGCAGGCCATCAAGAGCCGCCCTTCCTACTCGGACCCTTTCGCCCGGGCGCTCCGCTCACCTCCAGCCGCGTCCCCTCCGAGCACGTCATTCCTCCCGGACCCGCTCTTGCTCGTAGGGTCCCCGCTTCTTGATCTCCGTCATTGGCCGATGGCCGTCCAGCTTCGCTCTGCCATCCCGACGATGTTTCCGTTCGCTCTGAGGAGAACCCAGACGGGGTGGGAGATTGGCAACGTCCATCCGCAGACGAGCGGCTCGCACCGTCCTTCCAGCCGGGCTTTGCCGCCTGCGGCTTCTGAGAGAGGACCGGCAAGACAAGACGCTGCACCGAGCTGTTGCTGACTCCTGCCTGATCAGTGCTAGACCCTCCAGCCGATGAGCGACAAAGCATCGGCCTCATCCCCGTGGTTGCAGGCATCGCCTTCGCTGCTCGTTCCGTCGCCGCGACGTCGGGCACCCGCCGGGCTCATCCAGCGGGGGCTGCTGGTTCTGGCACTCGCGGCAAGCTCAGGATGCGAGAAGGAGTCACCAGCGCCGGCGACCAAACCTGCTTCAGCGCAACCAGTGGCTGCAAAGCGCGACTCAGCCGTGGCCCACGACCCCCGACCCAGCGAGCTGTACACGCGCGACGGAGATCGGATCGTCTTTGCCTCCGCAGCGGACCTCGCAGTGGCACGGGGCTATGACGGCTCGCATGAGAAGGGAGAGGAAAAGGATGGGATTCGGCTAACGCTCTTGACCGCAAGGCGGCGCGTGATGGTCGGTGAGAAAGTCCGAGTCATTCACGTGCTCGAGGCGTCGGGCCCGACCGACGTCTACATCATGGGTCCCAAGGACGTGTACGGCGAGTACGTGGACGGAGTGCCCGTCACACCTGCGCCCCCGACAACAGACTATCCGTGGCTGGGCATCTACAACGGCGCGGTGATCAAAGGCCCGTACGCTGACTTCCACTACAACATCACCGAATATGAATGGTCCACGCCGGGTAGGCACCAGATTGAATGGAGGCTGGGCAGTCTGCAGTCGAATCGTCTCGAGATGGACGTGATGGCCCCAGACCGTTGAGGCGAGTTGAGACTTCGTACCGCTTTCATTGCCGCGAGCGGCGCCCGTAGGCGCGCGCGTCGCGTCCGTCCGGCCTGGAGCGCTTGCTCTGGATGGGAGGCCTGATTACGTCCTTCGGACGGCTTGAGTCCTGATCCGCGCTGCTGATCGTCCAGCCTCGCTCATGCCTCGTCCGGTGGCGCTGCCACTGCTGGACGCAGCTGGCTGCCCCTTGCCTTCACGAGCGGGAGCCTCACATGGACCCATCGAGCAAACCCGCCAGGTGGGGGTTCGAATCCCGGCAGGCTCATTCTCGGTTCTTAGTGATGGTGCCCGGCGTGTCCTTCACGAACGGCGGGGTGCGAAGGTGCCCGCGCGAGCTCGTGGGGCGCCACGTGATACCCACGCGGCGCTGTCCACCGGCCGCCCGCCCAGTACCCGCGGGGCCCCCACGTCACGTACCTCGGAGCGAACCCGTACCATCGTCCGAAGCCCCGACCCCACCAGACGTAGCGCGAGGTGCCGAAGACGAAGTACGGGCGCGGCCCGAGCCCCCAGACCCACGGCGCGGCGATCCAGACCCAGCCCGCCGACGGGTAGTAGACGTACATCTCGGGCGCCGCCCCGTTGGTCGGGACGTATGTATCGGCCGCGTCGTACGGCATCCAGACCCAGCCGTACTGCCCGGTGTAGACCCACTGGCCGGAGTCGGATTGCTGGGGCCCGACCGGTTCGGCTTCCGGAGAGACCTCACCCGGCATCTGCTGCGCGTTCGGAGGCGGTGGCGTGGGGGGCGGCGGAGGAGGAGCGCTCGTGGGTGCCGCGGTCGGCGGCGGTCCCTGATCAGGCGGCGGGGTCTGCGCCAGCACGACGAGGGGGGCGCAGATCAGCAACGGAATCAGCTGCGTCGAACGCTTCATGGGATCCTTTTGAACCGCGGAGTCCGACGATAAATCCCGTGCCGGGTGCTGCAAAGCATCCTGGTGATGTTGCGGAACCGAGGTTGCGCCGACAATCGATGCAGTTGCACAAACCACCGCAGGTGGTCTCGGTGTGCGTGGGGTGCGGTCTCGAGCGGACGCCCACTCCTTGAATGCGACCCGGGACGCCGCCTCGAATTGCCTCATGAAGCGTTCGATGCTCGGTGTCGCTGCCCTGGTCACGATCGCGCTCCCGGGCTGTGTGGTGCACGAACGTGAAGTCGTCCGTGCGCCGCCGCATTGTTCCGGTGGCGTCTGGGTGGAAGGACACTACGGCCCTCAGGGACGCTGGCATCCCGCCCACTGGCGCTGCCCGGGCGTCGTCGAAGAAGTCGTCGTCGTCCACCCGTAGGTCCGAAGGGGTAGGCTCCCCGACCGGTGCTTCTGCGCCTGTCGACCGACTTCCGCCGTGCGATGGACCTCTCCCTGGTCCTGGAGCAGGAAGGCATCGCGCACGACCTCCGCCGCGTCGAAGAGGCGCGCTGGGCGCTCCAGATCGACGAAGCGGATGCCGCACGCGCGCAGGCGGCCATTGCCGCTTTCGAGCGCGAGAACCCGCCCGAAGTGCCTCGTCCCGAGGTGGCGGTCCACCCCATCACCGGAGCGATTGCCACCGGAGTCGCGTTCTCCCTTGCGCTCGTGGCGATCTACCTCCGGACGGGTCCGGAGGCGGCGGCGTCCCCGTGGTTCGTGCGCGGAAGCGCGGACGCCGCCGCGATCGTTCGTGGGCAGTGGTGGCGAGCCATCACCGCGCTGACCCTGCACGCCGACGCGGGTCACGTTGCCGGTAACGCCGTGCTGGGCGGCCTTCTTCTCGCGCTGCTCGCGCGGTCCGTCGGGCCAGGAGTGGCGAGCGTCCTCATGCTGCTCTCGGGAGCTGCCGGGACGTTCGCCGCCGCCAGCCTCATCCGCCACGACTTCGCGTCCATCGGCGCCTCGACGGCCGTGTTCGGGGCCCTGGGCGCGCTGACGGCGTTGCCGCGGCGCAGTCGCCGCGTGTGGATGCCGGTCATCGGCGGGCTCGCGCTCCTTGCATTCCTGGGAACGGCGAAGCGCGCAGACGTCGCCGGCCATCTCTGCGGATTCGTCTGCGGGGTCCTGGCCGGGGCGGCTGTGTCACGGCTGCCGCCGCTGCGAAACCGGGTTGCGCAAGTGTTCCTCGCCCTCGTCGCGGCGACCGTCCCGGTTGTCGCGTGGCTCGCCGCGTTCCGTTGAGTCCGGCACGCACCCGGTTCCCGATCGCCGTTCCGGCGGGGACGATCCGACGGGGATGGGCAGTTTGAAGGTCATGCCGCCCGACAGCAGGCCCGCGCACGGGAGCAAGGTTCCGCACGTCACCCTCGCCTTCTGGGTGGTGAAGATCCTGGCCACCACGCTGGGCGAGACCGGCGGCGACGCGCTCTCGATGACGCTCGACCTCGGGTACGCGCTCAGCTCGATCATCTTCCTCGCGCTGTTCGTGGTCGCGGTCTGGGCGCAGGTCCGAGCCCGGCGGTTCCACCCGCTCCTCTACTGGAGCGTCATCGTGGCCACCACCACCGCCGGGACGACGATGGCGGACTTCGCCGACCGGTCGCTCGGCATCGGATACGTGGGCGGCTCGTCCCTTCTCTTCGTGCTCGTCCTGCTCGTGCTCCTCGCCTGGCGGCGAACGGAGGGGAGCGTGTCGGTGGACGACATCCGCCGGCCGCGCGTCGAGGTCTTCTACTGGGCCACCATCCTTGCCTCGAACACGCTCGGGACCGCGCTCGGAGACTTCCTGGCCGATAGCTCCGGCCTCGGCTACCGGGGAGGTGCCCTCGTCTTCTGTGCAGCCCTCGGCGTCGTCGTGCTCCTCTGGCGGTTCACGCACGTTCCCTCGAGCCTCGTGTTCTGGTCGGCCTTCATCCTCACCCGACCGCTCGGGGCAACCCTCGGCGACCTCCTCACCAAGCCCACGGCGAATGGTGGGCTGAACCTCGGACGGTTCGGTTCCTCGGCCGTGCTCGCCGTCTGCATGGTTGCATGCGTGCTCCTCACCTCGCAGCGCCATGGCGGACACGCCGCACACGAGCTGCCAGGACCTCCGGCCGAGTCCGGGGCCCCGGAACGGACGCCCTGAGCCGATCTCAGATTCGCCGCGCTCGTCCCGACCGGCTCACCCGGAGGAGGATCAGAAGGAGCGCGGCGCCGACGAACGCGACGAAGATGGTTCCCGCGAGCCCCTCGAACGGCGCATGCCAGTGGAAGGCCCGGAAGAGCACTCCACCCACGAATGCGCCGACGATGCCGATGATGATGTCGCCGAACAGCCCTGCACCACCGCCGACGACGATCGAGGCCAGAAAGCCCGCGATGGCTCCGATCGCGATCCACAGCAGAAATGTCTCCACCGTCATGGCGCTCCTCCCAGCGGGCACGACGCCCAAGGGATCACGGTAGGAACTGGGCACGCGAGGTGCACCACCGCCCGGGGCGGAGGTGGCCGGGGGTGACGTTCCAAGCATCGGGCTTTCCGAAGAACCGTCTCTGATGCGTCGAGACAATGCCCTCTTCAGCCTGGGGCGATCGTCGCTCGAGGCCGTTCTACTGACCGAGGCGTGCGACGCCCCAGAACCCGTCGTTGTTCGTCATCGCGGGTTCGGTGTGGGTGAGCGGTCCGTCGCGCATGCCTGCGAGCAGCAGCCCCCCATCGGGGAGGATGCGGGCCGCTCGAACCTGGACGTCGCGCGGCATCGGAAGCTCGAGGAGGGCCGCCTGCGCATCCAGGCGTGCGATCTCGTGGTCCTCCGACCCCAGCGCATACCTCGACGTGTTGTCCGGACGCCCTTCACCGACCCATCGTGGCTGCATGAGCTCCTCCGCCTGCGTCACCCGCCCTCTTCCCGGGCCATCGAGACAGGACGGAGAATCGGGACGAAACCGGACACGCCCCGATGACTTGGCGCCGCACGGGGGGGTCCCGTCTGGCTCCCTGCACGGCCGGGCGGCCTCGCCCGCGCACCCCTCCGATTGCGCACACGCCGGAGATGACTGACTGTTCGGCAGGATGACGCGCGTTTCCAGGACGACGAAGGCGGTTCTGGCCGAGGTGTCACGGCTTCCGCTCCACACCGTCGTGGAGCTCGAGTCGCCCGACGGGCAGGAAGTCTTCGTTCTCGGCGAGAGCCACGTGAAGACCCGCGGAGCCGCGGACCGCTGCCGGGAGGCAGTGGAGGCATTCTCGCTACGGGGCGTCGAGCGCCTGCAGCGGAAGAAGGTCTTCGCCGGTTCGCTGCTCGGCGCCTTCTTCGAGAACGTGCGCGGCGCGCTCGAGCTGCTCAGTGGTGGTCAGCTCGCCGGGAGCACGATCGAGGTCGCGCTCGAGCTGCCCGCGGGCGAGACGGTGGAGCTCGAGCGAACGGAACAGGTGCCTCTCGCTCTCCACGTCGGAACCGGGTACCTCGCCGTGTACGCGGGCCTCGCCGTCCCTGCCCTCCTCGTTCCGTCGCTCCGGCCCCTGCGCGCCGCCGTCAAGCTCCTCGGCCTGCATCTCTACGCGCTTCCCCTGGCCTACGTCCTTCGTGACCGCCCCTGGGCGTGGGCCATCCAGCCGCTGATCACGATCCTGACGGTCCGGGACGAGCTGATCGTCGAGGGGATCCGCCGAATGCTCGCCGAGCACCGCGCGACTCCCGCGCTGGTGATCGTCGGTCGTGCGCACGTTCCAGGAATCGTGGAGCGCCTCCTCGAGCACGGCTTCCGTCGCGTCGACGGTACGACAGAGCTCCTGGGCGTCGAGCGCTGACTCCGCGGACGCGATCCTTCCACATCATTGCCAGAGCAACTGCCTGGCAACTCCGGGCGTCACCGCGCCCGACCAGCATCTGCGCCAAAGGTTAAGCGCCGTCTCGTCACTTTTGCGTGACGAGCAAGCGGCCGGTCGGCGACGCTGACTGTCCACTAGTTGCGCACGCATGCATTCTCGTTGATCGCGATCGCACGCCGGCGTATCGGTCGCGCGCCGCACACGGGAGAGTGCGGAGCCAGAGCACGAGCCGTTTCTCGACGACCAGGCCCGCGCCTGCGCAGCGAACTGCAGCGGACCCTTCGCGGGGGAGCGAAAGGGAGGACAGCCAGGAAGAGACGCCGGCCCCGAGGGGGATCACCGAGGACGAGTTCTTTGCTCCGCAGATGAGCGTCATCTGCACATAACGACCATCACTCACCAGAGTCGAGAATGACGACAAAGTCGATCTTACTGAGATTGCTGCCAGTTGTTCTGCCGCTTGTCATGGAGTCCAGCGCGTTCGCCGACAATCCGCACAAGTCGAGCTCCAACAAGGTCCGTCCAGGAGAGTTCGTCGTCGAGCCCACGACGCTGATCAACGCGGGGTTCGAGTGGTACGTCGACGGCGACGCGAACCACAACGCGACCGTGGAGGTCTGGTACCGCCCGGCGCGCGGGAATTCCCGCTGGACTCAGGGGATGAATCTCCTTCGCATCCAGAACGAGCTCGCCGTCAACCAGCCCTACTACACCTACGTCAGCCCGAACATGTTCGCGGGGAGCATCTTCGACCTCCAGCCGGACACCGAATACGAAGCCGAGTTCGTGATGGCGGATCCCGACGGCGTGACGGGCGACAAGACGCAGTCGGTGCGTTTCCGTACGCAGGCCGAACCTGTGCCGTATTCAGGGGGCGACGCTCAGGTCTATCACGTGTATCCGCCGGGAACTGACCTGACGAAGGTGCCGACCGCGCCCAACGCATATCCGGGCATCCTGGGCGCCTATTACCTGTGTCAGGTCGAGGATGACTGGAACAAGATGTGCCCGGTCCGCGTGAAGCCGGGCGACACCATTCTCGTCCACGCGGGGACTTATTCGGACGACCGGTACCACTACTCCGGCACGCTCTTCAACGAGAGCACGAAGCTCTTCAACGGAGGCCAGGGCACCGACTTCGACGGCACCTACTACCTCCGGGCGAACGGCACCAAGCAGAAGCCCATCGTCATCAAGTCAGCTGGTGACGGTCCGGTCATCATCGACGGCCTCAACAACCACGTGCTCTTCGACGTCCAGTCCGCGGACTACAACTACTTCGAGGGATTGACCTTCCAGAACACCGACATCGCCATCCTCGCCGGCACCAAGGGGCTGGCGGGCGCGACGGGCCTGACCGTCAAGCACAGCATCTTCAGGAACGTCGCTGCCGGCATCTGGACCGAGTGGCCGAAGTCGAAGTGGTTCTACATCGCCGACAACTTCTTCTACGGCCGGAATGAGACCTCGTTCCTCACGGCCTGGGGCGGAGCGACCTTCGCGGCCCTCTGGCAGACGCACCTGCCGAACAACGGCTGCGAGACGACGCCGATCACGGCCCCGGCCTGTGCGACCTACCAGGCACCCAACATCGCCTACTTCGCGACCAAGCTCTATGGCTCCGGCCACACCGTCGCCTTCAACTACGCCGCCTACTTCCACGACGGCTTCGACATCGATACCCACTTCCCGGAAGGGTACCCCTGTCCTGAATGCGGCCCGCAGAACATGCCGCGCGAGCTCATGGCGGTCTCCAACGACACCTACAACAACGACATGTTCGACATGTCCGACAACTGCGGCGAGCTGGACGGCTCGATGCACAACGCGCGATGGCTGCGCAACCGCTGCCTCGACACCGGCGAGCAGGGGACCAGCAATCAGCCCACCTTCGCCGGCCCGCAGTATTACATCCGGAACGTGCTCTACAACACGTTCACCAACTCCATCAAATGGAACAAGCCGCAGGGCGTGATCTACGTCAACAATACTTTCACCAACCACGCCAGCGCGTCAGGCGGAGCCAACGTCCAGTTCTTCAACAACCTGATCCTGGATCCGGTCCCCGGCAATGCGGTTCTCTCGGTCGGCACGTACACGAACTACACCGTGCTCGACTACAACGGCTATGCGCCGACGCCGGGAACGGGCGACGCACCGCTGCCACCGCAGTTCGTGTACACGTCGCCTGCCGACCCCACGGTCCTCGCGGATTTCAGCTCGGAGTCTCCGGGCGGAACGCCGCTGGTCACCCGGAACTTCGGTTCGCTGGCGGAGTACCAGGTGGCAACCGGTCAGGACAAGCACAGCATCCTCGTCGGCTTCTCGGACTTCGTGAACGCGCAGGCGCCCAACGAGGTCTCCGACCCGGAGCACCTGCATAGCTGGGGCACGACGAGCGCTGGCGTGACGAATCCGATCCTCATCGACCTCCGGCTGAAAGTGACCTCGAGCGCGATCGACAACGGGGTGTTCATCCCCAACGTCACCGACGACTTCACCGGCAGGGCCCCGGACCTCGGCGCGTACGAGTACGGCCAGGCGATGCCGAAGTACGGGCCTCGGTGGGTTCCGACACCCGGGGTCGACGAGTAGATCGCCCCCGAGCTGGAGTGAGAGCTCCTGCGCCAGAGTTCCGGCGCAGGAGCTCTTCGTGTTTCCTGCCCCCCGTTCGAAGGCCCGGGGCGTTGTTGGCTGACCCTTCCCGCCACAGGCGTGCAAGACTGAGCGCCCCTCGGGAGGACCGCATGAAGAAGACGACCCTGCTCGCCGTCGCCCTCGCCGTCGCTGCCCCACCCGCACTCGCCCAGACCCGCCTCTCCATCGCCACCGGAGGCACCGGCGGCGTCTACTACCCCCTGGGCGGGGGCCTCGCCAACGTCCTCACCACGTCGCTCAAGGGCGTCGAGGCCACCGCCGAGGTGACCAGCGCCTCGGTGGACAACGTGAAGCTCGTCGGCAGCGGCCGGGCCGACATCGCCTTCGTCCTCGGCGACAGCGCCGCCGACGGGTACAACGGCGTCGACAAGTTCAAGCAGAAGGAGCCCATCCGCGCGATCGCCGTGCTCTACGCCAACAAGGGCCAGTGGGTGACCGTCGAGGGCACGGGCATCGAGAAGATGCAGGACCTGAAGGGCCGGCGCATCGCCACCGGCGCGCCGGGCAGCGGCACGGAGACCATCGCCCTCCGGATCCTCGAGGCGTACGGCATCGACCCTGCCAAGGACGTGAAGCGCGAGAAGCTGTCCGTGGCGGAGTCGGTGAACGCCATCAAGGACAAGAAGATCGACGCGTTCTTCTGGTCCGGGGGGGTGCCCACCGCGGCGCTCACCGATCTGGCCGCCACGCCAGGCCAGAAGATGAAGCTCATCGACCACGCCGACGCGATCCCCGCGCTGGTGAAGAAGTACGGCCCCCTGTACGTGAAGGGAACCATCCCCGCGAAGTCGTATCCCGGTCAGGAGAAGCCGGCCACGACGGTGGACGTCTGGAACGTGCTCGTGGTGAACGAGAAGATGGACGAGAAGGTCGTGTATGACGTCGTCAAGACCATGTTCGAGCACAAGGCGGATCTGGTGGCCGTCCACGCCGAGGCAGCGAACCTGGATCTGGCGAAGCAGTACGAGATCGGCTCGCCCATTCCCTGGCATCCGGGGGCGCAGAAGTACTTCGCGGAGAAGGGGCTGAAGCCAAAGAAGTAGCCGATGCCGCGGAACGCCACGCTCGCGCTCGTCGTCGTCCTCCTCACGGCGGCGGGCCCCGCCTCGACGCCGGCGCCCCAACCGGCGCGCAGGGCGGGGCACGAGCTCCTCGTCGAGAACACCGACCGAGGCGCGGTCGTCCGCATCCGTCTCCCCCCGGGCGCGGTCTTCTCCGTCGTGTACCACCACTCCATCTACGACCAGCCGGTCACCGAGGACTTCGAGGTCGACGAGGAAGGGCGCATCGTTCTCCGCGCGGTGACGAGCCCGAGCGCGGCGGTGCGCGAGTACTTCGGAATCACCTCCGCCGGCGACCGCCACGCCATGGCGCGCACCATGCCGGAGATCGTCTTCCGCATCGCCGCCGGGACGGTGCAGCGCCTCCGGGCCGGCGGTGTGGAGCGCTCCTTCCTCGACTTCGGCGAGCACGGTGACCGGCTCGTCCTCCGGGCCGATCCCCCATGACCACCTCGTCCTCCGCCGAGCCTCCCGTCCCGGAGGACGTCGTCGTCGACGACGAGGCCCGGCGAAAGGCCGAGGAGTTCGTGGAGCAGGAAGAGGGGGCGGTTCGTCGCTTCACCGGCAAGACCGAGATCCTCGTCGCGGTGGTGGCGATCGCCATGTCGCTCTACCACCTGTACGCCGCCTACGCGATCATCCCCGCTCACATCCTGCGCGCGACCCACCTCGGGTTCGTGCTCTTCCTCCTTTACTTGCTGTTTCCCGCGATCCGCTCGCAGCGGGACCGCATCCGCTGGCACGACGTGGTGCTGGCGCTGCTCGGCGTCGCGACGATCGCCTATCTCCTCCTCGACTTCGACGACTTCATCGAGCGCGCTGTCGAACCCACCCGGCTCGACCTCGCCTTCGGCGTGATCCTCATCCTGCTCGTGCTGGAAGGCGTTCGCCGCACGTCGGGGAACATCCTGGCCGGGGTGGTGGCGTCCTTCATCGTCTATGCCTTCGCCGGCCCGTGGATCCCCGCGCCGTTCACCCACCGTGGCTACGACGTCGAGCGCCTGGTGGGACAGCTCTACATGACGCTGGAGGGCATCTTCGGCACGGCCCTCGACGTGTCGGCCACGTTCATCATCCTCTTCACCATCTATGGCGCGGTCCTCGCCTACTCCGGCGCGGGCGAGTTCTTCATCGACTTCTCGCTCGCGGTGACGGGGGGCAAGCGCGCCGCAGCCGGCCGGACGATCGTGCTCTCCTCCTTCCTTCTGGGAGGCCCTTCGGGCAGCGGTGTCGCGACCACCGTCACCATCGGGTCCGTGGCGTGGCCCATGCTGGCCAAGGCCGGCTATCCCAGGAACGCGGCCGGCGGTTTGCTCGCCGCGGGAGGCCTGGGCGCCATCATCTCGCCTCCGGTGCTGGGCGCCGCTGCCTTCCTCATCGCCGAGTTCCTGAAGATCTCGTACCTCGACGTCATCTTCATGGCGACCATCCCCACCTGCCTCTACTACCTGGGCCTTTTTCTCATGGTGGAGCTGGATGCGCGGCGGTTCGGCGTGAAGGAGGTCGAGCTCAGGGCGAAGCAGGGGCTGTGGCCGATGCTCAAGGAGCGCGGTTTCCACTTCACCTCGCTCATCGCGATCATCGTCTTCATGCTCCTGGGCTTCAGCCCGATCATCGCCGTGTTCTGGGCCATCCTCCTCGCGGCCGCGCTCTCCTTCCTGCGCAGGGAGACGGCGCTGCGCTTCTGGCCGAGCGCGAGTGTGCCGCTCCACAAGACCCGCATGGCCACCGCGCTCCAGGCGGGCTCGGTCGGCGTGCTGGCGGTGGCGGCGACCTGCGCCGCGGCCGGCATCATCGTGGGAGTCGTGACTCTCACCGGGCTGGGGCTCAAGTTCAGCGCGATCGTCATCCAGCTCGCCCACGGCAACCTCCTCCTCACCGCGATCTTCACCTCGCTGGTGGTGTGGGTGGTGGGCCTCGCCGTGCCGGTGACGGCGAGCTACATCATCTGCGCCGTGATCGCGGCGCCGGCGCTCACGAAGCTGGGCGTCCCCGACTTCGCCGCGCACATGTTCATCTTTTACTACGCGGTTCTCTCCGAGGTGTCGCCGCCCACCGCGCTCTCGCCCTTCGCGGCGGCCTCGATCACCGGCGGCGATCCCTACAAGACGACGATGCAGGCCTGGAAGTACACCCTGCCGGCCTTCCTCGTTCCGTTCTGCTTCGTGCTCGATCCCTCCGGCGTGGGCCTGCTCCTCAAGGGCAACTGGGTCGACATCGCCCACGTGACGGTCACGGCCGCCATCGGCATCGCCGCGCTCGCCTGCGGCGTGCAGGGATGGATGTTCACGCGGACGAGCTGGATCGAGCGCGTCCTGCTCATCGCCGCGGGCCTCCTGCTCGTCTATCCCACCCGCGCCGCGGACCTCGCCGGCATCGTCCTCGTCCTGGTGGCGGTCGCTCTGCAGTGGCGAAAGCGGCGCGCGCCCCCGCCCGGCCTGGCCACGGCGTGAGCGCCAGCCGCTCGCACGGCGCGGAGACTGGCCGTCAGACCCGCAGCTCGGGCATGGAGAGCCTCAGGGCCGTGATGTCCGCGAGCAACGCGTCGCGCTGTCCGGGCGCGAGGCCCACCAGCGGCGGACGGAGGTTGAGCCATCCGGGGTCCATGGCGAAGTGCGCCACGATGGCCTTGAGGCCGGGGATGAGCGGCACCTTCTCCACTACGCCACGCACGGCGTCCACCTCGGCCTGCAGCCTCTCCGCCTCCGGCGAGCTCCACGCCCGGAAGAGGCGATCGATGGCGCCCGCGTTCGCGTTGGCGCTGGCGGAGATGCACCCGGCTGCGCCGGCCCGCATGCCGCCGAGCAGGAAGCGCTCGCTCCCCACGAAGACGTCGAAGCCGGCGCCCGCGAAGGCGTCGAGCATGGTCTTCGTGTGGGCGAGATCGCCCGAGCTGTCCTTCATGCCCGCCACGATGCGGGGGTAAGCCCGGAGGAGCCGCTCCACGAGCGTCGTGGAGAAGCCGACGTGTGCCACCGGAGGGAAGTGGTACAGGTACACCCGCAACCGGGCGTCGCCCACCCGTTCGATCACCTCGGCGAAGAAGCGGAAGAACCCGTCGTCGCTCACGGCCTTGTAATAGAAGGGCGGCAGCATCAGCGCCCCGGCGCAGCCCCGACGAACCGCCTTCGCCGTGAGCCGCACGGCGTCGGTGAGAGAGCAGGCCCCCGTGCCGGGGAGGAGACGATCCGGCGGGACGCCATCGTCGATGATCGCGTCGAGGAGACTCTCGCGCTCCTCCACCGAGAGCGAGTTCGCCTCGCTGGTCGTGCCGAAGGGCGCCAGCGCCGCGCACCCGTGCGCGAGGAGCCAGCGGCAGTACCGTGACAGCCGCCGCCCGTCCGGCGAGAGGTCGGCGTGGAAGGGCGTCAGCACCGGGGCGAGGACGCCGCGAAGGCGCGGCGCGTCGCTGCGGCCGGAAGTCGACTCGCTCAAATGACCCTCTCCCTTCGCAAGGCCTCGATCTCCGCCTCTCCCATGCCCAGGACGTCTCGTAGCACCTCGTCGGTATGCTCGCCGAGGAGCGGCGGGGTGCCGTGACGCACCGGCGTCCGGGAGAGGCGCATGGGCGAGGCGACCACCGGCACGCTCCCGGCGAGCGGATGCGTCACCTCGACGCGGAGGCCGCGGGACTGGACGTGCGGATCCGCGAAGACCTCCGCGAGGTCGTTGATCGGACCGCAGGGGACGCCAGCTCCCTCGAGCGCGACAACCCACTCGCGACTCGGCCGGCCGGCGAGGAGCGCCTGGAGGACGGGAACGAGCGCGGCCCGGTTCTCGACCCGCCCGGCATTGGTCGCGAAGCGCGGATCGGCCGCCAGCTCCGGCCGCCCCGCCACCTCGCAGAGGCGCGTGAACTGGCCGTCGTTGCCCACCGCGACCACCACGTAGCCGTCCCGGGTGGCGAACGCCTGGTAGGGCACGATGCTCGCGTGAGCGTTCCCGTGCCGGTCCGGCGGGCGGCCGGTGACGAGGTAGTTCTGGGCCAGGTTCGCGAGCGTCGCCACCTGGACGTCGAGCAGCGCGAGGTCCACGCGCTGGCCCTCGCCGGTCCGCTCGCGGTGGGCCAGCGCCGCCAGCACGGCGGTGGCCACGTACATGCCGGTGAAGAGATCGGTGATCGCGACGCCGGCCTTCATCGGCTCACCGTCCGGCTCGCCGGTCACGCTCATGAGGCCGCCCATGCCCTGCACCACGAAGTCGTAGCCCGGCCGGTCCTTGTACGGGCCCGACTGACCGAAGCCGGTGATCGAGCAGTAGACGAGCCGCGGGTTCAGCGCCGAGAGTTGCTCCCAGCCGAGGCCGAGACGCGAGAGCGAGCCGACCTTGAAGTTCTCGAGCAGCACATCCGAGCTCTCGGCCAGCCGGCGGACGATGGCCTGGCCCTCGGGCCGGGCGAGGTCGACGGTGACGGACTTCTTTCCGCGGTTGGTGCAGGCGAAGTAGGCGGACTCGCGCGTCTCGCCCCCGTCGGGAGCCGTGAGCCAGGGCGGACCCCAGCCCCGTGTCTCGTCCCCCGTGCCTGGCCGCTCGATCTTGACGACCTCGGCGCCGAGATCGGCGAGGAGCTGACTCGCCCAGGGGCCCGCCAGGACCCTGGAGAGATCGAGGACGCGAACATGGGAGAGCGCGCCGCTTCGCATCTGACCAGCATACCGGCGTTGAACGCCGTCGGGGGTCTCAGGAGAAGAAGTCGATCTTGGCCGTGGCGAGGTCGTACATCGCTCCGGCGACGCGGACCTTCTTCGCGGTGACGAGCTCCTGGACGACGGGGCTCATCTCCAGCAGCCGCGCCTTCGTCAGCTCGACGTTCTTGCGGGCGACCGCATCCACGAACTTGGCGTCCTTGCTGGAGCGCTCGCCGCTGTAGGTCGTGGCGTCCACCGCCGGCTTGATCTTGGCCAGCAGCCCGGTGAGGTTCCCGAGCTGGGCGCCGTCGATCGCGCCCTTGATCGCGCCGCACGCGGTGTGACCCATCACCAGGACCACCTTCGCTCCGGCCACCTTGGTGGCGAACTCGATGCTTCCGGCGATGTCGTCGTTGACGATGTTTCCGGCGACCCGGGCGTTGAAGACGTCTCCGAGTCCCAGATCCATGACGACCTCCGCCGGGGCTCGTGAGTCGATGCAGCTCAGAAGAATCGCGGCCGGATGTTGCCCCGAGGCGGAGGCGCGCTGTTCACGCAGGTAGTCGCGGTTCTTCCGCTCTCCCCGGGCGAAGCGCTCGTTCCCCTTCCGCATGATCTCCAGGATCTGGTCGGGGGAGAGCTTCTCTCGCTGCTCGGCGGTGAGGGCACCCGCCAGCGCTCGCCCCGGGAGCAGCAGCGTCGAGGCCACTGCGGCCGTCGAGAGTCCCAGGAGCTGGCGACGTCCAAGGGTGAGGCAACAGGGGGTCTGCGTCGACGGGTCTTGCATGAGGTTCTCTCGGGTGGAAGGGGCGGCCACCATTGCAGACCTGCCGTCGCCAAGAAACATCGTGGCCGACGGTCAGGGAGTCTCGCGGTCGTAGTAGTCGACCGTGTTCTCGGCGCGGAAGATCTTGCGCAGCCCGTCATTGCCCCGCTCGCCGGTGACGACGAGGATCTTCTGCGAATCTGGATACTCGCAGGCATCGAGCTCCGACCGGTTCGACAGGGCCAGATAGCGCATGGGGGTCGAGCCGGTGTTGACGATCTGGTGGGCAACCTCCGGACCACCCGTGGGGCACGCGATGACGTCGTTCTTGCGGATCGGGTACCGCTTTTCACCGAAGCGCAGCTCGCCCTCGCCCTCCAGGATGAAGAACATCTCCTCCTCACCGTGATGGCTGTGGAACGGGCACTGCACCTTGCCAGGAGGCAGGACCGTCAGGTTGTAGCCGAGCTTCCTGGCGCCGATGTGATCGCTGATCTGCCCACGCCGGGACGTGTAGCGCCCGTTGTCCTCGATGTCGTCGAACGTGACCTCGTCGAGGTTCATCACCGGTTTTGTCATGGCTCACCAACGCTGACCCGAGATCGGTTCCTCGAGTCAACTGGATCGCGCGCTCACAGTCGACCTCCGGGATGGCACCCGATCGCTGGCTCGCCCGCGTCGTGCGAGGCTGGACCGCGGTCAGCGCGAGCGCTTCGCCTTCGAGCGCGGCCGCGGGGACTCGTCGCGGGTCGACATGTTCAGCGCCGCGGCGGCACGGACGAGGACCTTCAGCGCCTCCTCGTCGATCGTCTCTCCCTCGCGGACGTCGATCGCCCGCCTCGTGTTGCCCTCCAGGCTGGAGTTGAAGAGTCGCGCGGGGTCCTTCAGCGCGGCGCCCCGGGCGAAGGTGAGCTTGACCACGCTCCTGTACGTCTCACCGGTGCAGATGATCCCGTCGTGGGACCAGACCGGAACTCCCCACTTCCACTCCTCGACCACGTCGGGGTCCGCCCGGCGGATCAGGCTGCGGAGCCGGGAGAGCGTCTTGCCCCGCCAGTCGCCCAGCTCCTCGATCCTCGCGTCGATCAGCTTCGAGGGAGACTCGCCCGTCGCGGGACTCTTCTTCATGGCGCCTCGCGGGCTGGCGTAGCCTGGAGGCGCCGCCAGGACAAGTACGACGCGCCCCAGAGCATACCGGTGGCCAGCGCCCAGCCCCACGCCTCCGGGCCGTCGCCGACCGAGAGGTGCGCGATGACCGCGGAGCCGAGGTCGATCGCGAAGCCCGCGTAGGCCCACTCCTTGAGTCGGGCAGGGACCGGGGCGAGCAGCAGCACCACGCCGACGAGCTTGGCCAGCGAGAGCTCCACCCGGAAGTAGCCGGGGAAGCCGAGGTGAGTGAACGCCTCCGCGACCTGCGGCAGCCGCATCTGCGCGTAGGCGGTGAAGAGCATCTGCAAGCAGAGGAGCGCCGTGAGGGCCCAGTAGACGAGGACCCGTGTCTTCGTGCCCGCGCCGAGGGCAGGTCGGAGAGCCGATTCCATGGAAGCTCCTCCTCGCTCAGGCCTTCGGAGCGCCCATCGACCAGCTCGGCGGCTCGACCCCGAACTGCTTCGCGTACTCGGCGTTCAATCGCTGCCAGCCGGGGAACTTCATGGCCTCCGGGCCGACGATGCGTCCGATGGGCTCACCGGCAAGCGCGCGATCCAGCACGTCGAGGCAGACGTGCCAGCCGGCGGCTCCCATGGAGATGAAGCCACGCTCGATGTTGTGCCACAGCGTGAGCCGGGTGCCGCCGCCTCCCAGCGGCTCCAGCTCCCAGCGGATGTCCTGTCCTCCCCAGCTGAACTCGAGGAGCCTTGGCGCGTCGGCCCGCTTCACCCGGGTCTCGGTGACGTGCAGCGACGGCGCCCCCACGGTGGTGAGCTTCGCGGTCCCGATGGCGCCGAGGTTCCGGTCGGAGTCGAACGGAGCCCACTCGCGGAGATGCTCCGGCTCGGTGATCGCCTTCCAGACCTTCTCGGGGGCGTGGCGGAGGTCACGGACGAGGACGAGCGTCCACTTCTCCCCCTCCTTCCGGACGTCAGCCCCGGTGGCGGGTCCCGGTGCGTACTCATCGCGTCGAGTCATCTCTTCTTTCCTTTCGGGGTCGGACCCCTGTCCATCCGGTCCAGGTGTGCCTCCAGCGCGTCGACGTGCTTCGACCAGAAGCGGCGGAACGGCTCGAGCCATTCGTCGACCTCCTGGAGGGGCCGGGGGTTGAGCCGGTAGACCCGGCGCTGGGCCTCCACCCGCGATTCGACGAAGCCACCGTCGCGCAGCACCCTGAGGTGCTTCGACACCGAGGGCTGCGGCAAACGGAGCCCGTGCATCAGCTCGCCCACCGAACGCTCGGACGAGGACAGCATGCTCAGGATGGCCCGGCGGTTCGGCTCGGCGAGCACGGCGAAGGCGGTTTGCACCGTCCGTATATGCCAATAAAGGCATATGCCTGTCAAGGGATACTTCTCGCGGCGGGTCCGGTGGCCGAGGCGACGGTGAGCAGGCGGGCCGGGGGCCGGCGCCCTACTCTGGAAGTCCCTTCCCCTTCTGCTCCGCGACCATGTACGCGGCGTACCAGTCCGGCCAGCCGGGGTCCGCCTTGCCGATGCGCTTCTCGTGCTCGCCGTGCGCGACCGACGCCCGTCGCATCGCCGCCGCGAGATCCCCGGCCGAGGTGAACGACGTCGTGCTCGCGTCGACGCGCCCGGCGAACCGGGTGGTGATCTCCTGAAGGAGCCAGCCGTTCCCGTCCGGGTCATTGAAGATCACGAACGATGCGTAGCTCCGCCGCTGCGGATCGGGCCCGCTCGCCCGCGCATTCTTGTCGAAGCGGTTGTAGCCGCCCGCGGCGTCGTGGAAGACCTCGCTCGCGTCGATCCCCTTGCTCACCAGCTCCTCACGAGCGGCCACGATGTCGGAGACGACGAGATGGGCGAACTGACTCGAGCCGGCGACCCCGGGTGGGCTGCCCTTGCGGACGAAGACCGAGCACTGCGAGCCGGGCGGCGTGAACTGCAGAAGGCGGGAATCGCCCTGCCCGATGTCCGCGTCCTGTCTCCATCCGAGCTTCCGGTAGAACTGCGCCGCGCGTTCGACGTCCGAGACCGGGATGACGACGACCTCGAGCTTCATGTCCATGTGTTGCACCTCGCGCAGGCGGAGAGGAGCGCGGAATGCCGCATCGAGCGCACGGGCACAAGCGTCCCGAACGGTCTCAGGTCAGTCGCGGACAGGGCTCGGCGCTGTGCCCGGACACGGGCGCTCACTGCATGTGTTGGCCGCCGTTGATGGCGATGTTCGCGCCGGTGACGAAGGCCGCTTCGTCCGAGCACAGGTAGATGATCAGGCCTGCGACCTCGTCGGGCTTGCCGAGGCGATTCACGGGGATCTGCGGGACGATCTTCGTCTCCAGCACTTCCTTCGGAATCGCCATCACCATCTTCGTCCCGATGTAGCCCGGGCTGATGGTGTTGACGGTGATTCCCTTCTTCGCCACCTCGAGCGCGAGCGACTTGGTGAAGCCGTGGATGCCCGCCTTCGCTGCGGCGTAGTTTGTCTGTCCGAACGCGCCCTTGCTCCCGTTGACCGAGCTGACGTTGACGACCCGGCCCCAGCCCCGTTCCAGCATCCCCTCGATGACCTGCTTGGTCATGTTGAACATGCTGTCGAGGTTCGTGCGGATGACCGTGTCCCAGTCGGCCTTTCCCATCTTCCGGAAGGTCATGTCCCGGGTGATGCCGGCGTTGTTGATCAGGATGTCGATCGGACCGATGTCCTTCTGCACCTGGGAGACGCAGCGCTGGCAGGAGTCGTAGTCGGCGACGTCGACCGGGTAGGCGGTGAAGTCGTGTCCCTTCGACTTGAGCTCCGCGAGCGTCTCCTTGATGGAGGTGTTGCCCGGCGAGTGCGTCAGCACCACGCGGTAGCCCTTCTCGTCGAGCTTGGTGCAGATGGTGTAGCCCAGGCCGCCGGCGCCTCCGGTGACCAGTGCGATGCGAGCGGTCGACATGGGTCCTCCTTCGAGAGTCAGGGGCCCATCTTTCGACCGTGGAGCGGGCCACTGTCCAGCGCGCAAAACGGTCGATGCCGCTTTCCGTGCCTGGCTGCCCCCGGGGCGTCGGACGATCAGCGGGAGACCGGCCCGCCCGCGCCTCGCGAGGGCGTGCTCCGGAATGCTCGGTGCGCGAAGGTGCCAGACACCTTCGAGAGACACCTTCGAGAGGGGGTACGCGAAGGTGCCAGACACCTTCGAGACCGTTCGAGACCTGCGCGAAGGTGCCAGACACCTTCGAGACCGACAGCGTCGAGGCCGCTCTGCTTCGACACGGCGCGTCGAAGCGCTCAGGGGGCCAGCGGGAGCTCGATCCGCGCCACCGTCCCCTTGCCGGGGTCCGTCTGGAGCTCGAGCGTGCCGTTCATCCTGGCCACCAGCTCGCGGCAGACGCACAGCCCGAGCCCCGTGCCCGCCCCAGGCGGCTTGGTGGTGAAGAGCAGCTCCGGCTCACCCCGCTCGAGCGGCGCCGGAAGGCCTGGCCCGTCATCCTCGATCTCGATTCGCGCCCGGTCTCCGACCGCCGTCCAGCGCACCACCACCCGACCCACCTCGGTCCGCTCCATCGACGCCAGGGCCTGACCGGCGTTCACCACCAGATTGATCAGCACCTGCGTCAGAGCGAGCGGGCTGACCCCGATCTGCAGCGGGCCGCCGACCGTCGACAGGAGGGCTCTGCCCTGGAGCCCGGGGCGGACCAGCCGCGCCACCTGTTGCACCACCGCGGCGACGTCACAGGACGCCGTCGGGTCCTCGGCCCGGAGCTGCCCCGTGAAGCCGCGTGAGACCTCCCGGACGTGCTCGGCACCCGCCTCGACGTCCTGGACGATCTCCGCCAGATCCCGGAGGCGCTCGAGCAACCGCGCGTCCGGACGGATGCGGTTCATCCGCCGCACGTAGGCCGCGACGCCTTCGAGCTCCCGCCGCAGCGCCAGGGCGTTCTCGGCCACGTATCCGGCGGGACCGGCCAGCTCGTGCGCGATGCCGGCGCTCACCCGTCCGAGGGTCGCGAGCCGCTCCGCCTGATCGAGCCGGGCCCGCAGCCCGCGCACCTGCGAGCGGAGCTCGAAGATGGCGAACGCGTCGTCGAGCGCCGCCCTCAGATCGGCTGGGATCCACGGCTTCACGAAGTAGCGCTTGGCGGCGCCGCGCTCGACCGCCGCTCTGGCGGCCGAGAGGTCCGAGCTCCGCGCGACCAGCAGCCGCTCCGTGTCCGGGAAGGCAGGTGAAGCCGACTCGAGCAGCGCCACGCCCCCCGTCGCCTCATCCGCGAGCAGCGCCGCGACCGGGGCCACGGCGTCCATCCGGTCGAGCAGCTCCCCGGCGGACGACGACAGCGTCAGCCTGAACCGGTCCCCGAACTGCGTCTCGAACAGGCGCAGCTGGCCGGGATCCCCGTCCACGTAAACGACCGACGGGGTCCTGGTTTCCGCGGGAACAGACTCGCGCATCCGGGCTCCGGGCATCGCACCTCCACTGCCGGCGCCGCAAGGTCCAGCGCACCCCAGGGCCCAACAGTGGACCCCGGGCGCCGCTCCGGGAACGCCCCGGCATTGCTGGGGTTCTCGAATGGCCCAGGGCTTGAAGTGTCCCTCTGACGGGACAGAGGAGACTCCCGCATGGCCAGTTCAAGAAGGACCGTGCTGATCGTCGCCGGGGACGCTCGAAGCGCCGACGCGTTCCATCAGACCCTCGACCACGAGGCCCACCGCCTGTTCGAGGTCTCGTGCCTGAAGGACGCCCTGGCCGTCATTGCCCGGGAGGCCATCGACGTCGTCCTCGCCGACACTTCCCTCCCCGACGGCACCGGCCTCGCCTTGCTCCACGAGGTCCGTCGCATCCAGCCCGACACCATGCGCGTGCTTCTCACCGCCCCCGCCGGGCTGGGGACGGCCGTGGACGCGATGGAGCACGGGGACGTCTACCGGTTCCTGGTGAAGCCCTGGGACGGCGTCGAGCTCCGGGGCGTCATCCGCGCCGCGGTGGAGCGCCGCCAGCGCGAGAGCGAGAACACCAGGCTCCTCGACAGGGTCCAGGGCGAGATCCGTCAGGCCATCGCCCGCGCCGACGCCGAGCTCCACCTCGTGCGTGACGCGACCGGATCCATTCTTCTCGACGATACCGAGGAGCAGACCGCGGTCGCCTTTGCGGCAGGCTGAGCCGCCCTCGATCCTCCGATGGAGCCGACCCTGCCGGTCCTCGTCGTCGGCACCGACACGCCCTCCCCCGCGCTGCTGGAAGCGCTCCGCAAGGGTGGCCTCGATCCGCGACCCTGTGCTCCCGACGACGTCCTGGGGCTCCTGGCCACGGCCGTCGCCGAGGCGGTGGTCGCCCAGCCAGTTCCGTTCTGGCGACTGCTCCTCTCCCGCGTGGTGACGGCCGGGGCGACGGCCGTCCTGCACGTGCCGGAGGGTCCACCGCCCCGGGCGCTCCCCTCGGGCGTGGTCGCGGTCCAGAACGCGGAGGACATTCCCCGGCTGCTGCGGGAGGCACGCTCGGGCCGCGGCGAGGACGCCGCCCAGACGCAGGTCGCCCCCACCATCGAGCAGCGGCTGGCGGAGGCCGAGCGCTTCGTCGCCGAGGTGCAGGCGCTGCATCTCCTCCGAGCACCCGAGATGATCGCCTGGGAGGCCGTCCGCCGCGTCCGTGGGCTCGTGCAGGCGGACCGGGTCCTGTGCTGGCGCATCGGTGACGACACCACGCTGGTGCTCGGCGCGGCGGACCCCGCGCTCCCGACGCCGCCGGCCTCGATGCCCATCGGCGAGCTGCTGGCGGGTGCCTGCGCCGCCGACGCCGCGCCGGTGACCCGCGGCGAGGGAGAGATTCCCGACAGCTGGCGCGAGGCCGCCCGCCGGCGAGACGGAGCCGAGCCGGGCGCCATGCTCGCCATTCCGCTGGTCCGCGCCGGTGAGCTGGTGGGAGTGCTCGAGGCGGTCCGCCGCCCCGGTCGCCCCGCCTTCACCGATCTCGACCGGCAGCGCTTCGCCGGCTGGGGCTCCCAGGTCGCGACCGCCCTCGCCGGCGCCCTGAACACGGCCCGCCTCCACGAGGCGCAGAGCGAGATCCTCGCCGCCAACGCCGCGCTGGAGGCGAAGATCGAGCTCCGGACCCGCGCGGTGGTGCACGCCAAGCGGGAGTGGGAGCGCACCTTCGATGCCATCCGCGAGCCCATCGCGCTCCAGGACGGCTTCGTCATCCGGCGGGCGAACCTCGCTTATGCCGAGGCGGCCGGCGTCCCCATCACCCAGGTTCCGGGGAAGACCTGCCACCAGCTCCTGGCGGGACGGGTCGCCCCGTGCGTCGGGTGTCCCCTGGCCACCGGGAGCACCGAGCTCAGCGCCGAGATCTCCCTTCCGCGCGGGCGGGCGGTTCGCTTCAGCGGCTTCCGCACCGACACGGGCGGCGAGGCCGAGACGGTGGTGGTCCACTACCGCGACGTCACCGCGCACCGCGCGCTCGAGGCGAGGCTCCGGGAGAGCGACCGGCTCGCCTCGCTCGGGCAGCTCGCCCAGGGCGCGGCCCACGAGATCCAGTCGCCCCTGCAGACCATCCTCGGGGACCTCTCGACGCTCCGCGACGCGGCCGCCGAGCTCGAGTCCAGCGCCGCCTCCATCGAGCGGGCCGCCCGCCTCTGTGGCCAGGGAGACCCCGCCGCGGCGGTCCGGGCGCTCACCGAGGTGCAGGTGCGCGATCTCGCGGGGAGCCTGCGCGAGCTGCTCCAGGACGTCGAGGGCGGCGCGAAGCGGATCGGCGCGATCGTCAAGGGGCTGCGCGAGCTCGCGCGCCAGGACATCGCCCGTCCAGAGAACGTGGACCCCGGCGCCTGCCTCCGGCGCGCGGTGCAGACCGAGCTCGGCGAGGCGGCCGGGTCGGTCACGGTGCGCGCCGAGAGCACCGCCCGGGTGCTGGTGATCCCGGGACAGCTCGAGCAGGCCCTGGTCCAGCTGGTCCGCAACGCCCGTCTGGCGGCGCCGTCCGGATCGGTCCGGGCGCGGACGCTGGACGAGCAGGGCGCGGTGGTCATCGAGGTCCAGGACGACGGTCCGGGCATCCCCGCAGCGCACCTCTCGCGCATCTTCGAGCCGTTCTTCACCACCCGGGGCGGCGCCCAGGGCATCGGGCTGGGGCTGACGCTGGTGTGGAGCATCGTCCAGCGCGCCGGCGGGACGCTGGACGTCGCCTCCGAGCCGGGGCTCGGCAGCACCTTCCGGATCCGCCTCCCGGCCGTGGCCGCGCCGCAGCGGCCGGGCGACGTGGCCGCGTAGGCCGTCCGCTCCCCCGGCGCTCGAACGGTCACCGCTGGCACGGCGGGACGGCAGGCCACAGCTTTCTCCACCCGAGGAGGTATCCGTGCCCGATCAGACGAGGAAGCAAGACCCGTCCACGCAGCCAGGCAAGTCCGCCGAGGACGAGCGGATGAAGCGTTCCGCCGAGAGCGGTGAGGGAGACGCCCCGGACAGGGACGTCCCCGAGGAGCCGGAGCCGGTCGAGGAGGACCTGCCGTCGAACCGCGCCCAGGAACGGGGTGGTCCATGACGCGGAAGGAAGGGCCCCCGGAGGACGCCCGACGAGACGCTGACCTCGCGGAGAGCGATCGGGCCGAAGGGGCCGACGGTCTGCCTCTCCCGCCGGCGGAAGATGCGGAGACCCGTCGCGCCCGGGATTCGGGGCAGTCCGACGAGCCAGGCGACGGAGAGGACGCCGCACAGCGCGATCTCGACGGGACCATCGCCGCCGAGCGCGGCGCGGACTGACGCGTCGGCCTCGGCACCGCTCAGCGCACCCCGGCGAGGAGATCGCGGCGGACCGCTGGAATGACGGGCGTTCGCTGCGTCAACGAACTGCGGCAGCCTCGACGTAAAAGCCCGCCGGGAAGAGCACCGTCCCGTCCGCGCGTAGAAGCGCAGGGGGCGGAGGGGCAAACGGGGCAGCGCGGCGGACCGCCGCCAACGCCTCGTCGTCGAGAAAGGCCAGGCCAGAGGGGCGGGAGACCTTCATCGCCGAGATTGCACCGGCCGCGTCGAGGGTCACGTCAAGGATGGTGAGACGATCTCGAACGCCGAGCTGCACTCGTTCGGGATCGTGGGCCTTGAGCACGCCGGACAAGTCCCAGGCCTTGTGGATCCGCGCCTTCACACCCTTCAGGTATTCGTCGTACGTCTTGGATTGCGGACCGGCGGCGCTGGCTGCGAGGGACTGCGGCGGCGTCGAGCTGACGCATGCACCAGCGACCATGCACACGGTCACCGCAAGTGCGATGCCTCCGGCGAGGCGTGACGATGCAGCTGCCCCCACGGGGGAAAGTCTAGAGCATCGGACCACGGCGCTGCTCGCCGTACTGGGAGGTGGACCGCATGGAGGACGCTTTTGATGATTCCGCCTTGGGACGGCGGGCCGAACGCGAAGGAGAGTGGTTCGGTATGCCTTCAGGCGCAGGCGCCCTCGCCCTTCACAGGCCGTGCCCCGTCGATGCCCGCGGCGCGGAGGAAGCTCAGCACCGCGGCGTCGAACTGCTCCGGCGATTCCATGTTGAGGTGGTGACCGGCGGCCGGGACGATGCGCAGCGTGGCCCGCGGAATCCGTTCCGCGAGCAGATCGGCGGCGGCCACGATGTTCGGATTCTCCTGACCGCCGCGGAGCACCAGGGTCGGGGCGCCTATCTTCGCCAGCTCGTCCGCCGGGACCCGGGAGGGCCAGCGCAGAAGCTCCGGACGCGGCGTCCCCCACGCCTTCACGTTCTCGGTCAGCATCCGGCGCATCCTCTCCTGGACGGCCGGCAGCTCCCGCGCGGTGATAAAGGCCGGATCCTCGAGCCAGAGACGCACCGCCTCGGCCGGCCCGCGTTCCTTCAGCGCCGAGTAGATCGCCGGCCGGTCACCCACCGTCTCCATCGGCTGACCTCGCACCGTGGCCGCGGCGGTGACCAGGGCCAGCACCCGGTCCGGGTGCTCGAGCGCGAAGTCGATCGCCACCTGTCCGCCAAAGGAGAGCCCGATCACCACCACCTTCGAGACCCCGAGCTTGTCGAGCAGCGCCCGGACGTCCTCCACCGGCGAGTACGCGCCCCGTGCAGGTGACGACCGACCGAAGCCTCGCTGGTCGTAGCGGATGGTGCAGTGGCCCAGGGCGAGGCTGGCGACCTGGTCGTCCCACATCCGCGAGTCCACCAGCCCGCCGTGGATCAGCAGCACCGGGACGCCGTGCCCCGCGACGCCGTAGCGGATGCGCCGGTCTCCGCCCTCCAGCCAGCCACCGCGCTCGGCCGGCGCCGCAGCCAGGAGCGACAGGACCAGGAGGCCGGCGGCGGTCACGTCCGCTCCTCCTCAGCCCGGCACTGACGCCGTCCGGTGCTCCGTGAGACCGAGCGCCACGCCGAGGCCGAGGGAGGCGACGCGCATCCGGGTCAGAACAGGAGCTTCGTCGGCTGCTCCAGCAGCGCCTTGAGCTCCTGGAGGTACTGGGCGCCGAGCGCACCGTCGACGATCCGGTGATCTCCGGAGAAGGTCGCGGACATCATCTTCCGCGCCACGACCTTGCCCTCGCGGACCACGGCCTTCTCCGACACGGCGCCGACCGCGACGATCGACGCCTGGGGCGGATTGATGACCGCGATGAAGGAGTCCACCCCGAACATCCCGAGGTTGGAGACGGTGATCGATCCGCCGGAGTACTCCTCGGGCTTGAGCGCCTTCCGGCGGGCCCGCTCGGCCAGCTCGCGCGACTCCGCGGCGATGGTCCCCAGCGACTTCTGGTCCGCGTCGCGGATGACCGGGGTGATGAGACCATCCTCGATCGCCACGGCGATCCCGACGTCCGCGGTGTGGAACTGGAGGATCCGGTCGCCCTGGATCGACACGTTGACCTTCGGCTGCCGGCGGAGCGCCAGCGCCGCGGCCTTCACGATGAGGTCGTTGAACGAGACCTTCACCTCGGCCGCCTTGGCCTGCTCGCGGACCTTCGCTGCCTCCTCCATCTCGATGTCGACGGTGACGTAGAAGTGCGGGACGCCCGGCTTCACCTCGGCCATGCGCTGACTGATGATCTTGCGCATGCCGGAGATGGGAAGGACCTCCGGCTCGCGACGCCCGAACGTCGGCACCGGCGCCGGACGACCGGCGGGCGCGGGTGCCCTGGCCACGGCGGCAGCCTGCCCAGCCTGACCGGCCTGACCGATCGCCGCCTCGACGTCGCGCTTGACGATGCGACCGCTCGGACCCGACCCCTGGACGGCGGCGAGGTCGAGCCCCTCGTCGCGCGCCATCCTCTTCGCCAGCGGGGACGCCCGGAGGCGCCCGTTCTCCTCAGCCGCGGGAGGGGCGGGCTCCTCGGCGCGCCGGATCGGCACGACCTGCGCCGGGCCGCCGGGCTTCTGGGCACGCTCCTCGGGCTGCGGCATCTCCCGCCGTGCCTCGGGACCGGGCGGAGCCGGCTTCGGCGCGGGCTTCGCGGGCGGCGTCGGAGCGGCGCTGGCGGCGGCAGGAGCGGGCGTGGCCGCCTTCGCCGCCGGAGCCGAGGCCTCGACCTTCTCGCCCTTCTGACCGATGACCGCGATGGGGGCGCCCACCTTCCCCGTCTCGCCCTCGGGGACGAGGATCTTGAGCAACACGCCGTCGTCGAAGGCCTCGACCTCGAGGTTCGACTTGTCGGTCTCGACCTCGGCGATCGCCTCACCGGACGAGATGCTCTCCCCCTCCTTCTTCAGCCACTTGACGATCTTCCCCTCGGTCATCGTCGGGGAGAGCGCGGGGAGCTGGATCTCGGTGGCCATCGTCAGTTCCCCTCTTCCCGGTACATCACCTTCTTCACGCCAGCGACGATCCGCTCCGCCGACACCTCGGTCGCCTTCTCCAGCACCGCCGCGTAGCTGCGGTTCACGTCCAGGCCGGTGACCCGCTCGACCGGAGCGTCGAGATCGTCGAAGGCCTGCTCCTGGATGATGTCGGCGATCTGCGCGCCCACGCCGCAGAAGCTCCACCCTTCCTCGACCACCACGGCGCGGTTGGTCTTCCGGACCGAGGCGAGGATCGCCTCCTCGTCCAGTGGCTTCAGGGTGCGGAGGTCGAGGAGGTCCACGTGGATGCCCTCCTTCTCCAGCATCTGCGCGGCCTGCTCGGCGAAGTAGTACATGCGCGACCAGGTGATGATCGTCGCGTCCTTCCCCTCGCGCTTGAGGGCCGCCTTGCCGATGGGGAGAACGTGCTCACCGGTGGGGACCTCGCCCTTCACGCCGTAGAGCAGCTCGGCCTCGAGGAAGATGCTCGGGTTGTCGTCGCGGATCGCCGCCTTGAGGAGACCCTTGGCGTCCGCCGGCGTCGAGGGGGCGAAGATCTTGAGTCCCGGGAAGTGCGCGTAGTTCGCCTCCAGCGACTGGCTGTGCTGGGAGGACAGGCGACCGCCGGCGCCGTTCGGACCGCGGAAGACGATCGGACACCGCAGCTGGCCACCGGCCATGTGGCGGAGCTTCGCGGCGTTGTTGACGATCTGATCCATCGCGAGGATCGCGAAGTTCCAGGTCATCATCTCGATCACCGGCCGCAGCCCCACCATCGCCGCGCCCACGCCGAGCCCGGCGAAGCCCAGCTCGCTGATCGGCGCGTCCACCACCCGGGCGCTTCCGAACTTGTCGAGCAGCCCCTGGCTCACCTTGTACGCGCCGTTGTAGCGCGCGACCTCTTCCCCCATCAGGAAGACGTTGACGTCTCGCTCCATCTCCTCGGAGAGCGCCTGATTCAGCGCCTCGCGCCATGCAATCTCGGGCATCGGTCAGTCGTCCTCGTCGCTCTCGTCTTCAGGCCCGCGCCGGCTGCTTCAGCCCGGCCTTCTCTTCCGCTTCCTCGGCCTGCTCGCGAGGCTCGAGGTCCCAGGTCACCTTGTAGTCCTTCGGTCCGGGCCACTTCGGCCACTCCACCTTGAGCCCGAGCACACGCTCCCGCGGCCGCACGTCCGGCTCGCCCTCCTCCACCATCACGTCCTCGTGCAGCTCGTCGAGCGATGGCTCCGGTGACTCGTCGGCGAACTTCACCGCCGCGTCCACCTGCGCCTTCACCTCGGCGTCGATCTTCTCGAACTCGGACTCGGGGATCTTGAGCTGCTCCACGCAGTACTGGCGGAGCTTGGGGATGGGATCACCCTTCCGCTCCTTCTCCACCTCGGTCTTGGTCCGGTAGGTGGCGGGGTCGGACATGGAGTGTCCGCGGTAGCGATAGGTGTTCGCCTCGAGGAGGACGGGGCCCTTCCCCGAGCGGGCGTGCGCGCCGCACTCCTTCACCGCCTCGTAGACCTTGAGGACGTCCATCCCGTCCACCGGCTCGCCGCGGATGCCGTAGGCAGCGGCGCGCTTGTAGACCTCGGGCATCGGCGAGACGCGGGCGAACGCGGTGCCCATGCCGTAGCGGTTGTTCTCGCAGAGGAAGATGACCGGCAACGACCACTTGGACGCCATGTTGAGCGTCTCGTGGAAGGCGCCCTGGTTCGCGGCAGCCTCGCCGAAGTAGCAGACCGTCACCCGGCCGTCGTCGCGGTACTTCGAGGCAAACGCCAGACCGGCCGCGAGCGGGATCTGACCGCCGACGATGCCGTATCCGCCGAGCACGAAGTGCTCGACGTCGAAGATGTGCATCGAGCCGCCCTTGCCCTTGCAGTAGCCGGTGGCGCGGCCGAAGAGCTCGGCCATCACCATCCCGGCGTCCGCGCCGCGCGTCAGGGGGTAGGCGTGATCGCGGTACGCGCCGAGCTGGTAGTCATCGGGGCGGAGCGCCTCGGTGGTCCCGACCGCGACGGCCTCCTGCCCGATGTACAGGTGGCAGAAGCCGTTGATCTTGCCCTGCTGGTAGCTCTGCGCCGCGCGCTCCTCGAAGCGCCGGATGAGGTACATCTTCCGGTACATCGTGAGGAGCAGGTCCTTGGAGTACTGGGGTGCCATGCCGGGGCGGTGCATATCGAGCCGTGCCCCGAATTTCCAAGGGATCCGGGCCTTGCCGCGCCGCGGCGACGCCTTCCTGGCGATTCACCCCTCGGAGTCGAGCTCGAGGTTCGGCACCACGGTGACCCGCGGGGCGAGCGTCGAGACCCGGCCGGAGTGACCGGTCGCGACCAGCACCACCTCCGCCTCGGGGAAGGTCTGCCGGAAGTCGTTGACGTGACCCGGCTCGTTGTCGAAGGCCGCGACCAGGCGCCCCAGGGAGGCAATCCGCGCGTGGGCGGAACGCTTGAACTCCTCGTCCCCGATGGACGGGTCGTTCGGCTTCAGCCACAGGGCGACCCCCTCACCCGGCAGGGGGAAGCCGAAGCGCCGGAGCACCTCCTCGGTCCCTGGGCGCATCCGCTCCGGGCGCGCGGTCAGGTAGACCAGCTGCACCCCGGTGGCGTGGGCCCGACGGGCGTACGCGGCGGCGCCTCGCACCGGGATGTCCTTCAGGCAGGCCTCGGAGGTGAAGAACCGCTCCACCCAGTGCCGGCGGAGGTCCGGAAGCCAGCGGGCGATGGCCTCGGAGTCGAGCCCGGCCCGGGCCAGCGCCTCCCGGGTGTCGAAGCCGGTGACGAGGAACTCGGGCTGGAACTCCTCCAGCGCGGTGATGCCGTGGAGGCTCGCGAAGTCGCGGACGATGGCGGCCTGTCGCGGCCGGTTGTCGAGGAGGGTGGAGTCGATGTCGAAGGCGACGACGCCGGCCGGGCCCGCCGCCCGGGCCGCGGCGAGGATGTCGGTCAGGACCCGCTGCCACTCGGGGTGGGAAGGGAACTGCATCGGGGCCCGTCTACCGCCAGGGCCCCCGTCGCGTCGACCCTAGCTGGACATGAGACGGGCGCGCCGCCGGACCGCCGCGTCGTGCTCGTCGAGCAGGGTGGCCAGCTCCTCGAGCTCCTCGGGGGTCATGCTGTCGAGGGCGCGGAGGACGTCCTCCATCCGGAACTCCGGGTCGAGCCGGATGGCACCGACGAGGTCGAGCACCGGGACGGGACGGGAGCCGTCGGAAGAGTTGGACATGGCGATGGGGTGCACTTGCACCTGCCACGCCGGCCGCAAGTCTCGGGATTTCCGGCAACCCGGGTGGGTCACGCCGGCCGGGCGGGGGTCGTCCTCACCCCCTGGGCGAGGAAGCGGCCGAGAAGGACCTCGGTCTTGGCGTCCTCGACGTCACCGGTGCGGCAGGCCTCGAGCAGTCCATCGCTGGGCCACCAGCGAAGGGTCGCGCCCTCCTCCAGCGGAGAGCCGTCGCCCTGGGGGGTCTCCTGGGCCAGCCCGGTGACCTCCACCGCCGTGGGGTGAATCTTCTCCGAGAGGATGCCCGGGGCGAGGAAGAAGCTTCCCCCGAGCAGCTGCACGTCGTCGGGCGAGACGCGAAACCCGGCCTCCTCCAGCGTCTCCTCCGCGGCACGCCGTCGGAGGCCAGCCTCGCCGCGGTCGTGCGGCTCGAGGACTCCGGCGACCAGCTCCTCGAGGAGCAGGTACGGACGCGGGTCCGGCAGCGGGAGCGGCAAGCCGGCGCGGAAGTGGGCCGCGGGCCGGAGGGTCTTCCGGGTGAGGACCTCCGGTCCCGCGCTCCCGCGGCGCCAGATGAGCACGGCGACCGCGTCGGGGATGGGGCGGTCCACGACGTCCACCCGGTAGTCGCGCGAGGTGGAGCCATCGGTGTGCCGGTTCCTGCACACCAGTCGCTTCACGTGGAGGAAGCCCTCGTCGCAGCGAGAGCGCGCGGTGACGTCCTCGACCACCTCGATGCCGGTCACTGCATGCTCCGACGGACGGTCCATGACGTAGCAGGATGCCACGCCATGTCCTCCGCGGCCCTGGTCCTGGTTCTGCCGGTCCTCCTGTCGACGGCCGGTGACGCTCCGGATGCCGGGCCGGCGAGGGACCCGCTCGTCGCGATGTCGCCGCTGCTCGGGAAGTGGGTGGCAGAGCCTGATCCGAAGCAGCCCGGGGTCACGGGGTGGACGACGTTCGAGCGCGGCCTCGGCGACCGGGTCGTGGTGCGGAGAAACCACGCGTCGTACGCAGCGAGGGACGGGAAGCCGCCGTCGGAGCACGACGACCTGATGGTGGTCTTCGTCGAGGACGGGAAGCTGCGGGCGGAGTACTGGGACAGCGAGGGCCACGTCATCCGGTACGAGGTCCAGGCCCCGGCGGCGAACCGGCGGGTCTTCGTGAGCGAGGCACGCGCGCGGGCACCCCGGTTCCGGCTGACCTACGTCGGGCCGTCGGCGGGGAGACTCGAGCTGACGTTCGAGATCGCGCCGCCGGGCGCGACGGAGCTCCGGCCCTACATCTCGGCGCGGCTGCGACGAGAGTGAGCGCCCTCGGCCACTCGAAACGCGGGGGAACCTCGCGCTCTGCCCGATTCTCGACTTCGAGCACACCGCGCCGACGTCGCCACCTGGCGCGCGTCGCCGTACGTCCACCAGCGCTCACCTGACATCGATGACCGCCTTTGCCGCGTGACAGGTCCGGTGCGCGATGAAAGGTTGCACGCCCAATGCACACACCCTGTCCGGCCGGACCATGACGTTCGTCCCTTCACATCTGCCCCCCATCCTCGACGATGCGAGGTCTCGATGACCCAGCACCTGCACGACGTCCTGGCCCGCCACGAGGCGGAGATTCTCCGCGAATGGCTCCGTGAGCAGCAGAAGCTGCTCCGCCCCGAGCTCATCCGGGAGGACGACCTCCGCCAGCAGAGCACCGACTTCCTCCGCCTCTTCCTCGAGTCGCTCCGTTCCGGCGAGGAGACCGACATCAACGGACCCAGGTGGAGCAACGTCCGCGCCTTCCTGGAGAAGATCTCGGGGAGCCGGGCCGTGCAGGGCTTCACCCCCACCCAGACGGCCACGTTCGTCTTCAGCCTCAAGCAGCCGGTCTTCACCCGGCTTCGCTTGGACGCCAAGAGCGCCGACGACCTCGCCGCCGACACCTGGCGAGTCTCCACCCTCCTGGATTCGCTGGGCCTCTACACCACCGAGGTCTTCCAGAAGAGCCGCGAGGAGATCATCTCCAAGCAGCAGGAGGAGATGCTCGAGCTCTCCACCCCGGTGGTGACGCTCTGGGATGGTGTCCTCGCCCTTCCGATCATCGGCACCCTCGACAGCCAGCGCACCCAGTCGGTCATGGAGGCGCTCCTCCAGCGCATCGTCGAGACGGAGTCGGACATCGCCATCATCGACATCACCGGTGTCCCGACCGTCGATACCCTGACCGCGCAGCACCTGCTCAAGACCATCACCGCCGCGCGGCTGATGGGCGCCGACTGCATCATCAGCGGGATCCGCCCGCAGATCGCCCAGACCATCGTCCACCTCGGGGTGAGCCTGGGCGACGTCGTGACCAAGTCCAGCCTCGCCGCGGCCTTCCAGGTCGCGCTCGATCGCCGGGGTGACCGGATCGTCCGAGCCGCGGCCGGGCGGGCCGCCGACAAGGAGCTCTAGTCCGCCGATGGACCGCATCCCCATTCTCAAGATGGGTCCGCATCTCCTGGTCACCATCCAGGTGGACATGCACGACCAGCTGGCGATGACCCTCCAGGATGACCTCACGACCCGCATCGAGAAGGAGAAGGCCCGCGGCGTCCTCCTCGACATCTCCGCCCTCGAGGTCGTGGACTCCTTCATCGGCCGGGTGATCGGCAACATCGCCCTCACCTCCCGCATCCTCGACGCCGAGACCGTGGTGGTCGGGATGCGGCCCGCGGTCGCCATCACCCTGGTGGAGCTCGGTCTGTCCCTTCAGGGGGTACGGACCGCGCTGAACGTCGAGCGCGGAATGCAGATCCTGACCCAGCGCGTGCGAGCCGACGGCAAATCCGGGCGGCGGCCGGAGGTCCGGGGTGGAAGGAACGACTGAGCGCGTTCCGATCCGGACGCCGCAGGACGTGGTGCTGGTTCGCCAGCGCACCCGGACGCTGGCCGCCGGGCAGGGGCTGTCCCTCGTGGATCAGACGAAGGTGGTGACCGCCGCGAGCGAGCTCGCCCGGAACACCCTCGAGCATGGCAAGGGCGGTGAGGTGCTCCTCGAGGCGGTGGTGAACGGTTCCCGGCGCGGAATCCGGCTCACCTTCGAGGATCGCGGCCCGGGCATCCCCGACCTCAACGCCGCCCTTCGCGACGGGTTCACCACCGGGACCGGGATGGGTCTCGGGCTCCCCGGCGCCCGGCGGCTCATGAACGAGTTCTCCATCGAATCAACCCCGGGTCAGGGGACCCGCGTGGTGGTGGCGCGATGGAAATAGACCGCACGGTGCAGACGCTCGTCGTCCCCGTCGCCCATGCCTCCGACGCGGGAGAGGTGCGCCGTCAGGCGACCGCGCTCGCCGAGGCGGTCGGTCTCGACGAGAACGACCGCGGCCGCGTGGCGCTGGTCGCGACCGAGCTGGGCACGAATCTCGTGAAGCACGCCGGTGGCCACGGAAAGATGCTCCTCCGGGGCCTCGCGGACGGGGGCATCGGGGTGGAGCTCCTCTCCATCGATTCCGGGCCCGGCTTCGAGGTCGGCCCCAGCCTCCGGGACGGGCTCTCGACGAGCGGCACGCGGGGCGTCGGCCTCGGGGCGGTGCAGCGGAACTCGGACGGGCTCGACATCTGGTCCGCCCCGGGGAAGGGAAGCATCCTCGCCTCCCGGGTCCTCGCGCGTACCCGGCCCACCGAGCCCCTTGGCATCCGCGTCGCGGTGGGAGCCATCTGCGTGCCGCTCGCCGGAGAGCCGGTGTCCGGAGACCGGTGGGCGATCCAGCGGGTGGGTGGACGGCTCCGGGTCATCGTGGTCGACGGCCTGGGGCACGGACGCCCCGCCGCCGTCGCCGCACGGACCGCCGTGGAGGCGTTCCAGGCCGGAGGCCGGAGCCCCCTCAAGGAGCTCCTCGAGTCGGTTCATCAGGCGCTCCGGGCGACCCGGGGAGCCGCGGTGGCCATTGCCGAGCTGGACGGGTACGGTGGCCAGCTGAGGTTCGCGGGCTTGGGGAACGTCTCGGGGACGCTGATCCAGGAGAAGCGCAACGGCCTCGCCTCGGTCAACGGAACGGCCGGCGCCGAGGAGCGGCATGTGCGGGTGTACGACTACGCCCTCGTTCCCGGCGCCCTGCTGATCCTCCACTCCGACGGCGTCAGCACGAAATGGAGCCTCGACGGGGCTCCCGAGCTCCGGAGCAAGCACCCCAGCCTGGCCTGTGGCCTCCTCTTCCGGGACCACGCCCGACCTCGGGACGATGCGACCGTGCTCGCGATCCGGTACCAGGGCGTCGAATGAGTCGCACCGCCCTCATCACCCTCGTCATCGCCAGCGAGGCCGACGTCGTGGCCTGCCGGCAGCGCGCGCGGGACATCGGCCGGGGTCTCGCCCTGACGCCGACCGACCAGGTCCGGGTCGCCACCGCGGTCTCGGAGATCGCCCGCAACGCGCTGGTCTACGCCCGGGAGGGTCGGTGCGAGGTGTCGGTCGAGTCCGGCCCACCGGCGCGCGTCTGGTTCGACATCTCCGACCGCGGTCCGGGCATCCCGCATCTCGACGACATCCGCGCCGGACGGCACCGCTCGTCACGCGGCCTGGGCATCGGTCTGCTGGGCAGCGGCAACCTGGTGGACGCCTTCGAGATCATCACCGAGCCTGGCCGGGGGACCCGGGTCCGACTGGGGAAGGACCTCCCCTGGCACGAGGGGTCGCTGACCGACCGGCTGCGACAGGTCACCGCCGAGCTCGCCCGCAGCACGCCGGTGGACCCGTTCCAGGAGCTCCGGGCGCAGAACCGGGAGCTGCTGGAGTCGCTGGCGGAGGTGCAGCGCCAGCGCGAGGAGCTGACGGTCATCAATGGCGAGCTGGCCGAGACCAACCGGGGAGTGATCGCCCTCTACGCGGAGCTGGACGCCCGGGCCGAGCTCTCGCGACAGGTGGCCGAGCAGAAATCCGGTTTCCTCGCGAACATGGGGCACGAGTTCAAGACGCCCCTCGGCGCGATGCTGTCGATCCTCGACCTGCTCCTGGCCGAGCTCGACGGTCCCCTCTCCTCCGAGCAGAAGCGCCAGCTCGGGCTGGTCCAGAGCGCCGCCAAGGACCTCAGCGTGATGGTCAGCGACCTGCTCGACCTCGCCAGGCTCGAGGCAGGCAAGTCCCGGCTGCGCCTCGAGCGGTTCCGCCTGCCGCAGCTCTTCGGCTCCCTCCGCGGAATGCTCCGTCCCCTCGTCCAGCGGGCCACGGTGCAGCTGGTGGTGGAGGATCCGCCGGAGGGCATCGAGGAGCTGCACACCGACGAGGGGAAGCTTTCCCAGATCCTCCGGAACTTCGTTTCCAACGCCCTCAAGTTCACACCGGAGGGCGAGGTTCGCCTCCGCGCGAGGCGCATCGGCCCGGGAATGCTGCGCCTGGAGGTGACCGACACGGGCATCGGCATCGGCCCCGAGCACCAGGAAGCGATCTTCGAGGAGTTCTTCCAGGTGGAGGGGCCGCTGCAGAAGGGTGCCCAGGGGACCGGCCTCGGCCTCCCGCTGACCCGCCGGCTGGCCGAGGCGCTCGGGGGAAAGGTCTGGATGAGCAGCGAGCCGGGCGTGGGCTCGACCTTCGGCGTCGATCTCCCGACCATCCACCCGTCGGCCGCGGTCGAGGCGCAGGAGCCCGTGCCGGCGCCGGCCGTCTCCGCACGACGGGGAAAGCTGGCGCTCATCATCGACGACGACGAGCCGTCCCGCTTCGTCCTCGCGCGCCCCCTCACCGAGGCCGGGTTCGAGGTCATCCAGGCCGGCACCGCGACGGAGGGACAGGAGCTGGCGTTCCAGCGCGAGCCCTCGGTCATCTTCCTCGACCTCCGCCTTCCGGACCGCTCGGGGACAGCGGTCCTCGAGACGCTGCAGGCCGACGCACGCACCCGAGCGACGCCGGTCATCGTCTACACCGCGCAGCCGCTCACCCCCGCCCTCCACCCGCTGCTCGGGTCCGCGGCAGCGGTGATCTCCAAGGATCATCAATCCCGCGGCGACGTCCTCGAGGCCCTGCGCCGAGGCCTCAGCCGGGCGGGCTTCACGATACCGGAGCCCTCCGATGGCTGAGCGGATCCTGGTCGTCGACGACAGCGAGGCGAAGCGGTACGGCCTCACCCGCGCCCTGAAGGAGGCGGGTTACGAGATCACCGAGGCGGACAACGGCACCGACGCCATCGTCCAGGCCAGGACGTTGCCCTCCCTCATCCTGCTCGACGTGCGGCTCCCGCCCATGGGGGGCATCGAGGTCGCGCGACGGCTTCGCGTCGACCCGCTGACCAGGAACATTCCCATCATCCACGTCTCGGCGTCGATGGTGACCGAGGCCCACAGAGCGGAGGGTCTCGAGGCCGGCGCCGACGCCTACCTGGTCGCGCCGGTGGACCGCCGGGTGCTGGTGGCCACGGTGGGTGCGGTGCTCCGCGCCAGCCGGGCGGAGCGCGCCCTGCGGGAGACCTCCGAGCGGCTGAGCAACATCCTCGAGTCCGCGAGCGACGCGTTCGTGGCCCTGGACGAGGAGTGGCGAGTCACCTTCGCCAACCGGGCACTGACCGACCGCCTCCCTGCGGGAACCACCGCCGATCGGGGCACGTCGATCTGGTCGATGATTCCAGAGCTCGGGGACGTCGAGCCCAGACGCTCCCTGGAGCGGACCATGAGCGAGGGTGTCCGGGAGCCGCTGCAGCTCCTGCTGCCGACGCTGGGTGGCGGCTGGTTCGAGCTCCGGCCCTTCAAGCTTCCCGAGGGGCTCGGACTCGCTCTGGAGGACATCACCGAGCGGCGCGAGCGGCAGATGCAGGAGCGGCAGCGGCTGGAGTTCGCCGAGCGGCTGGTGGGGATCATCTCCCACGACATCCGCACCCCGCTCTCGGCGATCTCCGTCTCCGCCGAGCTCCTGGGACGAGGGGCCGCCGACCCGCTCGCCGCCCGCCGCAGCGTCGAGCGCATCCAGACCAGCGGCCAGCGCGCCACGCGGCTCATCAACCAGATGATGGAGTGGACGCAGGCGAGCATCGGCGGAGGGCTGCCCATCCAGCGGCGCCGGATGGATCTCGGGGTCGTGCTCCGGCAGACGCTGGCCGAGGTCCAGGCCGCGAACCCCACGCGCCAGTTCCAGATCGCGCTCCAGGGAGAGACCTGGGGCGAGTGGGACGCGGACCGGCTGAACCAGGTCTTCACCAACCTCGTCGGCAACGCCGTCCAGCACAGCCCGGCCTCCAGCCCGGTGACGGTGACCTCACGGGTGGAGCCCGACGCCGTCGAGATCTCCATCGCCAACGAGAACCTCGCCGGACCCATCTCCGCCGAGGTGCTGGAGACGCTGTTCGAGCCCTTCCGGCGCGGCCCCTCGGCCTCGCGCGCCAGCAGCTCGATCGGCCTCGGGCTCTACATCGCCCGCCACCTCATCGAGCGACACGGCGGGAGGATCGCGGTCGAGTCGGCCTTGGCCGGGACCCGCTTCCTCGTCCGGCTGCCGCGGTGAGCCCCGAGGGCGGCGCCCGAGAGTAGGCTCGCCGGGATGCACCTGGTGGCGAGCATCCGTCCGGCGGCCGACCTCGAGGCGGCGGTCTCGGCGCTCGTGGCCTCGGCGGCCATGACGCACGCCGAGGCGCGGATGCGGCTCGCCCCGGAACCACCGGCGCTGCTCGCCCGTGTTCCGGCAGAGGACGCCGGCCGGGTGGTCACCGAGCTGCTGCGGGCGGGGCTGCCGGCGCTGGCCCTGGACGAGGACGTCCCCTCGGACTCCGACCGCTTCCAGGTTCGCAGCTTCGCCTTCGAGCCCGGGGCCGGGCACTTCACCTCGCGGACCGGCGAGCCGCTCGCCGTCCCCTGGGACGACGTCCGGCTGGTCCTGCGCGGCGTGAGAGCGTCGCGCACCACCACCGAGCACACCGAAACCCGGCGAACGCTCGCCCCGGGCCGGGCGGTGCTGACCGGCGGTCTGGCGCTGACCAAGAAGACCACGTCGACCGTCCGGAACGTGCAGGAGGACTTCGAGCAGCTCTTCCTCCTGCACACCGGGGCCGGGTCCCGGCTGATCCTCGCGGAGCAGGCCCTGGAGCTCTCCGGCCTCGGTCCCCTGCTCCAGCCGGCGCGCACGGCGAATCTCGGCGTCCTGGCGCAGGAGCTGTCGCGCCACACACCGGGCGCCTTCCACGACGACCGGCTGCTGCGGCTCGGCCGGCGCGCGCTTCCCTTCGTCCTCGGGGGTGGCCAGCGACGGAGCGATACGCGCGGGGTGGTCGACGTCCTCGCCGAGGTGCTCGACCAGGCGGTCCGGACGGGGCTGCTCCCCTGACGGCCCTCGGCCTCAGATGCTGGCGGTCATCCGGACGACCTCGGCGAAGGCAGTCTGGCTGCCGGCGAGCTTGCGGACCGCCGCCTCGCGCAGGGTGCGCATCCCTGCCTTGCGCGCCAGGGTCACCAGCTCGGGGGTGTTCGCCCCGTGGGCGATGGCCTCGCGGATCTCCGGGGTGACCCCCATGATCTCGAACACGCCGGTCCGGCCGTAGAAGCCGGTACCCCGGCAGTGCACGCACCCGGCTCCCTGGACGATCTGCACGCCGCCGGGGAGGAGTGGCAGCGGCGCGCCGAGGGCGAGGAGCTCGTCCTGGGTCAGGTTGTGCTCCTGCGCGCACCGGCTGCAGACCCGGCGCAGGAGCCGCTGGGCCATCACCCCGAGGAGGCAGCTGGAGAGGAGGAACGGCGGGACGCCCAGGTCCTTCATCCGGCTCACCGCCCCCACCGCGTCGTTGGTGTGCAGCGTGGAGAGCACCAGGTGGCCGGTGAGCGCGGCCTGGATGGCGTTCTCCGCCGTCTCCGGGTCGCGGATCTCGCCCACCATGATGACGTCCGGGTCCTGGCGGAGGATGTGGCGGAGGGCGTTGGCGAAGTCGAGCTCGATCTTCGGCTGCACCTGGACCTGGTTGAACCCGTCCCACACCATCTCGATCGGATCCTCGATGGTGGTGACGTTCACGTCCGGCCCGGCGAGCGCCTTGAGCGCCGAGTAGAGGGTCGTGGTCTTGCCGCTGCCGGTGGGGCCGGTGACCAGGATGAGGCCGTGGGGCTCGTCGATCCACGACTCGAAGAGCCCCTTCTCGTCCTCGTCGAACCCGAGCTGGGCGATGTCCTGGACCAGCGTCTCCGGATCGAAGATCCGGATGACCACCTTCTCGCCGAAGGCGGTGGGCAGCGTGGAGACGCGGAGCTCGATCTCACGCCCGTCGCGCTCGGTCTTGATTCGCCCGTCCTGCGGCCGCCGCTTCTCGGAGATGTCGATGCGGGAGAGCATCTTCACCCGGCTCACGATGGGCGGGTGCACGCCGGTGGGCAGGGTGTAGACCGGGTGGAGCACGCCGTCGATGCGCAGCCGGACCACGGTGCTGTCCCGCTTCGGCTCGATGTGGATGTCCGAGGCGCGGTTGTCGTAGGCGTAGCGGAGCAGGTAGTCCACCGCGTTGACGATGGGCTTGTCGGAGGCGTCGAGCTCCTTGTTGCTCGACAGCGAGACCAGCTGCTCGAAGTTCTGGAGCTGCGTGCCCGTGGGCTGGGCGAAGTCGGTCGCCGCCTGGGCCAGGGTCCGCTTGAAGCCGTAGATGTCGGCGATGGCCTTGAGGATGTCCGCCTTCGCCGAGAGCACCGGCTCGATAGGCATCCCCGCGAGGCGGTGCAGGTTCTCCAGGAGCTCACGGTCGAAGGGGTTGGCGACGGCCACCACCAGCGCGCCGGCGTCGGTCCTCTCCAGCGGGAGCAGGACGTGCTTCTGCGCGTACGGCTTGGACACCGTCCGCGTCGCCAGGCCCATGTCGAGCTTGAGCGGGTCGATCTTCTTGTAGCCCACGCCCGCCGCCCCGGCGACGACCTCGGAGACCTTGTCCTGGTCCAGCACCCGCCCGCCGGCGAGGGGGACCTGGAAGGCGGCCACCACCTCGATGGGGGAGACGGTGTAGCGCGCCTCGTCCTTGTCCGCCCCCACCTGCTTCAGCACCCGGGCGCGTGCGGCCTGCTCCTTGGTGCGCACGTCCTGGGCCTGGCTCTGCGTCAGGAGCTTGGCCTGGACCAGCGCATTGAGGACGAAGCTCAGCGTGAAGTCGGCGCTCGTGCGCGCCACGGCGGCCTGGGTCATGGGGCGAGCCCGGAGTCTACCCCTCGATGGCCCGCACCGCCGCTTCCACCCACTCCGGGGGGGTCGGCGCGGAGGCGATCGCCGCCGGCTCCCAGCCCCTCTGGCGCAGCGTCGCTGCCGTGGTCGGCCCCACCGCGACCGCCCTGACCCGGGGAACCAGCGCCTCGGCCCCGGGGAGCGCGAGGAACGCCTCCACCGTGCGTGGAGACCCGAAGAGCACGCACCGCGGCGGATGCGCGACCACCTCTCCCCATCCCTCGGGCGTCGAGCCGGCGGGGCGCGCGCGGTAGGCGGCCACCCGCTCCACCACCGCGCCGGCCGCGACGAGGCCCTCCTCCAGGCTCCGCCGTCCCTCCTCCGCCGCGGGGAGGAGCACGACTTCCCCGGGCTGCAGCCTCGGCACCAGCGCCTCCGCCAGTCCCTCGCCGGTGGAGACCCGTGCCACCAGGGTGGGCTCGAGGCCGTGCGCGGCCAGCGCCGCTGCGGTCCCCGGCCCCACCGCGGCCAGCTTCCGGGTCCGGAGCACGTCCAGCGTCCCGGCGGTGCGTGCTGCCTCGACGAGCGCCGTCACCCCGCGCTCGCTGGCGAAGGCCACCCAGCCGAAGCGGCGCAGGAGCTCCGCCGCGGCCCGGAGGGGTCGTGGGTCGCCGAGCGGCTCCAGCTCGAGCAGCGGGATGGCGAGCACCTCCGCGCCCTCGTCCTCGAGGAGGAAGCAGATCTGCTCGGCGCGCTCTCGCGGGCGCGGGACCAGCACCCGCACGCCGGCGAGCCGCTGCCGGTGCTCAGACACCCGAGCGAGCTCCGGCATGGGTCTCGAGGAGGGCACGCGCACCGCGGCGGAGCAGCTCCTCGGCGAGGTCCTGGCCCATGGCCCGCCCGCGCGACGCCGGCCCGCGGCGCTCGGCGCGCACGACCTCGCTCCCGTCCGGCGCGCCCACCAGGCCCCTCACCCAGAGCGAGTCCCCGTCGAGGATGGCGTGGGCGGCGAGCGGCACGGTGCAGCCACCCTCGAGCCGCTCCAGGAATGCCCGCTCGGCATCGATGGTCAGCCGGGTCGGGCGATGCTCGAGCGACTCCAGCAGCGGGCGGTGCGGGCTGTCCGCGGCGCACTCCAGCGCGAGCGCGCCCTGCCCCACCGCGGGGAGCATCACCTCCGGCGCGAGCAGCTCGGTCACCTGCCGCTCCAGCTCCAGCCGGCGAAGGCCGGCGAGCGCGAGGATGGAGCCCGCGAGCCCCAGCTCCTCGGTCTTCCGCAGCCGGGTGCCCACGTTGCCGCGCAGCGGCACCACCTCCACGTCGGGGCGGAGCGCCCGGAGCTGACAGGCCCGACGGAGCGACGAGGTCCCGACCCGGCCGCCCCGGGGGATGTCTGCGAAGCGGAGCTGGCCCGGGCTGACCCACGCGTCGCGAGGGTCCTCCCGCTCCGGCACCGCCGCCAGCACCAGACCGGGCGGGAAGGTGCTGGTCACGTCCTTCAGGCTGTGCACCGCAAGGTCGGCCCGCCCGTCGACCAGCGCCGCCTCGATCTCCTTCACGAAGAGCCCCTTGCCGCCGATGCGGGAGAGCGGGCTGTCCAGCATCCGGTCTCCCTCGGTGGAGAGCTCGACCAGAGTGACCTCGGTCTCCGGCGAGCGCGCGCGCAGCAGCCCGGCGACGTGGCGTGCCTGCCACAGCGCGAGCGGGCTCTTGCGGGTGGCGATGCGGAGCATCAGCCCTCGCCGGCCTTGCGGGGCGTCCCGTCCAGCCCGAAGAGCTCGGCGGCGGCGTCGGCCAGCTCGCTGTCCCCGGCCTCGACGGCGCGCAGCCTGGCCGTGGGCTGGTGGAGCATCTTGTTCACGATGGCCGAGGTCATCGCCTCGATGACCTTCAGCTGCTCCGGGCCGAGCGGCGAGGAGAGGTTGGCCATGGCCCGCTCCAGCTCGGCGCGGCGGATCTGCTCGGCGCGGGCACGGAGCTGGGCCAGCACCGGAACCTGCTCGCGAACCGCGCGCTGGCGGATGTAGCGGCCGACCTCCTCCGAGACCAGCACCTCGGCGCTCGCCGCGGCGGCGGTGCGCGCCGCCTGGTTCTGGTCGACGACCTTCTGGATGTCGTCGACGTCGAAGGCGTAGACGCCGTCCAGCGTGCTCACGTCCGGGTCGACGTCCCGCGGCACCGCGAGGTCCACCAGGATCAGCGGGCGGTGCCTTCGCGGCTTCAGCACCCGGGCCACCTTCTCGCGGGTGATGAGCGGCGCCGGCGAGGCGGTGGTGCAGACCACCATGTCGGCCAGGACCAGGCTCTCCTCCATCCGCTCGAAGGGGACCGCCTGTCCGCCGAGGCTCGCCGACAGCGCCTCGGCCCGCTCGAAGGTTCGGTTGGTCACCAGCACCCGGGACGCACGCGCCGAGAGGACGTGCTTGCCGCAGAGCTCGGCCATCTCGCCGGCGCCGACGAGGAGAACGGTCTTGCCGTCGAGGCCGTCGAAGACGTGCCGGGCCATCACGACCGCGGCCGAGGCCATCGACGTGGCGGCGCGGCCGAGGTCCGTCTCGGTCCGCACCCGCTTGGCGCTCCCGAACGCGGCGGCGCAGATGCGGGTCAGCTCGCCGCGGGCGGCGCCCAGCCGCTGCGCCTGCTCGAAGGCGTCCTTCACCTGGCCGAGGACCTGGGGCTCACCGAGGACCATCGAGTCCAGGCTGGCGGCCACCCGGAAGAGGTGGAGCACCGCGGCCTCGCCACGATGGGCGTAGAGGTAGGGAAGCAGGTCGTCCCCTGCGGCGCGAGCCAGGGCCGCACGGGTCCGGTCCTGGAGGTCGTCGCCGGGACCGACGACGTAGAGCTCCACCCGGTTGCAGGTGGAGATGAGCAGCGCCTCGGCCGGCGCCTGGGCCATGGCCTGGAGCAGCTCGGTCTGCCGCTCGTCGGGCAGCGCGAGGCGCTCGCGGACGTTCACCGGCGCGGTGTGGTGCGAGAGGCCGACGCAGACCAGGGGCGGGCTCACCGGGTCACCCACGGTCCGTACCGGCTGACGAAGGACACCACCAGGACGCCGAACCCGGCCATGGTGAGCAGCGCGACCCGGCGGCCGCGCCAGCCGGCGAGGATGCGCAGCTGCAGCACCACCCCGAAGGCCATCCAGGCCACCACCACCGCCAGCTCCGCGGGACTCCAGCGCGTGTCGGGACGGAGCCGGGCCTGGACCCAGGCGCCGGTGAGCAGCGTGAGCGAGAGGGCGATGAACCCCCAGACGACGAGGCGCCGGTTCAGGTCATCGAGCAGCTCGAGCGAGGGGACCCGCCGGAAGACGGGGCCGAAGCGCTTGCCCTTCAGCATCCGCTCGACGGCGAGGTAGACGCCCGCCACCGCCGTCGCGACGCCGAACACCGCCAGGCCGGCCAGCGCCACGGCGATGTGCACCGGGAGCAGCGGCTGGCGCAGGCTCGAGGCCAGCTCGGGGCCCGGCGCGGACATCCACAGGCTGGGCACGAGCACCGCGACCGCAGCCGGCGAGAGGAACGCGCCGAGCAACGCGGCCCGGGCTCGCAGGTCCACCACCAGGAAGACCGCCACCAGCAGGAAGGAGAGCAGGCTCACCACCTGGCCGAACCCGGACGGAGCCCAGTGTTGCGCCGAGAGGAGCAGAACGAGGCCGATGCCGTGCAGCACCCAACCGCCGATCGTCAGCCCGCGCGCCGTCCACGCCAGCCCCCTCCACCCCTGCACCAGCAGCGCGAGGTAGGCCAGGGCGCCGAGCGCATAGGCGTGGAAGGCCAGGGTGAAGCAGGTGCGGACCATGATTCAGAGCTTGTTCAACAGATAGTCGGCCAGGAGGGCGGTCTCGGTCGGAGCTGCCCCGGCGTCGGGCACCTGCACCACGTAACCACTCTCGACGTCGTACGCGCTCTCGCCGGCGACCACCGAGTCGGCGAGCCGCTCGGCCCCGAGCTCCGCGAGCTGGACGTCGGTCTTCACCTTCCTGAGGAGCTGGTGCTCATCGGGGCCGGACACCAGAGCCTTCACGTGGACCGCGGGCTCGACCGGGTACTTCACCGTGTCCCCGGTGAGGACCAGCGCGTGCTCGCGGACGTCGGCCGTGTCTGCGGTGGCCCACTCCTCGAGCATGGCCTGGGGGAGGAAAAGCTTCACGGGTCTCGGGACCTTAGCAAACGAGGGGATGCGGACTCGTCGGGTCCCGTGTACATCATCGGTCCCCGCCGGGCCCGCCCGGGGCTGGTGGGGCCATCAGTTGTATTAGGAGGAACAATGGCTGGGGCAGATACGTTCAATGTTACTGATGCGGAGTTCAAGGCCTCGGTCCTCGACTCGCAGGAGCCGGTGCTGGTGGATTTCTGGGCGCCGTGGTGCGGGCCCTGCAAGGCGATCGCCCCGGCCCTCGACGAGCTGGCCACCCGCTACAAGGGGAAGATGAAGGTCGCCAAGCTCAACGTCGACGAGAACCAGGAGACTGCTCAGAGCTACGGCATCCGGAGCATCCCCATGCTCCTGGTCTTCAAGGGCGGGAAGGTCGTGGACCAGATCCTCGGCGCGGTCCCCAAGTCCAAGCTCGAGGAGAGCTTCAAGAAGCACTCCCCCATCTGATGCAGGAGGCCCGCCCGGGGTGACTACTTGGCGAACCGCCAGGGGTCGTCGGGAGAGGTGACCTTCATCAGCTCCCAGGCAGCGAGCGCGTCCACCACCCGGTCCAGCTCCGAGGTGAGCGATCGGGCGCGGGGCGATCCCAGGTAACCCTCGGCGAACTTCCGCAGCTGCTCGCCGAGGAAGAGCCGGGCCAGGGCCACTTCGGTCTGGCGGAAGAACTCCAGGAAGCGAAGGCCCATCCCGGTCCTGCCGGTGCGGTCGGCTTCCGACTCCTGGCGGAGGACCTCCACCCGCGCCTCGACGGCGGGTCCGGTGGGCTCCACCTGGAAGCGGACCAGCATCTCGGTCCCGATCGGGAGGAAGAAGCTGCTCTTGAGGAACGCCCCGCTCACGCTGACGTTCGTTGACTGGAGCGTGGCGGAGAAGCGACGGTTCTCCCCTTCTCCGATCCACAGGACGAAGGGGACCGAGAGCTTCGCGCGGGGGAACGCGCGGTGCTCCGGACCGTCGTCCTGGGTGTCGAGCTCGATGCGCGGACCCACCATGTCAGGCCGGTGGAGCGCGGTGGAGAGTCCCTCGCGGGACCCGGATCCTCTGGACACTTCCCCCGAGCGACTGCGGGGCCCGTTCGCTTTGGCCATGGCTTGTCCCGGGCTTTCATATCACCATGGCGGCCCGTCACGTCTTCGAAGCACTGACTCGGGACATCGATGCTCGGCAACCTTCTGAAGCCGGAGTTCGAGGAGCTGATCCAGAGGAAGGACTACGCGACGCTTCGCGAGGCCTTCTCGGACATGGACCCACCCGACATCGCGGAGGTCATCGAGGACCTTCCTCCGGAGGACTCGGGGGTCATCTTCCGGGTCCTTCCGCGTGACACCGCGACACAGGTGTTCGAGTACCTCCCGCTCGATCAGCAAACGGAGGTGGTGGAGACGCTCGGCACCGGCCAGATGGCCGGGGTCTTCAACGAGATGGCGCCGGACGACCGGACCCGTCTCTTCGAGGAGCTGCCGGCGGAGGTGACCAAGCGTGCGCTCAGCACGCTCAGCCCCGAACAGCTGAAGATCGCGCGCAACCTCCTCGGCTATCCGGAGGGGAGCGCCGGGCGCTTCATGACGCCCAAGTACCTCGCGGTGCGGCCCGACTGGACCGCCCGCGAGGCGCTCGAGTACATCCGCGAGCACGGGCAGGGCATCGAGACCCTCAACGTCATCTACGTCACCGACGACAAGGGCGTGCTGCTCGACGACCTGCGGCTGCCCATCCTGGTGCTGGCCAAGCCGGAGCGGAAGGTCTCGGAGCTCAACGACGCGTCGCTGGTCAGCATCCCGGCCACCGCGACCCGCGACGAGGTGGTGGCGACGTTCGAGAAGTACGACCGGATCGCGCTTCCGGTCACCGACTCCCGCGGCGTGCTGGTGGGGATGATCACCGTCGACGACGTCCTCGACGTCGCCGAGCAGAAGGCTACCGAGGAGATCCACGGACTCGGCGGCGTGGAGGCCCTCGAGGCGCCCTACTTCGACGTGAGCATGGGCTCGATGGTGAAGAAGCGCGGCGGCTGGCTCTCGGCGCTGTTCCTGGGCGAGATGCTGACCGCGACGGCGATGAGCGCCTTCGAGGACGAGATCGCGAAGGCGGTGGTTCTCTCGCTGTTCCTTCCGCTGATCATCTCCTCCGGAGGGAACTCCGGGTCCCAGGCCACGTCGATCATCATCCGCTCCCTGGCGCTGCGGGAGGTGAAGCTGCGGGACTGGTGGCGGGTGGCGAGCCGCGAGGTGGCGTCGGGCGTCGCGCTGGGGCTCCTGCTGGGGTCCATCGGCTTCCTTCGCATCGTCATCTGGGCCAAGGCGTTCCACCTCTATGGCGAGCACTACGCGCTGGTGGCGATCACGGTGGGGCTGAGCCTGATCGGCGTGGTGCTCTACGGGAACCTGGTGGGGTCGATGCTGCCCTTCCTGCTCCGCCGCCTGGGGTTCGATCCGGCGAAGGCGTCCGCCCCGTTCGTCGCGACCCTCGTCGACGTGAGCGGGCTCATCATCTACTTCACCGTGGCGAGCATGATCCTCCGCGGCGCGCTCCTGTAGGGCGCGCGGCTCGCCGGAGGCTCAGATGTACTGCGCGATGCTCCGGGGATGCGCGAGCTTGTACCGGCGATACGCCGTGCAGGCCGGGACCAGCACCGCGATCACCACGGCGGTCGAGACGAAGGTCGCCCCCAGCCCCGCCGCTCCGTGCAGATGGAGAAGGTGCCCGGCGACGGCCAGGAGATGGGCGTGCAGCAGGTAGAAGAAGAACGCGCTCTGCCCCAGCGGCCGCAGCACCGCGTCCATCCACCTCGGTGGCTGCCAGACCAGGAACAGCGCCAGGAGTAGCCAGGCGAGGCCCAGCTCCAGCGCGTCGTAGGTGACGGACGGCGGGTACTTGGACACGTGCAGCCACTGCACGAGCGAACCGTCCTCGCGGAGCAGCGCCATGTTTCCCCAGCCGTTCAGGCCGCGGAAGACGAGGAACACGCCGAGCGCCACCAGCCCGGCGAGCGCGATCCGCCGGGGGAACGCCTGCGGCGCCAAGCGCGCCACCTCGGCCGTCCCCCACCCCATCATCATGATCGCCAGCCAGGGGACGACCGGATACCCGACGATGAAGGGCGGGAGCGGTCCCGCGGCGACGAGGAGCGTGCCTGCCACGTGGAGCGGGCCGGTGGCAGGGACCAGCGCCGCGAGTGGCTCGACCGCGAAGACGAGAACCACCCCGAGAACACCGATCGTCAGCGGTGAGAGACGTCGCAGGAATGCCATCACCACGAAGCTCACACCGATCGCGTAGAGGACCTGGAGGACGATGAGCCCGTTCGGCGGCCGGAAGACCAGCACCATCCACAGCGGGTCGAGCGCGGCGATGATCACCCCGCGGGTGATGATGAAGCGGGTGATGCTCCCCTCGGCCTCGCCCTTCGCCACGCGGCGCCGGACGCTGAGCTGAAGGACGTACCCGGCGAGGAACACGAAGGTCGGCGCACAGAGGTGGGTGATCCACCGGGTCAGGAACTGGTCCAGCGGGAGCTCCATGCCCGGCCGGTACATGAAGGTGGCGTCGGTGAAGAGGCGCCCGGCGTTGAACTCCCCCGAGGCGTGGTCGATGGTCATCAGCACCATCACCAGGCCCCGCAGCCAGTCGAAGGGCAGCTGCCGGGCAGACTCGGCGGGGACGGCCACCGGCGATGGAACGACGGCGATCGATGGCGCCCTCACGACACCCTCCGGGACGGGATGAGCCACGCCAGAGCGTGCACGCTGCGCGCCTCGCGGACCAGCACAGTCGGCCTCGCCTCCCGGCGCTCCAGACGCGGCAAGATCGGCCAGGCGATCGGCCAGGCGGTCAGGGGCCTCAGAACATGTGCCGGCGCATCGCGATGCTGGCCAGCAGCCCGAGCGACAGGAGCACGCTCAGCATCGACGAGCCGCCGTAGCTCATGAGCGGCAGGGTGATGCCGGTGACTGGCAACAGCCCGACCACCATCCCGATGTTCTCGAACACCTGCCAGAAGATCATCGCCGCCACGCCCACCGCCACGAACGCCCCGAAGCGGTCCCGGGCCTGCATCGCCACCCCCAGCGCGAAGGCGAAGATCAGCCCGTAGAGGCCGAGCAGCAGCAGCGACGCCAGGAACCCATGCTCCTCGGCCCACACCGAGAAGATGAAGTCGGTGTGCTGCTCGGGGAGGAAGAACAGGCCGGTCTGGGTCCCCTGCCGCCAGCCCTTCCCCAGCAGGCCTCCGGACCCGACGGCGATCTTCGACTGGGCCGCGTGGTAGCCCGAGCCCTTCAGGTCCGAGTCCGGTGACAGCCACCCGGCGATGCGCTGGCTCTGGTGCCGCTTCAGGACGTGGCGAATCACCGTGCGGTGCCCGTCGGACGGGTCGCGCACGTAGTCGTTCCAGATGATCAGCGAGACCGCGAGCAGCCCCGCCACCCCCACCCCGAGCACCCAGAGCCGGAGCCGCGAGAACACCAGGATGGTGCACGCGGTGAGGAGGATCATCATCGTGTTCCCGAGGTCCGGGAGCACCAGCCCCGCCGCGAAGAGCGTGAGGAGCAGCGGCTTCCACAGGCGCACCGGACCGTAGGGCTGCTCCCCCTCGCGGTAGTCGTCGTGGAAGAAGCGAGCGAGCGCGATGATCAGCGCCAGCTTCATGAACTCCGCCGGCTCCACCCGCAGCGGCCCGAGCGCGATCCAGCTCGCCTCGCCCTTCGCCCGGTGGCCGATGAACTTGAGGGCCATCAGCGCCGCCGCATTCGCCCCGTAGATGGGCCAGGCCATCCGCTGGACGAAGCGGTAGTCCATCAGGCAGACGCCGATGCCGGCGGTCAGCCCCACCCCGAGGTTCAGCAGCTGCCGCGCCCACAGCGGCGTGTGCGGCGGCCGCGAGGCCGAGGCGAGGTTCCAGATGCCGAGGAGCGCGATGGCCACCGTCACCGCGACCAGCCCCCAGGGCACCTTGAGCACCATCCGGCGCTCGACCCGCAGCAGCATCAGCGCGCGCCCTCCGAGGGTGCCGAGGGCACCTGGGCCACCGACGGGGAAGCCGCCGGCGCCGGCAGATCCTCCTGCACCGGGGGCGGACGCAGCGCCGGAGCGGGAGGCGGAGGCGCCGGTCGCACCGGCATCACCGGGAGAGCGGTGGAGGCGGCGATGGTGGCGTTCGCATCCTCGCGCTTGAGCTCGAAGTACTTCTTGATCAGCGCGCTCGCCGTCGGAGCGGCCTCGTTGCCGCCGTGGCCGGCGTGCTCGTTGAGCACCACCACCGCGATCTCCGGATCTTCCGCCGGCGCGAACGAGGCGAACCAGGCGTGGTCACGCTGCCAGTAGGTCATCGCCTCCTTCTTGAGGCGCGTCTTCCCGATGGCGACGACCTGTGCCGTTCCGGTCTTGCCGGCGATCTTCACGTCCGGGAGCCGCGACCGGTACGCGGTGCCGCCCACCTCGTTCACCACCGAGGCCAGCGCGTCCACCACCAGGTTGCGGGCGTCGGGATCGAGATCCAGCTCGCGGATCACCTCTGGCTGGTATTCCTGCAGCGTCCGGCCGTCCGGCGTCTCCAGCCGGCGCACCAGCTGCGGGCGGTAGAGGTGGCCGCCGTTCGCCACCGCGGCGTAGGCCATCGTCAGCTGCAGCGGCGTCACGTTCACGTCGCCCTGGCCGATGACGCTGTTGAGCGCCATCCCCTTCGTGTACCCGCCGGGCGTGACCCGGTCGTGGTACGTGCTGTCGGGCATGATCCCCGGCACCTCGGCGACGACCGCCACCCCCGTCGGCGCGCCGAGCCCGAAGCTCCGCCCCACCACCGCGATCGGATCGAGCCCCAGCGTGTCCGCCACCTTGTAGAACCAGGTGTCGCAGGACCACTGGAGCGCCCGCCGCGCATCCACCAGGCCGTGGCCGGCGTCCTTGTGGCAGCGCCACATCCGCGCGCCGAGCCGGTAGCCGCCGCCGCAGCTCACCGTGCTGTGCGGGGTGAAGCTCTTGCTGTCGAGGGCGGCGAACATGCTGAGCGTCTTGAAGGTCGACCCCGGGCTGTAGTGTTGCTGGGCGGGGCGGAAGATCATCGGCTGCAGCGGGTCCTTGTTCAGCGTCGCCAGCTGCGCCGGCGTCACCCGGCCGGTGAGCACGTTGGGGTCGAAGCCCGGCCGCGACACCATCGCCAGGATGAACCCGGAGCGGACGTCCATCGCCACCACCGCGCCGGCGGTCCCGGGGAACGCCTTCTCCGCCGCGGCCTGCAGCCGCATGTCGATGCTGAGGACCACGTTGTCGCCGGGCGTGCTCGCGACGGTGGCCTCGCCGGTGATGAGATCGCTCAGCTCCTGGATGGTCTCGCCCCGGGCGTTGACCACCTCCTTGCGGCTCCCGTCCTTCCCCCGGAGCCGGCGCTCGAAGAAGCGCTCCACCCCGCGGCGGCCGATGAAGTCCCCCAGCGCGTAGCCCTCGCCCTGTCCGTTGAGGCGATCGAGCTCGTCCTGGGTGATCTCGTTCATGTACCCCACCACGTGGGGCAGGACGGTTCCGGTCCGGTAGTTGCGGTGAGGCACCGCGGGCCAGTCGACCCCCGGCAGCTCGAGCTTGTGCGCGTTCAGCGTGTCGAGCTCGTCGCGGTTGAGATCCAGCTGCACCGGCACCGGCTGGAAGGGCGCGCTGCGCTTCCCCGCACGGAGCAGCTGCTCGACGTGCACATGCTGATCTCCGTCCCAGCCGAGCCATCCGCCGAGTCGCGGGAGGACCTCCTCGGAGCACCGCTCGCAGAAGGCCGGGGTGATGAACACGTCGAAGGACGGCCGGCTATCGACCAGGATCTCCCCGCGGCGATCCTTGATGATGCCCCGGTCCGCCTTGACGCGGATCTCCTTCACGAAGTTGGCGACCGACTTGGCCGAGTACTCGTCGCCGCGCGCGATCTGCAGCCGGTACAGCCGCCCGGCCAGCATCAGGAGCCCCGCAACCATCACCAGACCCAGCCAGAGGTACCGCGCCTTGAGGTCCTTCCCGGCGCTGGTCTGCCCGAGCGTCATGGGGTCAGCAGCCTCGGGTCACGCTTCTCGGCGCCGAGGCCGAAGCGCTTCAGCAGCGGGTAGAGGACGAGCGCGGCCAGCCCGGTCAGCAGCACCTCCAGCGGCAGGCCCGACAGCCCGGAGACCGACACCTGCTTGCTGCTGACCGAGGCGATGGCCCAGGCGAGCACCCCGTGCGTCGCGTCCGCTGCCATGGCGAAGAGCGCGAAGGACCTCCCCGACCGCACGTCCACCAGTCCCGCGGCGATTCGCCCGAGGAGGAAGGTCACCACCGCGAGCAGCGTGTACAGCCCGGTGGGCCGTCCGGTCATGAGATCGAGCAGGTAGCCCACCGCGTAGGAGGCGGCCGCGCCCTCGAGCAGCCCCGCGCGGAGCGAGAGGAAGGCCACGATGGCCACGGTCACGTCGATGCGCGCCACCCCGAGGCCCACGTACTTCACCGCCACCGACTCGAGCGCGAGGAACAGCAACGTCAGCACCAGGGTGAGCACGAGCTTCATCGGCGGCCCTGGCCTTCGGTGCGGGTGGGGAACGACGCGGCGGGCTGCGGCGCGAGCACCACCACCTCCTCCACCTTGGCGAAGTTCACCGCCGGGAGGATGCCGGCGTTGAGGAACATGCCGCTGGTCTGCCGCTGCACGCCGGTGACCCGGCCCACCACCAGCCCCGGCGGGTACACGCCGTCGGTCCCCGAGGTGAGCACCAGGTCGCCCTCCTCGAGGTCCTCGGTGCGAAGCAGGTACTCGAGCTTCAGCGCCTGCTCGTCGCCGGCGCCGGCGATGCCCACCCGCGCCCGCGTCCGCTGGATGCGGCCGCCCAGCCGGCAGTTCGGATCGAACACCACCAGCACGTCCGAGGCGCTGGCGGTGGCACGGAGCACCTGCCCCACCACGCCGTCCGCCGTCACCACCGCTTGCCCGCGCCGCACGCCATCGCCCTCGCCGCGATCGATCCGCAGGGTCAGGCGATTCGGATCCGGATTGATGCCCAGCACGCGGGCGATGACCTTCGGACCCGGGTTGCCCTCGTCGTAGTGGACCAGGCGGCGGAGCCGGTCGTTCTCCGCGCGCGCCTCGGCCAGGCCCACGACGTCGGCGCGCAGCTTCGAGTTCTCGTCCTGGAGGACGGAGTTCTCGCGGCGCACGTTGCGCAGCGACACGTACTGCCGCCAGGCGTTCATCGTTCCGTCGATGGTCGCCACCGCGGCGCTCTGCACCGGCGCGGTCACGGCGAGCGCGATCCGATCGACGAGGTTGGGCTCGCGCACCCGGCGGCTCGAGCCAAGGAACATCCCCAGCGCATGCGCGAGGATGAGGCAGACCAGCAGTGGATCACGGTGACGCTTGAGGAAGGACAGCAAGGGTTCGGGGGGCCCTTCTCATTGCTTCGGAAGCGCTTGTATTTTCACAGTCGCTCCCCTAGAGGGTCAAGGATGCTTCCCGAGGCCGGCTGGCCTCTTGCTGCCACGGGCGAGCACCTACCGACAACGCCACGATGACCTCCGGATTCGACGCCCGAAAATTCTTCTCCTACCTCTTCATCTTCGCCATCGCCCTGGTCTTCATCCTGCAGTTCGGACCGGGAAGCCGCGGCTGCAACGCCCCCCTCACTCCCTCGGTGAAGGACGCGGCGGCCAGGGTCAACGGCCAGGAGATCTCCCTGACCGATTTCCGCCGGGCCTACGGCCAGCGGCTCGATGCCCTCCGGATGCGGAGCGGCGGTGACCTCCCCGAAGCCCTGGCCCGGCAGTTCGGGATCCCCGGGCGGGTGCTGGACGAGCTGATCACCACCGAGCTCCTGGAGCAGGCCGCGGAGGCACACGGGATCACCGTGTCCGACACCGACCTGCTCGACGCCATCCGCAAGGACCCGGGCTTCCAGAAGGACGGGCAGTTCGACCCGGAGACCTACACCCAGGTGCTCCAGACCTATGCCCGGAAGACGCCGCCGGACTACGAGGCCGGTCTGCGCCGCCGGCTCGCCGCCGGGCGCCTGCTCGGGCTGGTGTCCGACACCGCGGAGGTCTCGGACGACGAGCTCCGGGCCCGGTTCCTGCGGGACGGGGACACCGTCAGCCTGTCCCTGGTCAAGTTCGACCCGGCCGCCTACGCCGCAAAGATCAAGCAGCCCACCGCCGCCGAAGTGGCCGCGTGGGAGAAGGCCCACGGCAAGGAGATCGCCGCCTACTACGAGGCGAACAAGCGCACCTACTCCAAGGGAGAGCAGGTGCGCCTCAAGCACCTCCTGGTCCGCATGAACCGGAACCCGACCGAGGACGAGAAGGTCAAGGCGCACGACCGGGCCCTCGAGCTTCGCAAGCAGATCCAGGGCGGGAAGGACTTCGCCGAGGTGGCGAAGGAGTTCTCGGACGACCCCGGGAGCAAGCCCCAGGGTGGCGAGCTCGGCTGGAACGAGCGGAGCGCCTTCGTGCCCGCGTTTGCCCAGGCGGCGTTCAATCTCAAGATCGGCGAGGTGTCCGAGCCGGTGCTCACCCCCTTCGGGTGGCACCTGGTCCTGGTGGAAGAGAAGAAGCCCCCCGAGGAGAAGCCGCTCGCCTCGGTCTCCGGCGAGATCGCCCAGGTGCTGGTGAAGAAGGAGCGGAGCTCCGCGCTCGCCGAGGCCGATGCGAAGAAGGCCGCCGCGGCGCTGCAGAAGGGGACCTCCCTCGCCACGCAGTTCCCGGACAAGAAGGAGAAGGACGCCGAGTCCATCGACCCGGGTGACCGGCCGCGGGCGATCGACACCGGAAGCTTTCCCAAGAGCGCGCCGACCATTCCGCGCCTCGGTGCCGCCCCCGAGCTCCAGGCCGCTGCCTTCGGCAAGGACGGGCCCGGGCCGCTCCCCGGCAATTACCGCTCCGGCGATGCGTTCGTGGTGGCCGAGGTCATCGTCCGCGAGAAGGCGACCGACGCGAACTTCCAGGCGAAGAAGGCCGAGCTCCGCGACGAGGCCCTCCGCCAGCGCCAGGCCGACCTCCAGGCGTCCTACGTCGAGGCGCTGAAGAAGAGCGCCAAGATTCTCAAGAACGAGGAGCTGATCGCCCCGAGCTCCGGCGAGGGGTGAGCGCGTCGAGCCTCGCTGGCTCGTCACGCTACCGTGAGGTCAGGTCGTCGCGATCGCCAGTCCGTCGCGACCGCGAGACTTCACCAGGTACATCGCGCGATCCGCCGCCTCGATGAGCTCGGTGGACTGCAGCGCGTGCTCCGGACACGCCGCGACTCCCACGCTCGCGGTCACTCGCAGGTCGAGCCCCGACGGCTTGCCGAACCGGTGCGCGCGGAAGCGGGTCAGGAGGCGCTCCGCGGTGAGCACCGCGCTTCTCGTGTCCACCTCCACCAGCATCACCGCGAACTCGTCGCCTCCGTAGCGGAAGGCCGCGTCCACCGGCCGCAGCTCCTCGCGGAGAAGCCCGCCCACCTCGCGGAGCAGCGCGCTCCCCACCAGGTGTCCGTGGGAGTCGTTCACCGCCTTGAAGTGGTCCAGGTCGAGGAAGAGCAGCGACAGCGGGTGGCCGAGGCTCTGCGCGCGGGTCGTCTCGGCGTCGAGCTGCTTCCGGAGCGAGCGGACGTTCCCGAGGCCGGTGTGCTCGTCCACCAGCGTCAGCTCCTGCACCCGCTGGAAGTCGCGCGCGTTCTGGATCGCGATGGCCGCGAAGTCGGCGATGGCCATCACCGCCGCGAGGTCCTCCTCGCCGAAGCGCGGGTCGCCCTCCCCGTTCACCAGCTCGATGACCCCCAGCACCCGGCCACGGAAGATGAGCGGGACCGCCAGCACCGAGCCGGTCCTGAACTCGGTCAGCGCGTCGAAGCGGGGCGAGAAGTCGGGGGCGCTGCGGACGTCGTCGACCAGGCGAGGCTTCCCGGTCCGGAACGCGGTGCCGGCGATGCCCTCGCCCACCGCGATCCGCTCGGGCCGGAGCCGGTCGGCGCCCATGCCCACCGCAATCTCGAAGTACAGGCTGTCGGTCGCCTCGTCGTGGAGCAGCAACGACCAGTTCGCGGGACGGAGCAGCGCGGACACCTTCTGCATCACCAGCCCCAGCACCTCCCGCGTCTCGAGCGTGGAGGTCAGCGCCTTGGCCAGCTCGTTGAACGCGGCGAGCTGCTCGACCGTGCGGCGCAGCGCCGTGAGAAGGTCCGTCGCTCTCATCCCACCTTCCACCATCGGCGGGGGCGACGTGGCAGGTCAACCGGGGTTTCGGTAGACGGGGGGGTCCGTGACGCCTCCCTCGCAACCAACACTCGTGCTCGCCTCCGCCAGCCCGCGGCGCCGGGCCCTTCTCGAGCAGCTCGGAATCGCGCTGATCGTCGATCCCGCACACCTGGACGAGAATGTTCGCGCAGGAGAGGCCGCGGAGCGGTACGTGCTGCGACTCGCCCGCGAGAAAGCGGAGGCGGTGCACGTCCGTCACCGGGACGCCACGGTCCTCGCCGCGGACACCAGCGTCGTGCTGGACGGCGTCGTGCTCGGCAAGCCACGGGACGAAGACGAGGCGCTCTCCATGCTGCGCCGCCTCTCCGGCCGGACGCACGAGGTGATGACGGCGATCGCCGTCGCGGGCATCGGCGGACGGTGCGTCACCGCGGCGGTCACCTTTGCTCCTGCAACCGACGCCGCGCTGCGCTGGTACGTCTCCACCGGCGAGCCGATGGACAAGGCGGGTGCCTACGCGGTCCAGGGGATCGGTGGCTTCCTCGTCGAGCGCATCGAGGGGTCGCACAGCGCGGTGGTGGGGCTTCCCCTGGTGGAGACCCTCGCGCTGCTCCGGGAGGCGGGTTACCTCCTCCCCTGGGAACGGCGATGAGCGACGTGGCTTCGGGCTGGAAGACGGTGCTGGATCGCGTCCGGGCGGCGGAGGCACGCGCCGGCCGGCCCGCGGGCTCGGTCGAGCTGGTGGCCGTGAGCAAGCTCCAGCCGGTCGAGGCGATCCGCGCCGCGTACGCCGGGGGAGCGCGTGCGTTCGGCGAGAACTACGCGCAGGAGCTTCGCGACAAGGCCGAGGCGCTGGCCGACCTCGCCGGGCTCCGCTGGCACGCCATCGGCCCCCTGCAGACCAACAAGGCTCGCTACGTCGCGCGGTCCGCGCACGTCTTCCACGCCCTGGACCGCGGGGAGGTGGCCCGCGAGCTGTCTCGTCGGAGGACCGGCAGCCCGCTCGCCGTCTACGTCGAGGTGAACGTCGGCGGCGAGGGGACCAAGAGCGGGGTTGCGCCGGAGGCCCTCGGACCGCTGATCGCGGCGGTGAAGCAGCTGCCTGCTCTCGACCTCGTGGGGCTGATGACCATGCCCCCGCTCGCTCCGGCGGAGGAAGTGCGCCCGCTCTTCCGGGCGCTCGCCACCCTCGCCCGGGAGCACGGCCTCGCCGGGCTCTCGATGGGCAGCACCCACGACTTCGAGACCGCGATCGAGGAGGGCGCCACGGTGGTCCGGGTCGGAACGGCCATCTTCGGCGAGCGGCCCGCGGCCGGGCTCAGAGCTCCTTGAGCCGGAGCCGGCCGTCGTCGGTGATGCGCACCTTGTACTCCGTGCCGCAGTAGTTGCAGCGGGTCTCGTCCCCGTCGCGAAGGGCCATCTCGGTGGGATTGTTCGCGTTGCACGAGGGGCAGTCGTAGTCGGTGTACGCGCCTCTCCGACGCTCCTCGCGCAGGTCCTCTTCCTCGGCGTTCTTGTCGATCGGCATGCGGGGTCCGTCCCACGGTCAGTGTACGCCGGACCGGCACCCGAGCACCGGCCCGCCCGGGCGGGGTGCTGCGACGGGGCGAGCATCCGTCGGGTTTCGGGGCTAGGCTTCACTCCGTGTCCGCCGTGGTCCTGGCCCTGTTGCTGGCCGCCCCGACCGAGGCCCCTCCGGAGCCGGCCCTCGGTCCGGGCGAGCAAATCACCTACCGGGTGAGCTGGATTGGCCTGTCCGCGGGAACCGCCGACGTCACGGTCGGCGCCGAGTCGCCCGAACGCCCGGGAAGCCTGCCCATCGTCACCAACGGCCGCTCCGACCTCGCCGTGTACCCCATGCGCGACAAGATCGTCTCCTGGTGGGACCCGACGAGCGGACGCTCGCGTGGCCTGGAGATGTACACCGACGAGAACCGGAAGCGGCGCCGGCTGAAGATCGACTTCGACCGTGCCGAGGGCAAGGCCCACGTCTTCCGGCAAGTGGAGGGCGAGCCGCCGCGCGAGAGCCAGGCCGACGTGCCGGCCGGAGCGGTGGACGTCGCCTCGGCGGTGTTCCTGCTCCGCGCCGCTCGTCTGGCAGACGGCGACACGCTCTCCATCCCCATCTTCACCGGGGCCAAGCTGTTCCGGGGGCTCGCCGAGGTGGAGGGACGCGGACCTCTGAAGACCCCGCTGGGCGAGCGCCAGGCGGTGAAGGTCCGGCTGCGCACCGAGTTCTCCGGGAGGCTGAACGCCCGTGAGCTGCGGATGTGGTTCAGCGACGACCCCGCCCATGTTCCGATGCGGATGGAGGCGGACTTCGCGCTGGGCCCGGTCGTCGTGGAGTGGACGGACTACAAGCCCGGACGCCCGCTCGACCCCTCGACGCTGGCCCGCGGCCGCTAGACACGCTCCGGCGTGTCCCCGCTCCCCCTCGTCCTGCTCGCCGCGCTCTCCGCCGCACCCCGGCTGGTCCCTGTCCCGGCGCTGGCCAAGGTGCGGCCCGGCCAGCCGCTCGAGGCGCTCGGAGAGGCACGCCTCCGGGCCGCCCGCGGCGAGTGCGAGGGGATCCAGGTCCAGGTCGCGCCCACCGCCGAGGTGACGAGCGCGGACGTCGCTCCTCTGAAGGGGCCCGGACGCGGCGACGTCGCGGTGAAGGTCTACCGCGAAGGGTGGATGAACCTCACCCGCGCCACCGAGGGAGGAGGGGCGACGGGCCTCTGGCCGGATCCGCTCCTTCCGGTCCATCGCGCACGCGGCGGCATCAATCCCGCGGTGCTCCCCGCGCGCTCGACGCCGGAGCGGCCGCTCGTCCTCTATCTCGAGATGTGCGTCCCCTCGGGGACGGAGCCGGGGCGGTACACCGGGCAGCTCGCGGTCCGGTTCGGGGATGGTTCGTCCTCGACCCTCCCGCTGGAGCTCGCCGTCGCGCCGGTGGAGATCCCCGCGACGTCCACGCTCCCGAACACCTTCGGGCTCGGCGTGTACGTGCTGGTGCATCCATTCGGGATCAAGCGGGAGTCGCCCGAGGCGCTCGCGCTCCTCAAGGCCGCGGGCCGGGCGCTCCTCGAGCACCGGATGAGCGGGTTCCAGATGGGCCTCGACCCGCTGCCCTCCCGCCCGGGCCCGGACGGGACGCGAGTGGTGGACTTCACCCGCTACGACTCCGAGATGGCGGACCTCCTCGGTGGCACGGCGCTCCCCTCCGGCGCGCGCTTCACCACCGCCGAGATCAACGACGACCCCCGGCTCCCGCACGACGAGCGGGTGGCCTACCTCCGCGCCTGGGTGGCGCACTTCGCCCAGAAGGGCTGGCCGCAGATCCTCTGGTACTACGCGCACGACGAGCCGGCGCCGAAGGACGACGCGCTGGTGCGTAGCCAGGCGGCGCTCACGCGCGCGGTGGGGCGTCTCCCGCTCCTGGTCACCACCTACCGACCTGCCCTGTTCGACGCCGCGGACATCGTCGCGCCGGTGATGGTGTGCATGTTCTCCCACCCCGGTCCCCGGCTCTGCCCGATCGCTCCCCAGCCGGCGTCCCGCATCCGCGAGGAGCTCCGGCCCGACCAGCAGCTGTGGTGGTACCAGAGCTGCATGTTTCACGGGTGTGACGGACCGCCGAAGGACCGGCGTCTCGCGACGTCGATGACCGGGTGGGCGTCTTACATGATCGACCACTCCGGACCCCGGAACCGGGCGATGGGTGTCCTCGCCTTCCTGGACCGGATCCAGGGCGAGCTGTACTTCGACACGCTGGTGGCCTGGGAGAAGGACGGGCAGCCGTGGCGCGACGTCTGGCGCTACGGTGGCAACGGGGACGGAACCTTCTTCTATCCCGGCACCCGTGCCCAGGTGGGTGACGAGGCGCCGCTGATCATCTCCTCCCTCCGCCTGAAGACGTTGCGCGACGGCCTGGAGGACCACGCGCTCCTGACCCTCGTCGCGGCGCGGCGCGGTCGGACGGCAGCCGAGGCGCTCGGGCGCCGGCTCGCAAGGAGTGGGTGGGAAATCACCGAGGACAGTGCGACCTGGACAGAGGTCCATGGTGCACTGCTCGACGCTGCCTCCCCGGATGCGACGCCCAGCGGCCGTTCGACCAGGGGTGCTCCATCGGACGGGACTCCCACAGAATCGCCGTCGCGCTAGAGTCGTCGATGCTCCCATGAGCAGTGTCCTCGGCAGCACCGCGGAATGGTTCCGACGAGCCACCGCGCGCTCCACCACCCGTACCCGACCCTCGCGACGAGACCTCTTCGCCACCGCCTTCTGGCTGGGGTGCGTGGGGTTCGGCGGCGGCATCAGCGTGCTGTCGCAGATCGACGGCGAGGTCGTGAAGAAGCGCGGCTGGCTCACTGCCCGGGAGTTCTCCAACACCATCACCGTGTCCCAGATGCTGCCGGGCGGGGCCGCGGCGAACGCGCTCGCGTACATCGGGATGCGCTTCGGCGGATGGGGCGGCGCCGCGATCGGTTACGTGGGGTTCGTTCTTCCCGGAGTCGTGGCGGTGGGCGTGCTGTCCTGGATGTACGTCCGCTTCGGCACGCTGCCCTCTGCGGATCGACTGCTCGCGGGCTTCAACGCCGCGGTGGTGGGAATCATCTGCGCCATCACCCTGAAGATGGTCCGCACGGGCGTGAACCAGCTCTGGCAGATGGGCGTGGCCGCCGGTGCGCTCCTTCTTTCCGCCCTCGGCAGCGCGTCGCCGGCCGAAGTGGTCCTGCTCGCCATCTGCGCCGGCCTTGCGGTGGACCTCGGCGCGCGCCGGGCGCTGGCCCGGGCCCGCGGACTGGTGGGGCGTCGTCCCCCGGTGGCGCTCCCAGAGGACGGCGCGCTCCTGGACTCTCCGAAGCGCGACGACCGGCCGCAGCAACCACCTTCCGCACCTCCCGCGGCGCCGGGCGAGGGCACGACCACCCTCCATCTCCCCGTTCTGGTGGGAACGCTGGGCGTGGTCGCGGCGGTGGTCCACGCCACCGGCCTCGACGCGAAGCTGATCGAGATGGCGGTGGTGTACTTCCGCACCGGCCTCGGCGCGTACGGCGGCGGCTTCGCGATCATCCCGCACCTCCGCTCGATGGTGCATGCCCACAACTGGATCACCGATCGTCAGTTCGCCGACGCGGTGGCGATCGGCAAGCTGACCCCGGGACCGGTGCTGCTGCTGGCGACGTTCATCGGCTACCTCCAGCACGGCTGGCTGGGCGCGAGCATCGCGACGGTCGCGATCTTCGCCGGGCCCTTCGCGCTGGTGGGGCTGCTGGGAACGTGGCTCGACCGCGTCCGGTCCCGGCGCTGGGTGCGCTCGGCGCTCCGCGGGCTGACCCCTGCGGTGGTCGGGCTGATGGCCGCCGCGGCCATCACCCTCGGCGGGAGCTTCGATGCGAAGGTCGAGGTCGGGATCGCGGCGGCGACGGCGCTCACCGCGGTGCGCTTCGAGGTGAATCCGGTGTGGCTGCTGGTGCTCGGCGGGGCTGCGCGGCTGGGCCTCTCGTTCGCCGGCCTCTAGGTCACGGCAGCCGCGGCCGAGATCCACGGTGCGGATCTCCGATGCGCACCGTCGTCGACCCCAGGGCGGCTGCTGCACAGCGGTCACGGCAGCCGCGGCCGAGATCCACGGTGCGGATCTCCGATGCGCACCGTCGTCGACCCCAGGGCGGCTGCTGCACAGCGGTCACGGCAGCCGCGGCCGAGATCCACGGGGGCGGTCGAGGG
>Ga0310810_10000081_pt1 | contig 97770 bp, 83 predicted proteins | sample NCmetagenome_FD_207641 | JGI IMG/M metagenome (GOLD analysis project Ga0310810, IMG submission 207641) | Soil microbial communities from experimental microcosm in Duke University, North Carolina, United States - NC | ecosystem: Engineered > Artificial ecosystem > Soil microcosm > Unclassified ... | reverse complement strand
AAGACGTCGGCAAAGCGCATTCTCATTGCCGATGCGCTCGATCGCCTCTGTGATCGCCTTAATATCAACCTCCATCTGCTTCCACTCCTGCCACAGCCGATCCAGCAGCCAGCGCAAGCGCGAGCTCAGGTTCTGCTCAGCATCTTCGATAACGGATGGGAGCTTCTTGCGCAGCTGAATAGGCCGTGCCGCGAAGGTCAGACCGCGATCCAGCAGGAAGCCCCGAATCTCGTTGATCAGTGCGGTGCGACGTTGCACCAGTCGATCCCGAACGCGGTGCATGGCCTGGATATCGAGTTGCTCCTGGCTCTTGATCTGCACAAAACGCATGTTCTGCTTGCTCACGGCTTCGGCGATTGCCTCGGCATCGATGAAGTCATTCTTGTTTGTCTTCCGGTACGGCTTCACAAACTGCGCGGGAATCAGTCGCACCTGGTGTCCCTGCTCGCGCAGCACACTCCCTAAGAAGTGCGACCCCGCGCAGGCCTCCAGACCAATCAAAGACGAAGGCAGGTTGGCCGTGTAGGCCAGCAACTGCGAGCGTGAGAATTTCCGGCGGAGCAGAATCTTGTTCCGCTCTCCCAATGCAACCAAGTGAAAGGTCGTCTTGCCCAGGTCGATGCCAATGGATGCGATTTGCATGGCGATGATCCTCCTCATCTGAATTGCCGAGCCGTTTATGCTACTCGGCGGTGGACCATCTCATTAATCGCCATTACACTCATTGACCCCAGAATTAAGGCCTCTGGTGTCCCAAATCACGTTTTTCGCAAGCTGCTAATACTTCATTGAGCAAGTTTGTAAGACGCCTTGGCCAATGAACCTAGCTAGGGCTGCCTAAGCAATACTGCAACCGAGTCTTCCGCCGTCAAGACAGCCACGTCTTGAGTCCCGTTCTCATCGAAGTCCCCCGCTACGAGTGCTGCGCCTCCGCCGAGGTAAAGGGAACGAGATGAAAAGCCGCCCATGCCATTTCCAAACATGATTGCGGTTTCACCAGAATACAAACTTACTGCCAAGTCGAGTTTTTTATCTCCGTTGAAGTCCGCTGTCACTGCACCACCTGCCCGATAGATCCCTCCCTTGATCCATGTGTTTGTCGCTACTTGGAGGGTGCCCATGCCCGTGCCTAAGTACACACTCGCGATGACTGCACCGGACGAGTTCGCACCCACACCAGCTACATCAAGGTTGCCGTCGGAATTAAAGTCCGCTGCCAATAACGAACCGAAATAGCCTTTCCGCAAATCGGAAATCGGTTTGAAAGTCCCGTCGCCATTACCCAACATGATTCCCACTTGACCAGAGAAGTTCCAGGCGGCCACATAGGGCGCAACAGCCAAATCCTGCTTCCCATCATTGTTGAAGTCGCCTACGACAACTCGGTCAAATTGTCCGGACAAAACTGGACCATTTCGAAATGTCCCGTCCCCATTCCCGAGTAGAAGCATCCCAGCTCTTTGGAACCGAATTCCGTTCACGAAAATATCGAGTACCCCATCACCATTGAAATCGGCCACTGCAAGCTGTGAAGGCCCCTGAATCGGATAATTACGTGGTGTTTGAAATTTTACGTCGCCTAAGCCGAGCAAAATGTTGACAGAGTCGTTGCTGCTCACAAGCACATCGAGTTTACCGTCAGCATTAAGGTCGGCCGCCACTTGTAACCCGCTGTTTTTGCCTCCCGTCCGAACGAGCGATTGCTGAACTTTAAAGGTGCCATCGCCGTCCCCAATGAGGCGATTCACTTGCCCGCCGTTCCAACTACCTATATGTGCAACACCTTCGATCAGGTCGAGCTTGCCATCGCCATTCAGGTCGCCCGACAGCAGAGCATTACCGTAACCCTGAACCCAGTAACTGCGGGGAAGGGGGAGTGTTCCATTAGGCGCCGCCAGGGCAGCGATAGGAGACAGGCTCCCACTCCCGATGATCACGTCGGTCCTGCCGTCGGAATTGAAATCGCCCAGAGTGTCGCTAGTGCGCAAGTATCCCACTGCTGGCCGGAACTGTGCGCCACCCCGATTCAGGAGAATGTCTACTTGTGCATTTCGTGTCGCTATTAGATCTGGTAAGCCGTCTCCGTTGAAGTCTGCGGTCCGCAATCTCGCGGGTGTTCCTGGGAACAACCACTTGTAAACAGGAGACTGGAATGAGCCATCGCTATTACCTACATAAAGTTTGATTCCACCACGAACGAGTGCTGCAACATCCAAATTCCCATCACCGTTAAGATCCCCGACTGTGGGGCAATTGCCAGGTCCGGTAATGTCCTGTGCGGCTCGGAAAGTTCCATCTCCGTTTCCGAAAGAGATACCAGTCCCAATCGCATCGAGTTTGCCGTCATGATTCGCATCTGCCAGCACACAACCACCAACTCCGGGTACGTCCGGCAGTGTGCTAAAAGTACCGTCGCCATTCCCCAGGAAAACTCCGGGCATCTCGTTGGACACAAGCAAATCTAACTTGCCGTCACCATTAACATCTCCTCCTAGCAGTCCATGGACGCTGAGATTTAATGGGTAAAGCGTGGTGGATCCGAAGCTACCGTTCCCATTTCCCAGCACAACTGCAAGCATAGGTTGGGCAGTCCAACTCAAGAATGCTATATCCAATGCGGGATCATTGTTGAACCTGCCAACCACAACCAGGTCACCGCCGGGAAAGCCTTCTGTCAGTGTCTGTATGGTTCCTCGGAAGCGTCCGTCTCCCCTCCCCAACGTCACCGTAATGGTCGAGTTGGAGCACGGAATCGGACTGCACTGAGAAACGACAAGCATATCGAGACGGCCGTCACCGTTGAAATCTCCATTGACCGCACCGGCCGCGAACCACGCTGGGAGCAGGAAGCAAGCAATGGCAACATAAAACATGAGGGAAGAACGCCGCATGACAAAACCTCCACCCAAATTGAAATCTTCCTAAGGCTGAAGCCGTGTGGTTAACTAACAGCAGCCTCATCGAGATTGTTGTTCGCTTTCATACTTTCAATCCGATAAACATTCAACTCTGGGAAATCGTAATCGAGAGTTCGCGCCTTGAGGGGTGCTGCATCCCATGGTGGGAACTGCTCTTCGGAAGGCGTATGGGTGTATGCCACACGAATGAAACAGATGTGTCAGTGAACTTGATCACACCCCACTGTTAAGCGCAAAAAAAAGGATCGCAGGTGCGAGGATGCGGATGCATAAGCAACCCGTCGGTGCCGACCATAGGTGGAATGGGTTTGCAGTCATAGCGAGGCAAGGATGAAAATCTGCCAATTACACTCATTGACACCGATTTTGGCGAACAAAGGGCGCAAGCTTGTGCTAACGCCTGTTAACAACAGTTGGCAATGGACGTTAGAGCATTTACGTGACTTGCGGAGGTAGCCTGGGTAGCCGATGCGAGACTGTTCAGCACGATGACCCCGATAAACGCCTAGGTGTTCTGAGAGCGGCAATCCGCACGTAATTGACTGCACAGAACAAACCCGGCCGTTTGGCCGGGTTCTGGGTGCGGTTTGAAAACATTTAACGGATTTTAGGCCACTTCTCGAACCCGAGTCTGATCGCCTTTATCGGAACTCGCTTCACCCGTCGAAGAAATATCTTGGGCACCTGTTCGCTCCAAGATCTCCTTTGCCTTTTTTGTCCACTTGGAATCGTCCGAGTGAACTGAGAGCAGAATCCCACCATCTTTTACTCGACCTTCGTACCGCTTGGCTTCGTACTCCGGGATTCCCATTCCAACGAGCGCACCGGTGAGACCGCCGACGACGCCACCGACTCCCGCGCCTGCGAGGGCCGCCATTATCGGTCCTGCAGCTATGAACGGGCCAAGCCCCGGAATTGCCAAAGCACCGATCCCGGCCAGCCATCCCAAGCTGCCGCCCAACACTGCGCCAGTTCCCGCCCCGGTTGATGCACCTTCCGGTGCTTTGGTGTTCTTCTCGTGAGCAAAGTCCTTTGTCCCTGTGTTCTCTGGAAACAACACCGAAATGTCCTGGTTGCGAAACTCCGCCGCTTTTAGGGCGTCTACGGCGCTATCTACACTGGTACGCGTCGGATAAATGCCGAACACTGCTGTATTTCTGCCTGCCATTGTGAGTCTCCTTTATTTTCGGAACTTATTGCTGCTGCTTGATGTTCAACTCGCTGGTTACCTTGTTCTCGCCGGCGACTTCAGTAGCCTTGGCTTCGATGGTCCGCTTTTCCTCATCCGATTTAACTGGCCCCTTTAGCGTGACTTGGCCATTCTGCGTCACTACCTTGACGTTGTGCGCGTAGGTGGAGAGGGATTTGTCGTTCATGATGGACTTCCGTATCTGCTGGGTAATGTCGAGGTCCGAGCGAGTGTCTTTCTGCTGGTCTGCGGTCGGCGAGTTCTTATCTCGGTCCTGGGCATTCATCTTCGTGTTGTCTACGTTCGTACCCTGTGGATCCGCCTGCGCTTGGCTCTGCAGCATAGAACCGGCTGCGACCATAAACGCCATGACCGTAACAATCGACATTGCCGTACGCTTAATTGAATACATTTATTTCTCCTGTCAAACACATTTTTAGAATGGAAGTTGTCGAGACAGGGTGCAGCGATCGTGCGCCCGCACAGATGCCTCCGTCCCGCTCAATTAGGTTTCTAAGAGAAAAAACTTCAGATGGGCTGACTTAGTTCAGGAAATCTGAAAGGAAGCGAAAGAAATCGCTTGTCTCCAACCTTAGTCCTCGGTAGCAGAATTGTCAACTGCTGAACTCAGTTGTCGAAACATCGCCATTACACTCATTGATCTCCCCGGAAAGCACCTCTGCCAGGGGTCAATGAGTGATAAAGCCTGATTGCCCAGTTAACGGGCTGCCAGATTCAAAGTTGCGAGGCAAACTCTCTTGATCTTATTTGTTGTAAACGTCGAGCCGGAGTGTCCAATCATCGAGCCAAGCAGTCAGCCCGCTTGCGCCGGTAACTTTCCACTGCACCGTAATGGTGTGAGTTACCGCTGACGCAGTTGTGTTCGTGACGTTTCTGCAAAAGGTTGCAGCATGTGACTCGTAGACGTCGCTCGCAGCAAAGGCGAGTGGACTGGTGGCATCCTGAGGTTGCATTGGCTGTCCGTTATCCCACACCTGCAACTCTATCCAATTGCTCGCCGCGTCGAGTTATTGTTGATCAGTCTCGCTTCTCCCGAGAAGCTGACCACAAACCTTCTGGTAGCACCAGCGGGCACAGTGAAGCTGACGGATGCGCCAGGCAATGCGCTAAGCGTAGTCGCTGTAGTAGTCGTGGGAGCATTGGAGACTTTTACGCGAACACCTACGTTCGCACTGCCATTGCAGAAATTAAGTTCAGCAAATGCGCTTTGCCCCAACCATAGAAGCGCGAGGGTCACACCAATGGCGACACGGTACATAGAGTCACTCCCTTCTTTTCGGAGAGGTTTGAAGCGTCCAAGACTTTCCACGGTGAGCGGCTATTGTCACAAGTCTGGGACAATTCGGCGGCATTAAGCTAACCCTTTCTGAATTTCTGTCAAGCGAAAACGGATTCTCTCGGAAGCGCGACCCCGTGGGCCAAGCGATACAGCATGCTTGGTGTGGGCCATTCTAGCGAACCCATACTTGGCGAAAATCGCCATTACACTCAGAACCACCTCGGCTCAGGTCAATGAGGGAAATCGTCTGGTTGCAACCATCACTGCGAATGCACATTCCTGTAAGCTTTCTTCCATGAAACGGCGATCCTTTCTTTATTCGTCTGGAGTACTCTTGGGAGCCGGTATGCTAAGGCAGCATGAGGGCCACGCGGATCAGACTCATGGACATGTTGGCCGTGCCGCTTCAATTTTGGCGGAGTGTGCCAATCGTTTTCTCGCAGCGCTCGATGCTAATCAGCGAGGGAAAGCAACATTTCCTTTCGACACCGATGAGCGGCTGAACTGGCATTTCATACCAAAGGAGCGTAAGGGAGTCCCGCTCAGAGAGCTGTCGCCGTATCAAAAACATCTTGCGAGCGCGTTGCTGGCAGCCGGGTTAAGCCAGACGGGCTACATCAAGGCCGTGACGATCATGAGTCTGGAAGACGTGCTCAGGATAGTGGAGAACGACAGTGGCGAGCGTCGTAATCCGGAGAAGTATTACTTTTCCGTTTTTGGCAGTCCCAGCGAGACAGGTAGGTGGGGTTATCGAGTTGAAGGACATCATCTGAGCCAAAACTACACGGTGTTAAACGGCGAGGTAATCGATGCCCCCAGCTTTTTCGGTTGCAATCCTGCAGAGGTGCGCCAAGGATCGCGCAAAGGTTTGCGTACTCTTCCACGCGAGGACGACCTAGGCATCGAGCTTATCCAAGCGCTCGATGAACAGCAGCAAAAAGTCGCGATTGTTGAGGCAACTGCCTATCAGGACATTTTGACAGCGGCCAGCCGCAAGGCGGCGCTTCAAGGGCAGCCATCGGGACTTTCTGCCTCCAAGATGAACGCAAGACAGTTTGAAGCTCTCATGACGCTGATGCAGGAATATGCCCGCAATGTGCCCGACGAACTAGCCGAACACAGGATGGCCCAGATAAGCGAGTCTGGCCGAAACATCTTCTTCGCTTGGGCGGGCGGCATCAACAAGAGCGACCCTCGCTATTACCGCGTGCAGACATCGTCGTTTCTGATCGAATTTGATGACACTCAGGATAATGCCAATCACATCCACTCTGTATGGCGCGAATTCACCGGAGATTTCGGTCAAGACCTGTTGCAGCAGCACTACTCGGCAAGCCACAATTTGCCGATCATTGGCGAGAAGTCGTCAATGAGTGATAACGCCTTTTAACGTCAGTTATTTGCGTTTTCGAGCTATCGGTCCGGCCCGCACTACGCAGCCAGCGTACTGTTGTAATCATCCACGAATTTGCGGATGCCTTTGTCGGTCAATTCGTGCCTAAGATCGAAACTCTCCCACGAAGAGTTCAGTTCCAGCTTCTGGTACGGAATCGGTTTGAGTTCATTCCCCTTGACATCCACTGCTCTGTACTGGAAGTTCTGATCAGGAAGAGGAAAACCTGATTTCGCCCATTCTTCCAGAATTTTTGCAGGTACCGTTGCGAGTTCAACCTCTAAAGCGAATGCGAAGCTCAGGTGATCAAGATGACGCAAGCTGGCAGCCAGAACGTGCACGTGACCGTCGCCTTCCTCGTACATTTTCTTGATGTTCCTTACAAGGTCCATTCCGTTTTCTCCCCGGTCGTCCAATCTCCCCACGAATGGGGAAACATAAACCGGCTCTTTGCTTCCTCGGGTTGCTGCGTACACGGCCGCCGCTTGCGATTGAGAAAAACAGAGGGTCATATTCACGCGCATCCCTCGTTCGATTGAAATCCTCGCGGCCTTCAGCCCTTCTGCTATGCAGGGATACTTGATGTAGGCATTCGGTATCCACGTAAACATCTGTTCCCCTTGCGCCAGCATTTGCTCGGCAGTTGTATTGAAGTCGGCAAAGACCTCGATGGAAACGCCGGCGGAATCGACCAATGGAGAGATGCTTTGCACAATCTTCTTATATTCCTGCGTTTGTTGTTCCCGGGAGAGCTTGTGACCGGATGCAATCCGTTCCTGAACCTCCGGATTTTTAGCAACGAGGGTCGGATTGGTAGTCTGTCCATCGAGAAATCCGAGCAGATTCCGTATCCTCGCAGTTTCCTCTGGATCACCGCCATCGACCAAGATCTTGGTTGAAGGTCTGCTTATCTTCATGCGGAAACTCCTTTTTGGTCACATTCAAACGTTTCAATGTTTCGAATAAAACCGACTGTCTTGATCGCAAAGAGCGTATGGCCGATAGAGCCCGTTCACCGATAATGGACGGTTTTAAGCGAAACTTCTACGTGCCATTTCAAGAAATGTGCCTTATGCCACCGATCTCATCTCGCTTGTCGGGGCACCGTCTTTTTTGCTTAGCACATTCAAGGCGAGAGGAACGGTGGTAAGGGCGCCCACGAGAGTCAGAGCCAGTCCTGCTGCTTTGCGTTCACTGTGACCCAACTTGGTGGAAAGCAATAGGCCGATTCCGACTCCTAATGCGACACGCGTTCCGCCGATCAACATGATTTCTGCGAGCGTAAGCTGACGTCGTAGCATCGTTTGTTCTGCCTTTCTCCCGCAAGAAAACGAGTATGGGGAACACATTCTTTTTGATGCGCAGACATACCAATTGCGTTCCTATGCAAACTGTAATTTCAACCTGCTGTTGTGGAGCCCAACCACGACATTTCCGGACTGCCGTAAAGCTTGGGCGAAGAAACGGCGCAAGCTGGTGCTAGCGCCTGTTAACGTCAACCATCGACGGACTTGCTCTTTACCGCCTGTCAAAAGCTCGACGGAGTATAGCCAGCGCGTCTAAGACAGCTTCAGAACAGCGGGGCTCCATCTGGATTGATGATAAAGCCGATACAAACGGCGAAGGCGAGTATGAGAATCGCAACCACCCAGAGCAGTGCCCTGTCATTCATGGACCAAAATATACCCCTTGAGATCATGTATCGCCATCTACAGCCCGTGGAGCTGCCCCAACCTGGTTCCCATCCGGGTCAATGAGTGATAACGCCTGTTAACATCCAGTAATCCCTCGGCGCATAATGACTGCTTACGAGTTCCCGATGACTGCGTGTTCCGAAGCGCAAATATAGGAGGACCTGATGCGCCCATGTTTGGCTTTCCCGGCGCTGGCTCTGTGTTTCACATCTGTATTCGCGCAGCAGCGTGACAAGAGTTCAGGCGAGATCACTCAGCCTCACCATCTCGTTGTGCCGCTCACCAGTAAAGGGCTTTCTGGAATAGTTTCTGGCGATCCAACGAAGGCGGGTGCTCAATACGTCATACGCATGTACAACGACGCCGGTTTTATCGTGCTTCCGCACTGGCATCCTGAAGACGAAAACATCACAGTGGTGAAGGGTAAATGGTATTTTGGGTCTGGTGAAACATACGATTCCCACAATATGCGTGAGTTGAACGTTGGTGATTATGCACTCGTACCAAAGCAAATGGCGCACTTCGCGTGGTCAAAGACTGACACCATCATTTTGATTCATGGGATCGGCCCCTTCGAGCAAACCAATACGGACGCACAACAGTCTTTATCGGGCTGGACTCTTGATCCGCAGAAGGGTCTATTTCGCGACCCACAATCTGCTTCGTACTTCAAATTCAAACTCAACGATCGTGTGCGATCAGAGCATGGCGATGGAGTTATCGCCTATGGACAGCACTCCGAAAGGAACAAGGTCACGCAATACACGGTGCAGAAGGAGGACGGGAGCAGGTTCTTTGAGACTGAAGATCACCTCGGCGCCCTGCCACAGCACCAAAGCTCCGATTTTGGTGCGCTCACTGGTATGTGGGAAGGAGTCATACACGGTGTTCCGCAAGGGGATCTCCCTTTCACCGTCATCTTTCAACAAGATCACGAAAATGTTAGTGGTGTCTTTGCCTTTTTTTTCGGGGGCGCTGCATTCCACTCTGCCACTCTGAGAAACAATGAACTCGATCTACACATGGACACACCGCTCGCCAATTTCCAGTTCAATGCAAAATACGAAGCAGACGCCATCTCCGGTCAATGGTCAACTGATGAAGGCTCAAAAGGCACGTGGGAAGGTAAGAGGAGCAGTGAAAAACGTTGATAGCTATTGAAATATCGCCATTACACTCATTGATCCCGATTTGGCGGAAGCTTGTGCTAACGCCTGGTTTCGCCAACTATGCGCCTGCGCGATAATGGCTGCTCGTGAATATTACGCGCACATGCACCTCCGGAAAGTTGATTTTTCTCTGCGGAAAGATGGCATCAGGCAAGTCCACTCTCGCAAGAGAGTTGGCTAATCGAGAAAAGGCTGTCCTTCTTGTGCAGGACGATTTATTGGATGCCCTGTTTCCGGACGAGATCACCGACATTGCGGCCTTCGTGGACCGTTATAAGCGATTGAAGAACGCGCTCACGCCACACATTTGCGGTCTCTTGTCGAAGAGCATCTCCGTCGTCCTCGATTTCGCTGCCGCCACGAAGACACAGCGGGCATGGTTTCGCGAACTGATTGAGCGTGCGAATGCTGAGCATGAATTGCACTTTATAGATGCCTCGGACGCCTTCTGCAAAGATCAGCTGCGCAAGCGAAGTAGGAGCCTGCCTCATGGCACCCCTTGGACCGCGGATGCCGACTTTAAGGCGATCAATGCATATTTTCAGCCTCCTTCGGAGGATGAAAAGTTCAATGTCGTCCGTCATGAAGGCGTTTAGCATTCCGATGCCGATACGTGGCAGAGTAATTTATCGAGCCGCCACGATACTATCGATCGTAACTGGCGTCCTCCTAGGCTGTCGTTCGCAGCGGCTATCAGATAATCACGGAGGAGTGAAAGCTCGGTCTCTGACGGCGCGCAAATTCGAGCGAAACCCACGGCGGCTCCGTCGTGGTTCGTACCTGGTGAACGGTGTTGCTGCCTGTTTCTCGTGCCACGGCCCTCTTGATTTCTCGCAACCGGGGTGGCCTCCAGTACCTGGAAAAGAAGGCTCAGGCTATGACTGGGGATTGTTCGGCCAAGTAGCGCCCAACATAACTCCCGATGCTGAGACTGGCGCAGGTACTTGGACGGACGATATGTTGGCGCGTTCGATCCGTGAGGGTGTTGCACACGATGGTCGTTTTCTCAACCCGGCAGTCATGCCTTATGAGTTCTACCGCGGCATGTCGGATGAGGACCTCGCATCTGTCATCGTTTATTTGCGATCCATTCCTCCGGTGCGAAATCATCTCCTCCCCCCCAAGATGCCTGACAATCTGGTGACGCCCTATGCCGTTCCTATCACCAGCCCTATCCCACAGGCCGACAACTCCACGCGTGAAAAACGAGGCGCTTACCTGGTGCAGATCGCGGGTTGTCAATGGTGCCACACGCTTCGAGATGCCAACAGACGCTCGCTTCCTGGCTTGGAATTTGCAGGCGGTGATCTGACCATTTCTCCTTACTCGGAAGCGTCGAGCGCAAATATTACGCCGGACCCTTCCGGTATCAGTTACTACGATGAAGCACAGTTCCTGAGAACCATTCGTACGGGTAAGGTGGGTGCACGCCAGATTAGCGCGAATATGCCGTGGTGGTATTTCGCGAACATGAACGACGAAGACTTAAAGTCCGTCTTCGCATTTCTGCGAACCGTCAAACCAGTGCATCATCGGGTTGATAATACCGAGCCAGTGGCTGACTGCCGCATATGCGGGCGGAAACACGCTGGAGGTGGGCTCAACTGATCTGTGATTCGATTGCGGGATGTGACTGTCGAAAAATCGCTATTACACTCATTGACCCCGATTTCCGAATAGTTTCCTGCAAACCCCCCTGGCAGCCCGGCACAAAACCCATCACAACGTCAGTTTTGCCTAATAACAAGTGTCGTACCACTTGGCACGCGCCCGTTTGGATCGCTTTTCATAAAATCTAACGAGCTTCGATTCATCATTCGCAAGCCGCAAATAACGATCACCAAGACCGGCTTGGTACTGGTCATAAAAGTCCGACACTACACGACGATGAAGATCAGCCTTCTCGTCATCTGAAGCTGCAGACGGTAACAGAACTTGGCACTCTTCAGAGGTATCGGTAGGAAGATGAAAACAGCGTTTTTCTCCTGACGGAGATGTACGCAATTCATACCGCGAAGGACAGGCAAATTCTATCTTTCCTTCTTTGGTTTTCTTTTGCACCGGCGCGACCTCGGCTGGCTTGATTGCCATCTGTGATAGTGCCAGAGTCGCGAACCACAGACTCATTGGAATCAGCCAAAGGTAGTGTTTCATAGCTTGAATAGCTTATGACCACGCCACCAGACCTGTCTGTGATTTGGAGGCAACGACCTTTCAGAGCACCAACTCCGTGACAGTCACGTCCCGCTCGGGTGTAGGCGCTGCATGTTCCTAGAAGGTGAAGTGGTTTCGGTTTCTCCAACGATAGACGTGGTTCGTCTGTTTCAGTATGACCACTGGCGCGGCGGACTGTGTGCATTAAAAACATGACCAAATTTGTGACCAGTGCCGGCCTGTTTCTGACTTTGTATGACTTTACCCATCTTGCTAAGTGTAGACAAATACAGCCGTGAGATAATATAAAAAGGCGTGCGCAGGAGGGTTCAACGCCCTTTTAAGGCGTGGGTCGCAGGTTCGAATCCTGCCGCGCTCACCATCAGATCAACCCCCTCTGATTTCGCCACCGACTCAATACTTTGCACTTCGCTCTGATGAGCGGAATGGGAAGAACTGTCCAAGTAAGAACGCTGTTTAGCAACGATTGCCGGTACAGTCGAAAGGTTCGCATTAGTGCATATTCCGACCACGATGCCGAAGCAAGATATGAAAATTCGCGCCGGAGTTGAAGCTGCCGGCCTTTCCGATATCGGTTGTCAGCGTGAGAACAACGAGGACTCATTTGCCTACTGGGAGTCCGAGAACGACGCCGTGTTCGACGTTAAAGGTCGTCTCGCCGTGGTTGCCGATGGTATGGGTGGTTATGAAGGCGGGCAGGAGGCAAGTCATCTCGCGGTTGAGACAGTTCTTGAGGTCTACGGCAATTCCACGGATGCTTCCCCTGACGGCTTGCTAGTGGAGGCCCTCCGCACAGCGCATGAACGCATCAGGGAACGCGCCACCGCGAATCCAAGCCTGTACGGTATGGGCACCACGTGCACCGCGGCTGCAATAGTCGCTGGTCGACTCTATTTCGCTCACGTCGGAGACAGTCGACTCTACTTGCTACGGTCCGGCAATGTTCAACAATTGACGCGCGATCACTCTTACGTTGGACGCCTTGTTGAATCGGGCCTGATCAGCCGCTCTGAAGCTGAGATCCATCCTCAACGCCACATTCTGACCGCAGCTCTAGGTACGGTCGGTGAATTGGTTGCCGATTCTTCTGAAACCCCTCTTGTGCTGGATAAAGGAGACATCCTGCTCTTGTGCACCGATGGACTGTGGGGACAGGTGAAGGATGAAGAATTGAGCCGAATACCCGCGGGACAGTCGATGAGTGAAGTATGTAGAGACCTCATCCGATTGGCTCGCCAGCGAGGCGGTCCGGATAACATCACTCTGCAAGTCCTACGTATCGCTTAAATTAGAAATCCCCCACAAAACTGCAACAATCCTTAGCCTACAAAATGCAACCATTTGCATTTCTCTGCGCTACTGAAAACGCTGTAGAAGATGGATAAGCTGCCTTTAAATCAACTACATACGAGAATTACGCCTCGGGCCGGGATTGGCGACCGGCATGCAAGTCCATGAATAGCATTATGTCTATTAAATTAATAGGGATTGTGACAAACTGACACTATGAAGATCTCGCAAAAAGGTCTCTATGCCTTGCAAGCCCTGATGATGCTGGCTCGCAACTACCAGCAGGGCGCAATCAAGATTCGTGACATCGCGTACGAAGAGAGTTTGCCTGAAAAATTTTTAGAACTGATTCTTCTCGAACTGAAAAATGCACGCATTGTCGAAAGCGTGCGCGGAGCGAACGGAGGCTACCAACTTCGTCGCTCACCCAGCCAGATTGCGCTTGCAGAAGTTGTTCGCCTTGTTGATGGCCCACTCGCCCCTTTCGCGGATGCAGAACAGTTAAGAAGCCTAATCAGTCGGGATGTGGATCATCGTGCTCTGTACCAGGTCTTCCTTGATGTTCGCGACGCTGCGGCACAAATTCTGGAGAACACCACTTTGGCAGACCTGATCAAGGGCCCTGAACATGTCGCTGGCAAGACTATTCGTCGCGCCCGCAAGACACGCAAGAAAGTGGAGTCTGGTGTCCTCCCTATGGTCATGCAGACGAACACGGGGCTGAAGCAATGACACGAAGATTGGTGTTGCTACTCAGCATTCTTTTTGTCCTGCACATTTCACCGCTGAATGCGCAATCGGTTATCCGCGTCGGAGCATTCCCGAATATCACCCATGCTCAAGCAATGGTGGGCAAATCCAATGGCTACTTCGAAAAAGCGATGGGACCTGGCGTCAAGATCGACTGGAAAGGTTTCAATGCTGGGCCTGCTGCGATAGAAGCTTTGTTCGCCGGCGCGATCGATATGACTTACATCGGTCCGAATCCCGCGATTACGGGCTATGTCCGCTCGAACGGCGAGGCACTTCGGGTGATCGCCGGTGCTACCAGTGGCGGGGCCTCTCTGATTGTAAGAAACGATTCGGGGATCCAGAAGCCGGAAGATTTCCATGGCAAACGCATCGCTACGCCTCAGCTCGGCAACACTCAAGATGTGGCACTGCGATCATGGCTCAAAGCACATGGCCTGAAGCCGGTTGAAAAGGGAGGCGACGTGAAAGTGATACCCCTCGCAAACCCCGATCAGTTGACGTTATTCGTCAAGAAGGAACTTGATGGAGCCTGGGCACCAGAGCCTTGGGCGACACGATTGATAAAAGAAGGAAACGGCAACTTGTTTCTCGATGAGCGAACACTCTGGCCGGGTGGACAATTCGTCACTGCTCACCTGATAGTCAGCACCAAATTTCTCAAGGAGCATCCCGATCTCGTTAAAAACTGGCTTCGAGCTCACCTTGAACTGACGGATTGGATCAACGGTCATCTTCCCGATGCAAAGAAACTGCTGAATGCTCAGATCCAGAAAGAGACCGGCAAAGCTCTTCCATCATCGGTTCTCGATGAAGCTTTTGGTCGGATGCAAGTAACCGCAGACCCGTTAAGGAACTCGCTACTCAACTCGGCTCGTTCCGCTTTTGACGCGGGGTTTCTGGGTCGACAAATGCCCGACCTCACTCAGCTTTACGATCTCACGCTGCTAAATCAGGTTCTGGCCGAAAAGGGAAAGAAGGCTGCTCAATGACTCCAAACACTCAGCATGCTCTAACTTCCGAACATCGCTCTTCGAGCCGCGCGAACTCGCGGTGGAAGTCCGGCAGCGCCCCGGCAGTGGTATCGATGCGCTACCTGGATCCAGATGCGCCACCGAAGGTTTCGCTCGACGAAATTTCTCTTTGCTACAAGAGCAAGAACAGCAAACAGCTGCTCGCGCTGGATCAGATCAGTCTGTCGGTGCACCCCGGAGAATTCGTCTGTATTGTCGGGCCTTCTGGTTGCGGCAAGTCGACACTGCTCCATCTCATTGCTGGATTGCACAAGCAGACCGCGGGTCGCGTGTTGGTGGACAACAAGGAAGTTGATGGGCCCGGAACCGACCGGATTTTGATTTTCCAGGAACTCGGGCTCTTTCCTTGGCTCACGGTCGGACAGAACGTTGAGTTCGGGATGAAGATGCAAGGCATTGCAAAAGCCGAGAGGGAAGAGAAGACCCGGTATTACTTGAAACTTGTCCATCTCGCTCAATTTCAGGACAGCTACACACATCAACTCTCTGGAGGTATGCGTCAACGTGTCGCGCTGGCTCGTGCACTAGCGAGTGAGCCAGACGTTCTTCTCATGGACGAGCCTTTCGCAGCCCTGGACGCACAAACTCGTGATCTCCTGCATGACGAACTCGAGCGAATTTGGGCTGAGACCGGGCGCACCATTATCTTCGTCACACATAACGTCCGCGAAGCAGTACGCCTGGGAGATCGCGTGGCTCTGCTGACCTTCCGACCCGGTCGAGTCAAACGCGAATTTCTGATTGATCTTCCCCGGCCCCGCCATCTCGAGGATGTTGACGTGGCCCGAGCGGCGCGCGGCATCTTGGACGAGTTACGGGAAGAAATTAACAAATCTCTGGAGGCGGAATACAGCCATGAAGCGAGCCATTAGACTGACTGTTTTTTATACGGCGATTATCGCGATCTGGGTTATCGTCGCGAAGCTTCGCCTTTGGCCGCCTTACCTCTTTCCACCACCATGGAGTGTGTGGGAGGCACTGAAAGCGGGCTTCCAGGACCACAGCTTCTGGATCGGAATTACTGTAACCATGAAACGAATGTTTATCGGTTACAGCCTATCGGTGATTCTGGGCATGATTCTTGGCCTGAGTCTATCCACTAATAAATTTCTGCAGGAAACCTTGGGCGGATTAGTTGTCAGTCTGCAATCATTGCCGAGTATCTGTTGGGTACCGCTCGCTGTCCTATGGTTCGGTCTAACCGAGAAAGCGATTCTCTTCGTTGTGCTGATGGGATCTCTGCTCTCGGTTACGATCGCAATGGAAGATGGGCGCAAGCAAATGCCAAAAATCTACGGGATGGCCGGCCGTAATCTTGGCGCCCGAGGGTTCAAGCTTTTCTGGCACGTATTCTTGCCCGCCAGTCTGCCATTTATCGTTTCCGGCTTGAAACAAGGCTGGGCGTTCGCCTGGCGTTCTCTGATCCAGGCAGAGATGATTTTCCTCAGCCTTGGTCTCGGACAGTTGCTCATGATGGGGCGCGACCTGAATGATATGAGCCAGGTCATCGCCGTGATGATCTTGATCATTGCACTCGGCTTCTTGGTCGACGGTTTGGTCTTCCGCACTGCGGAGCGTCGCCTTCAGGAGCGCTGGGGTTTGGTACCGAACTCCTAAAATTCCAACTGCGATGTTGTGCGGGCTTGGTGTTCTACATAGACGACTAATATGATGGAGATACTTATATTTAATCGTATAAAGTCATAGCGATATAGCGATTAGCAAAAGATAAAATAAGAATTGATTTCGCGTCGGTTGAATCTATCCCAGGTCATTCGCTGACGACAAAACCCAGGAGCAAAGCATGCAAGCTTCACAGAAGTCACTGTGGTGTGCCGTTGTCATCTTACTCATCGCCACCGGTGCTGTGGCGCAAAGTGTTACGCCGACAAGGCGTACACCCGCCCAAAAAACTCGAACGGAGCCCGTACAGCAGGAACTGAACTCCTTGCGCGAACTGGTGACTGCGCAGCAGCAACAACTGGAAGCACAAAGACAACAAATGGAGGCGATGCACGACCAGTTGCAACAACTTATTGATGCGAACCAGCAACAAAGCGCGTCCACGCAAAAGGCACAAACCGCAGTTGCTGACGCACAGGCGGCAGCTCAAAAGGCCGAGCAGGATGCCACCGAAGCCCAGCGACTTGCAGATCAGGCGGGATCGAATGCCATCGAAGCTAAAACAGCGTTAGCCCTCGTTTCAAAGACCGCCGATGCGGATGGCAAGCGTGTTTCTGCTTTGGAAGGAGTAGCCGGTCGTTTCCGGTTCAGCGGCGACGTGCGGGTAAGAGGAGAAAGTTTGTTTCAGGATTGCGCAGCTTGTCTGGATCGTAACCGTGCCCGTCTCCGCGCTCGTTTCGGATTGGAAGGGAAGCTGAATGAGGACTTCACTGGCGGTATTTACCTTGCTACTGGCTCGCTCGGCGACTCCAACTCTACGAACGAAACTATCACCGGATTTTTCAACCGGAAAACAGTTGGATTAGACCGGGCTTACGTCATTTATCAGCCACTTGCTCACAAATGGTTGCAGCTCACCGGTGGCAAATTTGCGTACACGTGGCAACGTACCTCCGCTACGTTTGATCCGGACTTGAATCCTGAAGGTTTTTCCGAAAAGGTCTCATTCGATTTCAAGACACCAGTGCTGAAAAACTTTAGCGTTCAAGCTTTGCAGCTTCTCTATGGCGAAAACAATGACAGTAAACTTCTCAACGCGCACGACTCCTTTGCTATCGGTGGTCAGGTGTCTGCCAAGTTGGAAGTAGGTCCATTTAGTACCAATCCTTCATTCACAATCCTCAATTGGAGAAATCCAGATTCCATCCTCAACGCCTCTGCTTTCGCTGTTCAATCCACAACAACCGGCACCGCCGCGGGCGCAACGACTCCAGTAACGGGCCTGCCAATACCGGGAGAGGGCCCGGGATGCGCGAAAGGATCTGGCCTACCCACCGTTCCTCCCTGTGCTTTCGGACCGCAGGGATTCACCAATGCCACCTTCACAGACGAGAATGGGAAAATTCATTTCCTATCCGGGTTTCTTTACGCCGATTTCATTCTGAACAACCAAATAAAAACCGGATTGAAGCGCTTTCCGCTAAACCTGATTCTTGAATATCAAGATAACCTCAACGCCGCCGAGCATCCTCTCGATGCAAGCGGAGCGCCGACAACTCTGGGCAGCCAGTCGCACGCCTATCTTGTGGACGTGAGTGTCGGACAATCGAAAGCTAAAAACGACCTACAGTTCGGATACGCCTGGGTTCGTGCGGAGCAGGATTCTGCCATCTCTTCTTTCATCGAGAGTGAGAATCGCGCGCCGACAAACCTCCTCCAGAACCGCCTTTACTTCTTGTGGAGGGTGCGGTCGAACACGGTTGCTAGCTACAATCTCTGGATTGGGCGCACACTGAATAGCAATCTACAGCATGCGATTGTTGCTCCCGGAATAGTCGCTGGCACTGCGGAACCTTGGCTATTCCGACATCAATTCGACATTGTGTATTCGTTCTGAAGATTGGTGAGGCTCGACTGCAGAACTGAAAATCCTGTAGCCTTGCCTCACTTCGTCAGCCTCTGACCCTCAACCGGGAGAGTGAGCGCATGTTTGATCGACGTACATTTTTGAAAACTTTCTCCAGTTTGGCTCTGATGGGCGCCTCCTACCCGCATGTCCGTTCTTGGACTAGCGAAAATGAGGCCGTCTCGATTCCAGGAAAGGAAGGGATGATCGTCCGCTCCGCTCGTTTTGTGGACCTCGAGACGCCGCCTGAATTTTTCAATAGTTTCATCACACCAGTCCCGCATTTTTTCGTTCGCAACCATATGCACGAGCCGAGCGCACTCGACCCGCGCCAGTGGAAACTCTCGATCGGAGGGGAAGTCGAAAAACCATACACTTTATCTCTCGCAGAACTATCGAAGCTTGAATCTCACGCAGTCACGAATACCCTTGAGTGTGCGGGGAACGGCCGTTCTTTTCACAGCCCTAAAGTTCCGGGAGTTCAATGGGCCAAGGGCGCCGTCGGCACGGCGCGTTTTTACGGCCCGTCGTTGGGTGCGCTGCTTGAAAAAGCTAAACCGAAATCGTCAGCCAAGCATGTCATGTTTCGCGGGTTGGATGATGTTCCTGGGAAAGTGCCACCCTTCATCCGAAGCGTTCCAATTGAAAAAGCCGCACACGTCGATACTCTGGTAGCAACAAGAATGAACAATGCGCCGCTGACTCGTCATCACGGTGCGCCCGCCCGCGCTCTGGTGCCAGGTTGGATCGGGGCTGCTTCCTGTAAGTGGTTGACCGAAATCAAACTCCTTGATCAGCCCTTCGACGGTAATTTCATGATCCCTGGCTATCGAATGCCGAATTCACCCATCAAGCCGGGCGACGCTGTGAAGCCCGAAGATACACATTCCGTCACAGCTCTCAATGTGAAGTCCATCATTGTCTCTCCGGAGCAAGGAGCCACTCTGAAATCTTCACCCGTCTTACGAGGAGTTGCCTGGTCTGGCCAGGCCGATATCGTGAAAGTCGAAGTCTCAACGGATGATGGAATGAGTTGGCAGACAGCGAGCCTCGGGTCCGAGCACGCCAAGTACGCTTGGCGACTGTGGACCTACCATTGGAAACCGAACAAGTCGGGCGATTACACGGTGTTGTCCAGAGCGACAGACAGCTTAGGCCGCACGCAACCCGCCGTTGCTGAGTGGAACCCGAGCGGCTATTTGTACAATGCGTATGATCAGGTGAAAGTTCATGTGGAAGCTTAGCCTCATTTCCTTGTGCCTGCTTGTTTTCATTCCCGCTTTTCGCGCGGAGGAAAATGCGCCCGCCCTGCCCCCAGGTCCGATGCAAGCCAAAGCGACGACTGCCTGTCTGGAATGCCACAATGCTCAAATCGTCCAACAGCAGCGTCTAAGTAAGGCGGCGTGGACAAAAGAAGTCGACAAGATGACCAAATGGGGAGCACTGGTAGAAGCCCAAGACAGGGATGCCTTGATCGAGTACCTCAGTGTGAATTTTGGGACGGAGAAGCCTCCCTATCAGCCGCCGCGCGCTGCTTCAGCTCGATCTACGCGCTAGCGACCAGACCCCGCATAAACTTGACCGTTAAACGTGGTGCCACGCACAATAGAAGCGATATCGAGATTCCCTGCCTTTTGCTCGGCAGCCCAACAGAGAGGAACATGCTTCGAGGCCACCTGCTATTTCTTATCTTTGCGCTCACATCAGCCGCTTTTTGCGCCGAGGACTTTCCGCCCGGCCAGATGCAGGAAAAGGTGAAAACTACCTGCACAACTTGTCACGCAGCGACCCAGGTCACAAAACAACATAAGACGAAAACAGAGTGGTCCAAGGTTCTAGACAAGATGATCGGTTATGGCGCGGACGTCTCCGACACGGAACGCCCAGCCGTTCTCAAATACCTGGCTTCAAATTTTGGACCAACTAAAGGTGGATCCAAGGCTGCGAAGGCTGCAGACGCGCCGAAAACTGAAACCGCGCCGACCTCCGAAGATAATCCGAAATAGCAGAGCGCCACTGACCCAACGTCCTGGAGGCAAGAAGGTGGACGTTACAGTGGCGCTGCTCTTGTGGGCTAATCTAGAGGAAGTCTAAGCAACGGATTGCACCAATTCTAGTGCATACCGTGGTGCGGTGCGGCCTCTAGCCAACTATATATTTTACATATAGTTATGTGCGTTTCCTAAAGCATCATCTAGCTAGTAGCTGCATTCATTAAGGATTCTTCAAGATTTCGAATGTGCCGTCGCTCGGTGAGGTAGCTGATTACCATCATTCGTAGAACACTCTTTCCGCCAACTAGGCTGTCCGAAATCCAACGTCTTCCATCCTGAGTGACGCGGTCCACGATCCGCGCGTGTGACTCCGCCAGTTCTGCGCTCCCCTTTTCGCGTAATCGGAAGTTGACGATGGGCAACATCGGTTCCACTACCAATTCGTACACATCCGAGGCTCGAACCCAATTAGAGAATTCCTCAGCTAGCGCAAACTGCCGAGCAATCAAATCTTCATATCCTTTACGTCCGTGTACCCGCAGGCTCAACCAGAGTTTTAAAGAATTCATTCGCCGGGTCCATTGCGTGCTGATTCTCGAGTTGTCCGGTAGCACGGCGCCCTTAGCCTTGGGCATGTATGGCGCGTACACGGCGAATGCTTGCTCCAGAATTTCCGCGTGTCTTGTGAGAATTACTCCGGCAGCAAATGGAACCGCCAGCCACTTGTGAGGATCGATGGTGACCGAGTCTGCCTGTTCTATTCCACGCAGGCGGTCGCGGTATCGATCAGAGAAAACTACGGAAGCCCCGTATGCTCCGTCCACGTGCAACCACAATGCGTATTTTTTGCAAACATCGGCGATGAGCGGCAGTCCGTCGACTACTCCTGATGTTGTGGTTCCTGCAGTCGCGACCACGCAAAACGGTTTTTTCCCGGCAGCGAGGTCTCCGTCAATAAGCTTCTCTAGTTCCGAAACATCCATCTGCAACGTGTTATTTATCGGTACTCTTCGCAATGCTTTCCGGCCCAGACCCAGTAGGCCCGCCGATTTGTCGAGGGAATGGTGGGCTTCCTCCGAGGCATAGATGAGGGCCGGAGCACCAACTGTCGCAACTCCGTCTTCGATGGCGCCTGGAAATTTTGCCGCCAGCGCCAAAGCAAGAGCGCTGAAGTTAGCTTCGTTCCCCCCGCTCGTGAACGTTCCATTGAAACTCTCGCTCCATCCGATTCGACTTCCGATCCACTGCACCGTTTCCAGTTCGATCTTCGATGCCAACTGAGATCGCGCCAACGTCGCAAGTTGCGGATTTAAGCCAGCGGCCAGTGCCTCTCCGATAAATCCCATGTAGGTAGGAGTAGGGTTCATTAATCCGAAGTAGCTGGCTGCGCCTACATGAAAACCCTGGCCGATCATCGCTTGTAGCGTTTCGTCGAGTACGCGCGCCGGATCCTCTCCGTCTTCCGGCATTGGACGCGTTAAGGGTCCGTATGTCCGCTGATCGGCTGGTAGCTGAACTGGCCGTTCCGGAAGGGAAGAGTAGAAGTCATCGATCGCATCTATCAGTTGATACCCGAGCTTGCGGCGCGTCGCAGAATCGAAGTCGAAGTTCATCAGTGAGGTGGAACTCGTAAATGGGGTGTTGGTACTCGTTTGGTTAGACTCGCGTTCTTCAGAAAGGCTCTTAAAACCTCTTAGCGCAACCAGCAGCACTCGATGATGCTCAGGGCTTCTTTTCAGGATAGCTTTGATTTCGAGCTAGAGGGTTTCGTCGCTCTTTTCAGACCTCAGCTGCGGAAACAAAATCACATCGCGAATCGTATGCGAATCGGTTAGCAGCATGGCCAATCTGTCGATGCCAATCCCAACTCCGCCCGCCGGAGGCATTCCATAGGACAGCGCCCGAATGTAATCTTCATCCATTTGGTGCGCCTCTTCGTCGCCTCGTTCGCGTTCTTTGAGCTGCGCTTCGAATCGACGGCGTTGGTCTTCCGGATCATTCAATTCGCTGAAGCCATTAGCTATTTCCATTTTTCCGGCGAACATTTCAAATCGCTCGGTCCAATCTGGCTCATCGAGCTTCTGTTTTGAGAGCGGGGAAACTGCTGTCGGAAACTCGTAAATGATCGTGGGCTGAATCAGGTGCTCTTCCGCCACCGCCTCGAAAATTCCCGCTATTGTTTTCCCCAGGGGTTCAGCTGGGTCATATGCAAGATCGACGCCAGAGCTGCGTATGCGATGGACCATTGCTTTCACACGATCCGAACAAGCGAAGTCGGGCCGATCTGGTTTGGCACCGGCCGCGTCCGGCCAGAACTGAAGTATGGCTTCGCGCATCGACATGCGACGCCAGTTACCGGTCGACCAGTCAATCTCTTGCTCTCCCCATTTCGTAAGTGTGCCACCCGTAACGCTTCCGACTGCATGTTCAATGCAGCCTTGGGTCGTGTTCATGATTCCCAGATAGTCTGTGTATGCTTGGTATGCTTCGAGCATGGTGAACTCGGGATTCCACCGCCAGCCCAAGCCCTCATTGCGGAAATTACGGTTGATCTCGTACACGCGATCGAAGCCGCCGACCGTCAGACGTTTGAGGTACAGTTCCGGCGCAATTCGGAGAAAAAGGTCCATATCCAGAGTGTTATGGTGCGTTTTAAAGGGCCTTGCTACCGCGCCTCCCGCAATCGGATGCATCATCGGTGTTTCCACCTCGATGAAGCCTTGGGAATCCATGTAATGACGCATCGACTGGACGAGTTTGCTCCGTTTGATAAAAACTTCGCGAACCTCGGGGTTCATAACGAGGTCTACGTATCTCTGGCGATAACGTAATTCGACATCAGTAAGCCCATGCCACTTTTCTGGTAAGGGCAGGAGATCTTTGGAAAGGAAAGTCAGCTTCTCTACATGAACGGAGAGCTCGCCCGTGCGGGTTCGAAAAAGGTAACCACTCACGCCAATGTGGTCACCTAGATCCAGCAGTTTGTATAACTCAAAGCCTTGCTCGCCCACCGCATCTTTTTTTACATAGATCTGCAGGCGCTTCCCATCTTGCTGCAGGTGAGCAAACCCAGCTTTGCCCATCAAGCGGATTGCCAGGATCCGTCCAGCTACTTGCACCATCACACGCGGCTGCTCGAGTTCTTCCGCTTTTTTTTCGGAGTAGTCGTTCAATATTTGCGCAATGGTGTGTGTGAATTCGTACTTCGTCGGATACGAGCGTTGACCGAGCGCTTCGATCTGCTTTAGTTTTTCGAGCCGCAATTTGTAAATGTTCTCGTCGAGTGCCACGGGGTTCCCTTGGGCGTCGTTTCCACGTACAGCGAATGCTATGCCTTGAATGAGAAACGCTGATTATAACCGCCACACCCAGGGATTTGCGGCATGTCGCGCGAATGGAGATCTCCCTATCTACAAGGGAAAAGGGATCTGAGTACGAGGCGGGAGGGTGGCCGGAGAGACGAAAGCGGCAAGCAACTCACAGCATGTTTGAACAGATTGCTTGATCCCAGCGCACAAGTTCAGCAATGTGCGCTGGAATCAAGCTTACCTTCGGGGGAGAGCCGTTTACACACTACGTCTACTGCCCAAGCCCATCACGAGCATCACTAGGAAGATCGCGAGGAAGATGTAAAACAGAATTTTCGCAATTCCAGCGGCGGCGGTGGCGACACCAGCAAAGCCTAGGAATCCAGCTACTAAAGCGATGACGAGGAATACTGCTGCCCAATAGAGCATGGCACTCTCCTTCAGTGCAGATGCTAATGAGAGCACATGGCCGTGACGATAGGGTGAAGTATGGAGGAAGATGAGAAGTAGACCTTAGCGTCGTATCAGTTACGATGCGCGACTCATTTGAGCTTCGGCAACCCCTGGCGTTTCCGAGCTTCTCGCACAATCGCATGCGATCGAAACTAGACGTTCCGTATCCAGGATGCGAACCTTCCCGTGCTTGTACTCGATAGCCCCTCCCAAACGTAAGCGCCGAGCAGCAAGGCTTACACTCGGCCGGTCAGTTCCGAGCAAGTTTGCAAGATGATCATGCGTGACTTGCAGCGAGTCATGATCGAGCCGCTTCTGCATGGCAAGAAGGCGGCGGGCGAGACGTTGCTCGACTGTGTGTAGGCGGTTGCAGGCTGCAGTTTGGAACGCTTCCGTCCCTTGCATGACCGCATAGTGAAACAGACAAGCTCGCAAAGACGGCTTGGAGGACAAAAGTTCTCGGAACTTCTCAACGTGAACGCGGTATGCGTTTCCCTCGTTTTCAACGATCACATCGTACGGACTTCGATGAGTTCCGATTAAGGCAGGAAGGCCAATCAAGCCTTCCCGACCTACGATGCCTACTTCCACCGACCGTCCTTGGGTACACGCGAGGATGGACACCAAGCCATCGTCAATGAAATAGACGAAATCGAACGGCTGACCCGTTTCCTGCAATAACATCGCTCGGCGGAGTGGATGGTGGATGAGGAAGTTTTTCAGTGTCTGGAAATCATCATCCTGTAATCCGAGAAGGATGTGATTGGACAGAGTTTTTCCGTCGCGGCTGCTGCGGCTTGGGGTCGCGGAATCGTGCATTCGGGGGATCGGCTGACAATCAAACATCGTAATTAGTCCCTCAGCAGCTGAGGCACGGCTGCGAAAACACGAATAAGATGCCGACAATGTGCAAATGGGTAGTCAGCCGTCCAAAAGTTCACATCGAATTCCCTCAAAACCGTACGCATATACAAAAAACCCTGTAGTTACAGCCTCTTAGCACGTTTTTTGCAGCGTTCGATGGATCGTCTCCGAAGCCGCTGTCTCCTATTCTGCTTCCAGCAGCCCGGACGTTTGTTTACGCATGGGCTTTTGGTCGATTCGCAATTGAGGAGGTCATATGAAGCGACAGATACGCCGTAACAGGTTGGTTATTATCTGTGCGGTCGCAGTTCTGGCTTTTACCGCGGTGGCTTGCACCGCACATCGCGAGAATAGCTACAAAGCTGGTGTGGAACGAGCGTTGGAGCAAGCTGATCTGAAAGACGTTAATGTCAGCGAAGATGCTGGTAGAAACACCTTAAAATTGAGTGGAAAAGTTCACTCCGATGAAGCGAAACAGCGAGCCGAGGAAGTCGCAAAGTCATACGCCGGGAACCGCATCGTCGTGAACGAAGTGAGTGTGGAACCTGTGGGCGCGGCGTCCGAAGCCAAGGACATCGCATCGAACCTGGACAATGCTATCGAAGATAACTACAAAGCGGCGCTTACCTCAAATGGTTTGAACAAACAGCACATCCGTTACGATGCCAAAAACGGAGTGTTGACGCTTAAGGGTGGTGTAAAGACAGCTGCTGAGCGACAACAGGCTGAAAAACTGGCTCAGACTGTTCCGAATGTGAAGCAAGTAGTGAATGAGCTCGACGTGCAACGTTAAATTACATAAGGAAGGTAAAAAAAGGTGAGGCATCTGCCTCACCTTTTTTATCCTCGCTTGCTGCAAAAACTAGATTCCCTCGGTGCCGGTGGCGGACTCTCGCATCTGAGCAAGCCGGCTCGAAACAGATTCTGACATTCGTTCTTTCGCATCCATTGCCCGGCTGCGAAGCACTTCCCGCGTCTCTGCACCGGAACTGGGCGCAAGCAACAGTCCCACACCCGCGCCTATTCCTACACCGATCAAGAAGCTGGCAGCGCGTTGGGGCCAGACGCTCCGGCCACGGATAGCGTCGCTGGCTCTTGAAAATCGTCCCGAGGCCTCATCATAGGTGTCTCGGACGACCTCCCGCACATCGTCCACACGATCTCGTACTTGGTCACTAATCACGGCGCGGACTCGAGGGTCTAGGAGTAACAACCCCCCTTTTAAAGCTAGTCTTCCCCAATCCTTTACGGCATTTCCTCGATTTCGTGTTCGCATATGAATTCCTTTCATAGTGGGTGGTTTCACTCTAGTAGGGCGGCTTCCCACAAGCTATCCGTGAGCTTGTGTAGGTGGGGGGGTATGGTTGCGTATTCGCTTGTCGAAATCTTGGCCCGGGCAATGTGATCAACTTTCGCCAACATGGCTAACGACCCTCGACTGGCTGTCGTAAGGCTACGGGGGTGCATGTCACCGGATACGTGTTTCTATGTATTACCAAAGCCTTAGGGTTGGATTAGGATGAGGCGTCGGGGTAGCGGCAGTCCGATGGGTAGGCTGCGCTCCAGTTTACCCCCACAATGCAAATAGTACCTTTTGCCCGAGTTATGGCTACCGGAAATTGCTGTTTTCGAGACGTCCGTTTGGCAGTATTGATGCTAGCGTCCCGATCAACGTAGGTGGTCCGTTGTGGGTAGGCCCAACTCTTTTCCAGGACGGGAGGTCCAGCGATGGCATTAAAAATTTTGGTGGCCGACGATCATGAGATCGTGCGGCATGGTCTTTGTGCTCTGCTTCGGGGGCAGCCTGATTGGGAGATCTGTGGTGAAGCGAGTGATGGTCGCGAAGCAGTGGAAAAAGCTTTGGCATTGTCGCCGGACGTTATGGTGCTTGACATCGGCATGCCCAATCTCAATGGACTCGAGGCGACACGTCAGATTCTCAAAGCCAATCCTCATGCGCGGATTTTGATTCTCACTCTGCATGATTCCGACCAGTTGGTGCAAGAAGTTTTAGACGCGGGCGCACGCGGCTTCCTCCTGAAATCTGATGCGGCTCGCGATCTGGTCGCGGCTGTAGAGGCAGTTCGGCGAGACAAAATCTACTTCACGCCGAAAGTCTCCTCTATGGTGCTTAATGGTTACTTGCGCCGGACCGATACTAAGGCGCATGCCGAAACGCCAACCCGTAGTCGGTTAACCCCTCGAGAACGGGAAATCGTGCAGCTTCTGGCAGAGGGGAAGAGCTCAAAGGAAGTGGCTGTCGTACTCGGACTTAGTGTGAAGACTGCGGAAACCCATCGTTCAAACATCATGCGAAAACTTGATCTGCACTCGGTTAGCGACTTGGTGCTGTATGCGGTTCGCAACAACATTATCCACATCGTTCAGCCGAGCCTTTAATCAAACAAAAAAAGCAGTGAGCCATGCTCACTGCTTTTTAACACTTTTCGCAATTTTCCTCAGGCGGCCGATTTTTTGCGCGGCGATTTCTTCGACGCTCGGCCTGCTGTAGCTTTCTGGCTCGATTTTCCGCGTGCCGGCTCTCGCTCTTCTGAGTCCGGCGACTCCCCTTCGCTCTCTTCAGAGTCCGCCGCTTCGAAGTTTAGCTCTTCGGCTATCTCCGATAATTTCTCATCAGCATCCTTTTCTTCTTGCAGCGTCTCTTCCAACAGTTCCGCTGCTTCCTCCTGACCCAAGAGAGTCGCGAAGGTGCGGGCCGTACCGTAGCCGGCAATCTCATAGTGTTCTACGCGCTGGGCTGAGGCGATGATCCCCGCGTCGCGCACGTCTTCATCTTCCAGCTCTTTGAGGAGTTCACTGCCTTCTTGGAGCACGCCTTCCATACCTTTGCACTTTTCATTCTCGGGGCGTTCACCCATCTGCTCGAAGATTTTCTCCAGTCGCGAGACCTGGTTCTTGGTGACATTCAAGTGCTCGTTCAATGCATCCCGCAATTCTTCGGACTGTGTGGCATCAATCATTTTGGGCAGAGCTTTGACAATTTGTTGTTCTGCACTGTAAAGGTCGCTTAACTGTTTGGAATAGAGTTCCTGCAAAGAATTCACCGACACACTACACCTCCAAAAAAGTTATTTAGGGCTGTTTGCTGAGAAGAAACCGGCTTGCGCTTTAAGCCGAGGGTAGAAGGCAAGAGGCAGGCGAACGCTATCAGCTCTAATAGTGTTGCACCTGCCCGAGAGGTTGGCTTGTGGAAGGGACATGCGTACCCGAAAAGCATATGAACTAAGAGCTAGAGGAACAATCAGCGGACCGCTGTATATCGCGAGAACTATCTACCTAGAGTTCAGAGTAGCTGAAGCCTGCCATGTGCATTTCACAAAGCCAGCAATTCTGCCATCCATAGATCACCCCATACACAGTACGTGAATACCCGTGCGGGGTTGCCCTTACAGCACACAAAAAAATTAGTTACGTACTCGACCGGATGGACCTTCGGAGCAGTGCGGTTTTTACTAGCAAAGGAATGAAGAAGACACAGCTCGTACGGAACCTCAAGCGGCGAAAGGAGCAATAATGAGCAGCACCGACCCGAAATCAAGCCCTTCCCAGAAATCAGATGCGGAACTAGTGCGTATGGCGCAAGATGGCGACTCTGACGCGTTCGCTGCACTATTTCACGCCCACAGAGCGCGAATCTATTCGTTGTGCCTGCGGCTCACCAGCAATCCTGCGGAAGCAGAAGATCTGACGCAAGACGCCTTTGTGCAGGTATTCAGAAAGCTGGCCACTTTTCGCGGGGACTCGGCCCTATCAACCTGGCTTTACAGGGTAGCCTACAACACAGTACTGATGCACTTCCGGAAGCACGCGGTGCGGCAGATGTCATTGGATGAGCCGGCCGACTCGGGACGAGGGTCTGCCATCAGGGAGCGAGGAAAGCTTGACGAGCAGCTATCGGGTTCAATCGATCGTCTGGCATTGATCCGCGCCATGGAAAAATTGCCGAGCGGTTATCGAACTGTTTTCTTGCTGCATGAAGTAAAGGGATATGAGCATCACGAAATAGCAAGCCTGCTCCGTTGTTCCGTTGGCAATTCGAAATCCCAATTGCACAAAGCAAAATCTCGCATGCGGGATCTGTTAGGCCTTAGCAAGACGGATCGGAACACTGCTGAGGTCAGCAATAACGTGATTGAACTCAAGTCACAGGATGTTGAAAGCTTTGCCACGCACATGTTGGAACAAGCTGCGTAGTCCAGGAAGTAAAAGCAGTCAGGCCGCGCGCTGCCGGGCGCGGTCTCAGTCTGTCGGTTCTTTGAGTAAGAGAGCGAACGGAAATGGACCGAGTAGTTGTTTGAGGGTCGGCCGACTGTTCATCTCGAGCTTTTCCATCGTGAACACATTTCTGTGGTCTCGAGCGAGCTCTTTCGGCAGTTCTATCGATGTATCTCCCCACAACGCAGGGTTACGGCATTGCGTCGCCTCCCCATAAAGTGTACCGACAAGGCGGGGCACGACCAGCACCACATCTTGATTGTTCCAGACGCGGGCGAATGCGATTACATGTTCTGCTCGCTCTCCAACGGCGGGAAGATTTATGTAAGAACCGGCATTGAACAGTTGGGAATACCTTTTGCGCAGGGCGAGAGTTTTCCAGATAACGTACAGCTTCGGGTAACCTTCATCAAGGTTCTCGAATAAGACGTCGAGCGGATCCGAACCAGCATTCTTTCCGCTCGGATCTTTAATTTCTCCCGCAACCGTCTTTTGAAGGTGATCGAGTTTACGGCGGCGAGCTGCATAGTCTACCGGTCGGCGATTATCGGGATCGACCAGACTGAAATCCCATAGTTCTGTTCCTTGATAGAAATCTGGGACGCCAGGTGCAACCATCTTTATCAACGTTTGAGCCACGCTGTTGAGCATGCCAAGCCGAGCGATTTTGACTTGGAAGGGGACAAATGAATTCCAAAACGTTCGGTTATCAGCAGAAAGTATGTTGCGGACGAAATCAGTAAAAGCCGACTCGTAAGGTTCATTTTGCTTGGACCAGCTCGTTTTCAACTTTGCTTCCCTAATAGCTTTAAGGGCATAGTCGGCTATTCGCTGAATGACTGACTCTCGGCCTTGATTGCAGCAAGTGTCGGTGGGCCATACACCTATCAATGTCTGGTACAGGGCATATTCATCGTTAGGAATTGGTGCTTCGCAGCCATTTACCGTTTGCTTTTTTTCTCGATTGATCTGTTTCCAATTGCGTGCATGTCGCCGCCACAGTTGCGGAAACTCAGACAGTACATTGATTCGCGCGCGCACATCTTCAGAACGCTTTGTGTCGTGGGTCGAAGTCGTCAGCATGGCATGAGGCCAACTCTGACTTCGTTCCAGCATTTGGTAGTGAAAATCGCCAACCGAAGTGCCGAATTGACTTGGATCGCCGCCAACATCATTCAGTGAAATGAGCCGATGGTATCGATATAGCGCCGTATCTTCGACACCTTTAGCCATGACGACGCTGGTGAATTGCTGAAATTTCATCGCGAAATGGTTGACGGCACGGCGATAAGAGTCCAAATGTCCATCAGCCGCTTTTAACAGCAGCACATCGCGAACGAAGTCGAAAATCGTAGAATCTGCAGCGCTGCTTCTGAGGCGAGCAAGAGAGACGGCTTGATCGATGTAGCGATGATCGATGCTGGAGACGTGGGTCGGAGTGATATACGTGCGGTAAACCGGAAACGCAGCGATAACCTCAGCCAGGGCATCCCGAAGGCTGTTCACCGTAAAATCACAAGTGTGTCGGTCAGCCAGCGCAATCTGACTGAGAAGATTGGCGAGAACGTTTAGTTCGCTGGCGAGAGCACGTTTCATCACCAGCTTCTTACAAGTGTAGACCGTATCGCTGAACGATTCGCGTAGACCAGCGAAGGCACGATACGCGCGGTCCATTCGACGAGCATTCGAGGAGGCGACGAACAGGCCGTTTACCAGGTTTAAGAAGTCGTAACCAGTAGTGCCGAAGATTGGCCAGTTTTCCGGAAGTTTCTCGTCGCGCATGAGAATTTTTTCAGCGACGACGTACAACCGTGGCTCGATGCGCTCAGTGTCCGAAACCGGTACGGAATCAGAGTTTTCAGCATGTAGCAGCTGCAAACGTCGGAAGTATTCTGCAGGATTGTAAAGACCGTCCGGATGATCAATCCGTAGACCATTGACTTGACCTTTGCCGATCAGATCGAGAACGAAAGCATGTGTCGCATTGAAAACCTCTGGTTTTTCCGTGCGAATTCCCGCGAGGTCGTTGACATCGAAAAAGCGACGATAGTTGATGTCGTCAGCTGCAACGCGCCAATAGGCAAGCCGATAAGCTTGCGCCTTGATCAAATCGTGGAGCGCATCATAGTTTTGCGGGTTTCCGGCCCCTGCATTGAGATCATTCACCGCATTCCGAATTGCGCCACCGACTTCAGCGCGTTGGGAGAGTAAATTCGCCAGCCGTCGTTTGTGCACTTCTTTATCGCGGTTTCGCTCGGCGCGTTTTTCAGGGGCCAAGTCGCTACGAGCTGGTAGATGGCCAAAAGCGGCAATCAAGCTTTGCAATTCGATGAAGCCGATATCGTCTGATGGTAATCCTTGCTCGAGAGTCGAGATCGCCCGATTGAGAATTCGCGGATATTCCCTTGGATCGACAGGGAATCGGTGTTGATAGTAAGTGATGCTGAACTCACCTTTACCTAAGTCGATTTCGAGTTTAAGCTCACCACGGTCAAGTACGTTCCCGTACTGGTCATCCAGCACCGGAACAAGAACCTTTCCCTGTAGCTCATCTTTGATCGGGCTCCAATCGATGTCGAAATAATCCGCGAATTGCGAAGCTTCGCCATTCTCCAATACGTCCAGCCACCATGCATTGTCGCTACCCATAACACCCATATGGTTTGGAACAACGTCGAGGATCTGTCCCATGCCGTGTTCGCGTAGCGCGGAAAGAAAAATTTCAAAACCTTCCTGGGTTCCGATTTCTGGATTGATACTCGAGTGGTCGATTATGTCGTACCCGTGAGTGCTGCCGGGGCGGGCGCGTAGATAAGGAGAGGCATAGCAGTGCGAAATGCCCAGACGCGCAAGATAAGGAACAAGCTGTGCAGCATCGCGAAATGTGAAGCCTTGGTGAAACTGAAGGCGGTAGGTCGCAGTTGGGATTTGAGCGCAACTCATAGTTCCAGGAAAAACGTGACGAACCAAGGAGGCAGTTCGACCGCATCTCTCTGATGTTGCTTCGAAGAAAATAGCTGCCGTCCTGACGGCAAAGTTTCGTGCGGCACACTGCTATTTGAAAGGTTTGAAAGAAGAGTCAGACATTGTGAGTTGAATCGCCAAATCACTTTCAGTACGCGTTCATCAAAAACCTCGAAATCAGTTGAAGGATAACGGTTGGTGAGCAGCAGTGGGATGATGCTCTCTCGACGAATGTTGAGCAATTCCCTATGAAAGGCTAACCATTGTTGACGTTGAGGCTCAGCTTGCGAAATCCAATCGAGTTTTGAACGCAAGAATGTATCGATATCATTTGGATCTGGAATGGCGGACGCATCGAATCCGGAAAAACGCGAGAAGCTGGCGAATTCCGCTCGCCTTCCCTCCGTTACTGCATTTCGCAGATCACCCTTGAAGTCACAAAAAAACAAAAACGGACTATCCGAAGCCCATTCTTCCCCCATGAAGAGGAGAGGCGGCGAAGGAGACAACAGGAGTATCGTTATCGCGGCGCGAAGGGCTTCTGCGCTCGTGAGGGTGTGAAGTCGATCGCCGAAAGCGCGGTTTCCTATTTGATCGTGGTTCTGAAGAAAATTCACGAAGCACGTCAGCGATAGATGTTTACTCGGGTCTCCGCGCTGTATACCAGGACGATGTTGCGACTTCTCTCCTTGATACGAAAAACCTTCTGCCAAACAGCGTCCTAAATGCCACGCGGGAAGGTTCTTGTAGTCCACATAGTACCCGTCATTCTCTCCTGTTAACAGAACATGGTAGGCATGATGCGAATCGTCATTCCACTGCGCCGTGTACAACGGAACTCGATGTAACTCCCGCTCAAGGTATCGGGATGTGTTCTTGTCGTTCTCCAGAATTAAGTGAACACGCCGCTCGGGTTCGATATTGCTTCGCACTGTTGTCGCAAGCTCCGTGAGGAAGTCTGGAACGGAGTTGTCGACAATGGCGTGAATTGCGTCAAACCGAAGTCCATCGAAATGGAATTCCTCTAACCAGTACGATGCATTATGGATGAAGAAGTCACGAACGGTTCTGCTGTTTGGGCCACCAAAGTTGATAGCGGCGCCCCACGGTGTATGGATTTTCTCGTCGAAAAACTGAGGTGCATAGGAATGCAGGAAGTTCCCCTCAGGACCAAAATGGTTGTAGACGACATCCAGTAAAACCATCAATCCAAGCGAATGTGCCGACTGAATGAAAGATTTCAGATCGTCCGGTGAACCGTACGTAGCGTCAGGAGCAAAGGGCAACACACCGTCATAGCCCCAATTGCGCTTGCCAAAGAAGTCGGCAACCGGCATTAGTTCCAAGGCAGTAACCCCAAGTCCCGCAAGATATGAAAGCTTCCGTGTCGCTGCGTTGAGCGTGCCTTCTGGCGTAAAAGCGCCAATATGCAATTCATACAAGACAGCTTCTTCCCATTCGCGTCCATGCCAAGCGTCATCGATCCAGAGATGTCTGGCCGGATTCCAAACTTGACTCGGGCCTAACACATCGTCTGGCTGGAAACGAGAAGCAGGGTCTGGAACCTCGAGTTTCCCATCGATCCGAAACTTATATTGAGAGCCACTGCTTGCCTTATCCGTTATGAGTTCAAACCAGCCATGGTTTTGTTGTGCCATGGATCCGACGTAATTCGAATCAGTCAAGACCAGGTCGACTGTGCTCGCATTGGGGGCCCAAAGCCGGAAACGTACTTGACCATCCTCTCCCAGTTGGGCGCCAAAGGGCATGTCGTGCTTACGAATCACCGTTGGCCGCCAGTGGAGAGCGACGCTCACGAGCCTCCAGAAAGAGTGCCATGGAGCGTGCCTGAAGCAGGTAATCGGTTCCCCCTGCGTGTTGCTGATTGTTTTTCGGTCGAGTTGGCGAAGCGGTATCGATGACTCTTAGCCATTGACTACCTTGCGCGGCAGGAGGCAAACGAAAAGGAACTTGATCGTGATGGGGATTCAGCAACATGACAAAGTTGTCATCCGTCACAGGTCGCCCTCGCTCATCTTTTTCTCCCAAACCTTCTCCGGCCAGGAATACTCCAAGACAATGCGCGGATTCACGCGTCCACTCTTCATTCGTCATCTCTCGCCCATCCGGGAGCAGCCAGCGTATATCTTGAATTTCCGCTCCTTGAATCGCACGGCCCTGGAAAAAGTTTCGACGACGGAAAACTGGATGGCGCTTTCGCAAACGAATCAGCGCCTGGACGAATTCAAGAAGGTCCGCGTCCGCCTGTTCCCAGTCGATCCAGCTGATATTGTTGTCCTGGCAATAGGCATTGTTATTACCGAGCTGTGAATGACCAATCGCATCCCCAGCTAACATCATCGGAACTCCTTGGGATAAAAACAGTGTCGCGAGCAAGTTGCGCTTCTGACGCGCCCGGAGGGCATTGATTTCGGGGTCTTGCGTGGGTCCTTCAGCGCCGCAATTCCAACTCCGATTGTTATCTGTGCCGTCGCGATTCTCTTCACCATTCGCTTCATTATGTTTTTGGTTGTAGCTGACTAAGTCCTGCAAAGTGAAGCCATCGTGCGCGGTGACGAAATTGACGCTGGCATAAGGACGCCGGCCACTTGAGGCGTATAGGTCACTAGAACCAGTGATTCGATAGCCCAGCTCGCCGATGACTCCGCCATCGCCTTTCCAATAAGAACGGACAACATCGCGATAACGATCATTCCATTCAGCCCAGCCGACGGGGAAGTTGCCCACCTGGTAGCCACCTTCGCCAAGGTCCCATGGCTCAGCTATCAACTTCACCTGCGAAAGGACCGGATCCTGATGAATGATGTCGAGGAAGGCGCCCAACCGATCGACCTCATGCAATTCCCGCGCCAGGGTAGCGGCAAGATCAAAACGAAAGCCATCTACATGCATCTCCACCACCCAATAGCGAAGGCTATCCATGATGAGCTGTAGGACCTGCGGATGCCGCATGTTCAGGGTGTTCCCAGTCCCTGTGTAATCCATGTAATAGCGCTGGTTGTCGGGAGTGAGACGATAGTAGACGGGATTATCGATTCCTCGAAACGACAGCGTTGGTCCAAATTGATTGCCTTCCGCTGTATGGTTGTAGACCACATCCAAAATGATCTCGATACCGGCGGAGTGCAAAGCCTTCACCATGGTTTTGAACTCATTCACATTATTTGTCGCGAGGTAGCGGGGCTCGGGCGCGAAGAATCCAATGGAGTTGTATCCCCAGTAGTTACGAAGACCTCTTTCCAGCAAATGACGGTCATCTACAAAAGCGTGGACCGGCATGAGCTCCACGGCAGTCACTCCGAGACGGGTGAGGTAATCGATCACGGGAGCGGTTGCCAATCCAGCATAGGTTCCACGCAGCGCAGGTGGTACGTCAGGATGCAGCTTGGTAAAACCGCGAACGTGCATTTCGTAGATGATGCTCTTGTGCCAGGGAATAGAAGGTCTTTGGTCCGCACCCCAAGTGAATGCTGGATCGATCACCACCGCTTTTGGCATGCCGGATGCGCTGTCCCGACGATCCAGTGAGAGATCTTCTTTTTGATGGCCGATACGATAGCCGAAGAGCGCGTCGCTCCAGCGGACTTCACCGTGAATCAGCTTGGCATAAGGATCGAGCAACAGCTTCTGAGGATTGAAACGAAGACCACGCGTGGGCTCATAAGCGCCATAGACGCGATAGCCATAAAGAAGACCGGGACGCGCCTCGGGCAAGTACACGTGCCAAACTTGGTCAGTGCGCTCGCTGATTTCAATTCGTTGCGCCTCCTTGTTGCCAGATCCATCGAACAGACAGAGCTCGACCTTTTCAGCATTTTCGGAAAAAAGGGCAAAGTTCACGCCCTCTCCGTCCCAGGTCGCGCCTAACGGATACGGGCGACCTGGCCATACCGTTACTTGTTTTTGCAATGAGAGTTACTCCATCGCGAGCAGCGCACAGGGATTTCGCATTTAGGCGAGATTGGGCTGATTCGTACGAGCCGCCATGCTATCTCACCGTAAAAGGAATATACCTTCTCTGGCCATAAGGTCTTTACTTTAGCTGCAAGCCCCCATTCTCCTACGGACATAAGATGCGGTTGCTCCTACATCTAAATGAAGTTTGCTTATCGCTGCGGGAGAGTTCATGTCACGTCCACAGAACCTATTCGACGAATCAAGCGACCGAACGCACGCTACAGATCTGGCAAAGAAAGCGAATTCTGTACAGCAACTGAAAACAATCGCAGCTGGATGTCAGGCTTGCGACTTGTGGAAGAATGCGACGCAGACTGTATTTGGAGAGGGTCCAACCGAAGCCTCGCTGCTGCTAATTGGGGAACAACCAGGGGATAAGGAAGATCTGGCGGGGCATCCATTCGTGGGACCCGCTGGACGGTTGCTCGATGAATGCTTGCGAGAAGCCGGCATTGATCGCGACGAGGTCTATGTCACGAACGCAGTTAAGCATTTTAAGTGGTCGCACGACGAAAGAGGCAAGCGAAGGATTCACAAGAAACCATCTGCCTCGGAAATCAATGCATGTCGCCCGTGGCTGGAAGCCGAGATCAGAGTTGTGAAGCCAAAAGTGCTTCTATGTATGGGCGCGAGTGCAGCGCAGGCCGTGTTAGGCAAGTCAATAAGCGTCACGCGTCAAAGAGGAGAAAAATTGCAATCCACTTTAGCCGACAACGTGCTTGTAACGGTGCATCCCTCCTCTATCCTGCGCGTGACGAATCACGATGACAGGGAAATGCAACGCGGTCTGTTTGTAAGAGATCTGGAGCGTGTCGCGCGTCTATTGCCGACTGGCAAAAAAAAGAGGGAACCAAAGATTGCTTGAGCTTTCAGCGGGCTCGTGGCAGCGAGAGTCCTGTTTCGATACCTAAGCTGCATTTTGCCGCGTTCGATCTTCGATTACACCTTTGTAGAGTTCGATGTATTCACGGACCATCTTCTCCGTTGAGAAGTTTTGCTCAACGTAGTCTCGCACCTTACCAGGGTCCAAATGCAGATTCATCGCATGGGCAGCCATTTCCTCTACCGAATTGCAGACATATCCTGAAATCCCGTCCCGGACTACCTCAGGAACGGAGCCCCCTGGCATAGCGAGAACGGGTGTTCCACACGCCATCGCCTCGACCATCACCAAACCGAAAGGTTCCTCCCACTGGATGGGAAACAGCATCGCCAGCGAGTTGCCTAGTAGTTCGTTCTTCGCCTCATGGTCCGCCGGTCCAATGAATTCGACCAGCTTTCCATCAATGCGGGGTTTAATCTCGGTCTCGAAATATTCCTGGTTCACTGGTTGCACATCGCCGGCGATCTTCAGAGGGATTCCCGTACGCTCTGCAACTTCGATCGCAAGTTCGGTGCCTTTGCTTGGTGCTATACGGCCTAAGAAGCTCAGCCATTGCTGTTTACGTTGCACAAATCGATATGACTGCACATCAACACCGTGATGGATGGTTCTGATCTTGGGCATCGATTCAGTTTCGCATTGGGAGTGGCTAATGCAAACGTATTCCACCTCGGGAAAGTTGGCGTAGTAAGCACTCAGATAGTCGAGATGAGGTCCATGCAACGTTAAAACCATTGGTGAGTTGATATATCGCGAAAATGCAATAGCTTCGGGAGTCTGTACGTGCAGCAGATCGCAGCTTTGAGCAAGAGCATCATGTATCGCCCACGAGTGGTGGTTTAAATTTTTGAGCGAAGTCTCTTCGCCAACTTCAATTGGCCATTGTGAGTGAGGATAGATCCAATGATTGTCCACACCCACGGCGGAATCGCCATTGGAGAACACGAGAACTTCGACACCCGCTTTCGACAGACCTTCAGCAAGGTGCGCTACAAATAACTCCGTGCCTCCATAATCTAAGGGTGGGACAGCGATAAACGGGGGCGAAATAAGAGCGATTTTCAATCCGCTACACCTCGGCTTAATAGGCTGAGTTCAGCTCGAACCGATGTTCCACGATAGTCATTCGGCGGCAGTATCTGAATGCCCTAGTAGCTTGAGCGAGCGCAGCGCGTTCCTGTAGAGCTCGATCTGGCCATTTCGTTCAAGCACTGGCGTTCACCAGTTTTGAGGTTTCGGACTTACCCGCTTGATTTACCTCAAGGTCGAGCTGATGTTCGCGGATAAAAATTGCTACTCAATATACAAGAATCACTGTAGGGATTCCCCCTAAAGCAGCGTGATATGAATGTGGTGGCGCCATCCCTCTTTGCCCGCTACCGGCGTTCCCAGAATCGCAGGCCTGGGCCGTAGCACTGGTTGAAAACACAAGTGTTGACTTCATTCGCGCCCGTGACGACGGTCGGGCAGTACCCCCTTCCTTACTCATACGGGTCAGCCATGTTTCGCAGGGGAAATTAATGAGAAAACGAGAGAGCTCTACCGTCGCTACGGTTCCCGACGGAGACGCCCTATTGGCCGCGCAAAATCACGGAAATGGTCATTTTGGGAAAACTCCCACGCCAGAGTTGGAAATCATCCTTGCGAGCCTGCAGAGCATGCGCGACGGAGACTTCTCCGTCAGGTTACCGGGTTCATGGGTAGGCCTAACTGGAAAAATTGCGGATGCATTCAACGAGATTGCTGCGGCCAACATGCAAATGTCGCGCGAGTTGAAGCGCGTCGGCCAAGTCGTCGGAAAGAAGGGAAAAACACGCGAACGGGCACGTTTCAACCAGCAACGCGGAGCATGGGGCGAGATGGAAGTCTCTGTCAATACGCTCGTCGATGATTTGTTACGTCCGACGAGCGAAGTTACACGAGCCATCGCAGCCGTCGCGCAAGGCAATCTCACACAGACAGTACGCCTGGACGTGGATGGTCGTCCCCTCGAGGGCGAGTTCCTCCGGTCCGCGCACATTGTGAACACGATGATTCAGCAGCTGGGCGTGTTCACCGCTGAGGTTACGCGCGTCGCCCGAGGCGTAGGAACGGATGGAAAGTTAGGCGGGCAGGCTGTTGTGCCTGGCGTAGCGGGTACTTGGAAGGATCTTACTGATTCTGTGAACTCCATGGCCGGTAACCTGACGGCGCAGGTGCGGAACATCGCCGAAGTGACGACAGCCGTTGCTCAGGGAGATTTGTCGCGGAAAATCACTGTTGACGTTCGCGGAGAAATTCTGCAACTGAAAGAAGCCATCAACACGATGGTGGATCAGCTACGGTCTTTCGCGTCAGAAGTAACACGCGTCGCACGCGAAGTCGGAACGGACGGAAAGCTTGGTGGACAGGCAGTTGTGCCCGGTGTCGCAGGTACGTGGAAAGATCTGACCGACTCCGTTAACGCCATGGCCGGCAATTTGACAGCACAAGTTCGCAACATCGCCGAGGTAACCACCGCGGTTGCGCGGGGCGACTTATCCCGAAAGATCACCGTCGACGTGAAGGGAGAAATTCTCGAACTCAAAGACACCATCAACACGATGGTTGATCAACTTAATGCGTTCGCTGGAGAAGTTACCCGCGTCGCCCGAGAAGTTGGTACCGAAGGAAAGTTGGGTGGGCAGGCACAGGTGCCTGGAGTTGGCGGAACTTGGAAAGATCTAACTGACAACGTGAACTTCATGGCCAGCAACCTCACGGGGCAGGTGCGAAATATCGCCGAAGTTGCGTCAGCCATCGCAAGCGGCGACCTCTCGCGCAAAATCACGGTCGACGTTCGCGGCGAAATCCTGCAGCTCAAAGAAACCCTCAACACAATGGTGGATCAGCTAAACCGCTTCGCGGGCGAAGTGACACGTGTGGCTCGCGAGGTCGGAACGGAAGGGCGTCTCGGTGGTCAGGCCAACGTTCCAGGTGTGGCAGGTACCTGGAAAGATCTGACGGACTCCGTGAACTCTATGGCCGGAAACTTAACGGCCCAAGTCAGAAACATCGCGGAAGTTACGACGGCCGTAGCACGCGGTGACTTGTCGCGCAAAATCACGGTCGATGTGAAGGGTGAAATTCTCGAATTGAAAAACACCATCAACACGATGGTGGATCAGCTGAATGCATTTGCTGGCGAGGTGACGCGTGTAGCCCGCGAAGTAGGAACAGAAGGCAAGTTAGGTGGACAGGCACAGGTGCCGGGGGTGGGCGGCACGTGGAAGGACCTGACAGACAACGTGAACTTCATGGCCAGCAACTTGACTGGTCAGGTGCGAAACATCGCCGAAGTCGCAACCGCTATCGCTCGCGGCGACCTTTCCAAGAAAATTACGGTCGACGTTCGCGGTGAAATCCTGCAGCTCAAAGAAACGCTCAACACCATGGTTGAGCAGTTGCGTTCGTTCGCGGCAGAAGTGACTCGTGTTGCCCGCGAAGTCGGTAGCGAAGGGCGGCTGGGAGGTCAGGCCAACGTTCCTGGCGTGGCGGGAACGTGGAAAGATTTGACCGATTCCGTCAACGCTATGGCCGGCAACTTGACCGGTCAGGTCCGAAACATCGCGGAAGTCACGACGGCTGTTGCGCGTGGTGACTTGTCGCGCAAAATCACCGTTGATGTGAAGGGCGAAATTCTCGAGTTGAAGAACACCATCAACACGATGGTGGACCAACTCAATGCCTTCGCCGCAGAAGTGACCCGTGTGGCTCGCGAGGTAGGAACGGAAGGCAAACTGGGTGGACAAGCCAAAGTTCCAGGTGTGGCGGGAACCTGGAAAGACTTGACCGACAACGTCAACGTTATGGCTGCCAACCTCACCGAGCAGGTCCGCGGCATCGTGAAAGTTGTCACGGCCGTCGCTAACGGCGACTTAACGCAAAAGCTGATCGTGAACGCCAAGGGAGAAGTCGCTGCCCTTGCCGAAACAATTAACAACATGACGAATACACTCGCGACGTTCGCCGATCAGGTGACGACTGTCGCGCGTGAAGTCGGTGTGGAAGGAAGATTGGGGGGACAGGCTAACGTGCCTGGCGCTGCCGGAACTTGGAAGGATTTGACCGGAAACGTCAACCTGCTGGCCGACAACCTCACCAACCAGGTGCGCGCTATCGCGGAAGTCGCTACTGCCGTTACGAAAGGCGATTTAACGCGATCGATTCAAGTGGAGGCGAGCGGCGAAGTAGCTGAGTTAAAGGACAACATCAACACCATGATCAACAACCTGCGCCTGACCACCGAACGTAACACGGAGCAGGACTGGCTGAAGACAAACCTTGCACGATTCACCGGCATGTTGCAGGGTCAACGTGATCTGGCAACAGTCGGTCGGTTGTTGTTGTCGGAGTTAGCCCCTCTGGTGAATGCTCACCACGGCGTGATCTACCAAATGGAGGCCGAGGAGTCAGGACTCGCGCTTCTTTCCGCGTTCTCCGGCGATGGTGGCGATGGCCGTCTGAAACAACTAGATCTCGGTGAAGGCTTGATTGGCCAATGCGCCGTCGAAAAACGACGCATGCTGATTACGGACTTACCGCCCAATACGGTCTCTATCCGTTCAGGCTTGTTTGAGGCAATACCTCGCAACGTCATCGTGTTGCCGGTTTTATTCGAGGACCGCGTAAAGGCAGTCATTGAACTTGCCTCATTAAGCCATTTCACTGCATCCCACCTCGCCTTTCTGGAGCAACTGACCGCAAGTATCGGCATCGTGCTGAACAGCATTGAAGCCACGATGCAAACTGAAGGACTACTCAAACAGTCGCAGCAACTCGCTCGAGAGCTGCAATCGCAACAGCGCGAGTTGCAACAGACGAACGATCAATTAGCGCAAAAAGCGCAGCAGCTCGCCGAGCAAAACGTAGAAGTGGAACGGAAGAATGAAGAAATTGAGCAAGCGCGACGTGCTTTGGAAGAAAAGGCCAAGGAACTTGCTCTCACGTCCAAATACAAATCCGAATTTCTTGCCAACATGTCTCATGAGTTGCGCACGCCGTTGAACAGCATTCTGGTTTTGGGGCAACAACTCTCAGACAACCCGGAAGGTAATCTCTCTGCCAAACAAGTTGAATTTTCCCGAACGATTCACGCAGCCGGCACAGACCTGCTGAACCTCATCAGCGACATCCTCGACCTCTCCAAGATCGAGTCCGGAACGGTTTCGGTCGAAGCGGAAGAAATCTTTTTTGCGAGTTTGCTGGATATCGTCGCGCGGCCGTTCCGTCACGAAGCAGATAACCGAGGCCTGGTTTTCGAAAGCGAAATTGCGCCGCACCTTTCTCGCTCGATCATTACGGACTCGAAACGTTTGCAGCAGGTTTTGAAGAATCTGCTGTCAAACGCCTTCAAGTTCACGGAACACGGTACCGTTCGTTTAAGTGTCTTTCCAGCAACGAGCGGCTGGTCTGAGGATCATCCCATCCTCGGAAATGCGGGAACGGTCGTTGCCTTCCAGGTGTCCGATACCGGAATTGGAATTCCGCCTGAAAAACAACGCATCATCTTTGAGGCCTTCCAACAAGCTGATGCTGGAACAAGCCGCAAATACGGCGGAACTGGCCTGGGACTAGCTATTAGCCGCGAACTGGCCAGTCTCTTGGGCGGCGAGATTCAGTTGCGCAGCGTACCTGGGCAGGGCAGTTCCTTCATTCTATATCTTCCACAGATGTATGCCGGCCCCACAATGGTCGCTGGAGAACGAAGCTTTGCCACCTCGCTTCCTGTTCAAGTTTCCAAACTGAACGTAGTCGATGCTACGGCGGAGCCCATCGTTGACGACAGGGAGGATCTGAAGGCTGGTGACTCCGTGCTGCTGATCGTCGAGGACGACCCTCATTACGCACGCGTATTGCGCGATTTAGCCCGCGATAAGGGCTTCAAAGTTCTTGTCGCCTCGCGCGGTGCGGATGCCCTGGCCCTGGCACGTGAGTTTCGTCCTTCAGCCATTTCACTGGATGTATTTCTCCCTGACATGCTGGGTTGGACGGTGTTGAACCATTTAAAACAAGATCCCACAACACGTCACATTCCGGTACAAGTGCTAACCCTCGACGAGGATCGTCATTACGGACTTGCGCGAGGTGCGTTCGCTTTCGTCACAAAACCGCAAACTCGCCAGGAAATTGAAGAGGCACTTGCCAAGGTGAAGGAGTACAGCGCGCCGCGCCGCAAGCGTCTTCTTATCGTGGAAGACAATCCTGCTGAGCAATTGAGCACTCGAGAGTTGTTGGGCTCGGATGACATTGACATGGTCGTTGTTTCAACCGGCAGGGAAGCACTCCAAGCTGTTTCCGAGCAAACCTTTGATTGTGCAGTTGTGGATTTGCGTTTGCCCGACATGTCTGGTTTCGAGGTGCTGGAGCAGTTCCGCGATAATCCAGCTTTGCGTGACCTGCCCGTTGTTGTTTTTACCGGAAGAGAACTGTCGGCAGACGAGAATACACAACTGCAGACCTTGGCGCGCAGTGTGGTCGTGAAAGGTGTTGAATCACCAGAACGGCTTTTAGATGAGACTGCGCTATTCCTGCACCGTGTTATCTCTGACCTTCCGAAAGAAAAACAGAAGATGCTCGATCAGCTACACCGATCGGATGACGCTCTGGTTGGCAAGAAGGTGCTGGTGGTTGACGATGATGTACGTAACATCTTTGCTCTCAGCAGTGTCCTTGAGCGGAGAGGCATGACCGTACTGACAGCCGGCACGGGTCGTCAAGCGATCGAAACCTTGGAGTCCACTCCCGATGTTGCGATTGTGCTTATGGACATCATGATGCCGGAAATGGACGGATACCAGACGATGCAAGTGATACGACAAAAGAGCGAAATTCGACGTCTTCCAATCATCGCGCTCACCGCCAAAGCGATGAAAGGGGATCGCGAAAAATGTCTTGAGGCTGGTGCTTCGGAGTATCTCGCTAAGCCGGTAAATACGGATCAGTTGCTCGCGACATTGCGAATCTGGTTGCATAGATAAGCGTCAGTCCTGGGCCAAAGGATGAAGATGGGAACACGAGAAGCGATCAACATTTTGATGGTGGACGACCAGCCGTCGAAATTGCTCACCTACGAGGCAATGCTGGGTGAACTTGGGGAAAACCTTCTCAAAGCGGGGTCAGGACGAGAAGCCCTCGAAATACTCCTAAAAACCGATGTGGCTGTCGTCCTGATGGACGTCAGCATGCCGGAAATCGATGGTTTTGAGCTTGCCGGGCTGATTTGCCAGCATCCCCGTTGTCAACGCACCGCAATCATCTTCGTATCGGCTGTGCACCTCACGGACTTGGATCGATTGAAAGGATATCAACGGGGCGCCGTGGACTATGTTTCCGTTCCGATTATTCCAGAACTACTGCGCGCCAAAGTCACTGTCTTTTCCGAACTCTATCGTAAGAATGTCCAATTGGAACGCTTGAACTTGGAACTACGCCGGTTATCGAGCCGATTACTAAGCGCGCAAGACGAAGAGCGGCGGCGATTTGCACGAGACTTGCATGATGGGATCGGCCAGGATCTAGCCGCCGCGAAGATGATGCTCGATGGCACCATCTTCCGGCCGACTACGAATGTGAACGGCGGGCCTATTCACGAAGCCAGCGATATTCTCGACCGAGCGATTCAGCAGATTCGCACAATGTCTCATCTATTGCATCCGCCTCTGCTTGATGAGGGCGGTCTGTTGTCTGCATTGCGCTGGTTCCTGGATGGAATGACTGCGCGAAGCGGCATTCGCACGTCCCTCGACCTGCAACCCAGAGATTTTCCGCGGCTGCAACCGGAAATGGAGCGCAATGTCTTCAGAATAGTGCAGGAAGCGCTCACGAACGTGTTTCGTCATTCTGAAGCGATGGCCGCCTACGTCAAAATCATCCGGAATGACAATTCGTTGCTGTTGATGATTGGCGATGATGGCAAAGGACTCGGTGAACAAACCATCAAATTGCAGCCAACTAGCATCGGGGTAGGCATTGGAAGCATGCGTGAGCGTGCACGAGAGCTTGGTGGCGAGTTGAAGATGCGCAATGGTAATCCGGGTACGATTGTTGAGGTTTTAGTGCCCAACATAGTTCTCGCCAATTCCTATGCCGGTGCCGGAGCAAACTAAGGCTTCGTTTACTATTACGCCCCAGATGTGTCAGAGCGTCCCAACGAACGGCTGAGGCGCAACTCTATCCAATCTAAACGCGTCCTACACTGAATCATGCCAGGTACCAGGCCTCCATCCCGATTCATGTTACGTAGTGTTTTTCTGCGCCTGGCTTTATTTGTTTGCGTTCTGCCCGCTTCCGGGTGGGGTCAGTCCGAAGCTGTGCAGGCGGTTGTGCAGGATCCGACGGGGGCTGCGATCGTATCGGCGGAAGTTCGGTTATCGGATGCGGTAGGCGGGCAATTAATCATTACTACGGATGAACAGGGTAGATTTCAATTTCCAAAATCGATGGGAATTCCAGCACACGTTGAAATTCACGCCAAAGGTTTTAAGACGCTACAGCGCACAATCAATGGGCCCCAAGCAACTGAACTTGTTTTCACGATGACGCCTTCCGCTCAACGTGAAGACGTAACAGTTTCCGCAGCTCGAACGGAAGTTCGTCTTTCAGAAACTCCCGGCAGCACCATTCTGCTTTCAGAAACGGACGTCATTAGCACGCCCGCATTGCGCATAGACGATGTTTTAAGACAAGTGCCGGGCTTCTCACTTTTTCGCCGTTCTGGCAGTCGGACTGCGAATGCGTCAGCACAAGGTTTTTCATTGCGTGGCTTGGGTGGCTCGGCTGCATCACGCGCTTTGGTGTTGCTTGATGGTATCTCGTTAGTTGATCCGTTCGGTGCTTGGGTGAACTGGGACCGCATTCCTCGCGTTTCACTCGCAAATGTGGAGGTCTATCGCGGAGGCACTTCCAATCTTTACGGAAGCGCCGCCCTCGGCGGTGTTGTGCAGTTTCGTATGCGTGAACCTGACGTGCCCAGTCTCGTCATCGAGGGAAGTTTCGGAAATGAAACGACGCCCGATTTTTCGATATGGACGGGCACACGAAAAGGTGCGTGGAATGTTTCCTCGTCCGCTGAGTTGTTTCGAACAGATGGTTACATTCTTGTCCCGAACGACGTTCGGGGTGCTATCGACACCGCCGCCAACTCCGAAAACGCAAGTATCTACGCACGCGTGAGTCGCGACTTAGGCACGAGCGGAGACATCTTCGTCCGCGGAAATTTCTTCACTGAGTTTCGGAATAACGGCACACCATCGCAAACGAACGATACGAGACTCGGAGAGGGCGCCCTTGGACTTGACCAGCAATTTGGGGCAAAAGATTCTCTCAGCTTGCGGATTTACGGTGAAGCCGAGAACTATAACCAGCGGTTCTCAGCTATTGCGCCGGATCGAGACAGCGAGATTCTGACGAATATCCAGCACGTTCCAGAGCAGGTCATTGGCGGGGCAGGCCAGTGGACTCGTTTATTAGGCAACTTGCAAACTCTCATTGTCGGCTCTGATCTCAATGAAGTCATTGGGTCGAGTAGGGAACTGCTTTTAACAGGACTTAATCGGGGTCGGATCGGTGGGGGCAGACAGCGCACTGCTGGATTTTTCGGAGAAGATATTGTTCGTTTTCGACAATGGACCGTGATTCTCGCTGGACGTGTCGATTATTGGCAAAACTTCAAGGGAGAACTGCTCACCAGTCCTCTATCTGGACCTCCAGAGCTGACCCAATATCCGGATCGCACCGAGAGCGCCTTCAGTCCACGAGTTTCTGTGCTGCGAACCATCAACAAGCACCTTTCGGTAACAGCCTCAGCCTACCGTGCCTTCCGTGCTCCGAGTCTAAACGAACTCTACCGGACGTTCCGGGTAGGAAATGTCGTTACCTCCAACAATGCTTTTCTGAAAGCCGAGAGGTTGACCGGCGGAGAAGTAGGATTGAACGTGTCTGGCTTAAAAGACAAATTGAACCTTCGCGCAAATTTTTTCTGGAGTGAGATCAAAGATCCAATTGCTAATGTGACAGTGGATAGCACATCGGACCCGATTCAACGTATCAAAGAAAATCTCGGACGTACCCGGTCCCGCGGCATCGAATTTGATGGGGTGTGGAAGCCCAATCGCGATTTTCAAATTTCTGCTGGCTATTCATACACTGAGGCGACGGTTATAGCTTATCCGGGTAATCCGGGCGGAGTTTCACTCGTTGGGCTCAACGTTCCACAAGTGCCGAGGAATGTATTCACGTGGGAAGCGCGATACTGGAATGCCTCACGTTTTCTCCTGAGTTTTCAAGGCCGATTCATTGGGCAACAATTCGATGACGATCAGAATACTTTTCCTCTCGACAGGTTTTACTCAATGGACGCACAGGTAGGGCGTGGACTTGGGCGGCACATGCAAATCTTTGTCGCCGCTGAGAACATTTTCAATCAGCGTTATCAGGTTGCGCGAACGCCCGTCTTGAACCTCGGCCCTCCAGCTCTCGTGCGTGTTGGATTACGTTTTGAGTATCCGGGAAATCAATGACTAACTGCATCTCAAGCTTTCTTTCTGAGTGGCAAGACCGTTTCGCCCTCTCGATCATATTTGCCGTGCTGCTCTGTTCAAACGTTGCGGCGCAAACCAAGTCCCCTGAACAAGAACATCGTCAGAAGGACCAGCCTGGTGTAGCCACCGAGCAGAAGATCTCTCCGCAAGAAGCGCAAGAGCTATTTCGTTCTGTGGATGAAATATTAAAAATTGTCTCGCAGGATACAGGACTGCCAATTAAAGAGCCTGTGAAGCGGCGACTAACGAGCCGGGACGAAGTTGTGGCTTATGTTAGTAAGCACATGGCCGAAGACGAAGACGCTCAGCGTCTGCGGCGCTCCGAGGCGGTCTTGAAAAAGTTCGGCCTGCTGCCGCGCGATTTCGATTTAGAGAAGTTCCTTATCGCTGTGCTGCGTGAGCAAGTCGCTGGCTATTACGATCCAAAGACAAAATATGTGAATCTCCTGGATTGGCTGGAGGCTGAGCAGCAAAAACCGGTAATGGCCCATGAGTTGACTCATGCGCTGCAGGATCAGTCCTTTCATCTGGAGAAGTGGATGCAACAGGGCGAATCCGACTTGGGTTCGAAAAAGCAACCTATGCCAGCGGATATTGCAAATGACGAAGTGACTGCAGCTCGGCAAGCTGTCGTGGAGGGCCAGGCCATGGTCACCTTAATAGATTATTTGCTTCTGCCCACCGGCAAGGACGTGGTGAGCGCACCGCAAATCGTGGATGCAATGAAAGTAGGAATGGCTGCCGGAACCATAGATTCCGTCGAATTTCGAAATGCGCCTCTCTTTCTGAAAAAAGCATTGACCTTCGGATACCTGTACGGGCTCGACTTTACGATCGAGTTGCTTAAGTCGGGAGGCAAGCAAAAAGCTTTTACAGGAGCGTTCGCAAATCCGCCTCGCACCACGCGGGAGATTATGGAACCTGCAACTTATCTCTCGAACGAAAAAATAGATCCCATGTCCTTGCCCGATTTCGAAAATGATTTCAAGGATTACGAACGCTATGACATTGGTGCCATCGGCGAATTCGATGTTGCAATCCTGCTTGAGCAATATGCCGGTGAAAACGTCGCTCAACCGCTCTACCCAAAGTGGCGCGGCGGATACTACTACGCTGTAAGGAGTAAAAAAGACTCCTCATCTCCAATCGGCCTGCTATACGTATCGCGCTGGGCCGATTCGGTTTCAGCGGAGAAGGTCGCAGGAATCTACGCTGGTTCGTTGAAGACTCGTTACAAAACGGCTGAGTTGGTTCAAAGCAGTAAAGAAACACCGGTGGATCAACGAACATGGAAAACAGAAGAAGGTAATGTTGTGATTGCGAGAAAAGACGATCTCGTGATGGTGACAGAAAGCCTGGACGCGGAAACTACTCGCAAACTTGCGAAGGATTTGTTGCATGCCGAGCTAGTTGCGTCCGCAGCAGCCAAATAGTATTTTACGGCCTGCGCGGAGGCAGAGGCGCAATCGTTCGCCCGTGTGGCTCTTCCTTTCGCTGGCTGGCTTCAAGAAAACGATGCACGAGCGCTTTCACGGTGAACTGTTTTCCGTCCCGTTCCAGCGTGAGAACGCGAGTGTCACCGGGACGGCCGCTCAACAAAGACCAGATTTGTCCCATCGTTGAGCCCTTCGCAGGTGTGCGATCCACTGCCACGAGCAGGTCTCCCGTTTTCACGTCCGGAACCGAGGGCTGACCGTCGTACTCGGCAACCCCCACAATGCGGTAGTTGCCATCGGCCTCCGGGCGAAGGACCACGCCGATTACGTCCATATCTGGAGCTTTGAAAGCGGATCCTATCTCCAGGAATACAAGTTTTTTCGAATACGCGATGCCAATCCGCTGATTGAGCAGTGCATTGCTGCCAATGAGACCCGCTGTTTCAATGCCTGCCCTCTGTGAAAACCACTTCATAGTGTCGGGCGAGAATGCGACCATGGCCACATCGGTGAGGAACGCAGATCCAAACTGCAGACGAGCCAGTCGCGTGATCGTCCACTGCGGTTCATCAGGAAGTCCCCATAGATTTGCGTTACCGATAGCGCCCGTCATCTGTGGCCAGTCTTTATGTTTGCTGGTGAGACGTGTCAAAACTTCTGGTGCGATGAAACTTGTTGATGAGCCCAAATCAAGTGCGAAGTTATAGCTTTTTCCATCGATTTTGCTCGGAACTTGTATCAGGCCATTTGTTTCATTAATGAAAACCTTGGACTGCAAACCCACGAACCTGAGACCACCCGACGGTGCCAGCGTGAGTTCGCGATTCGGAAAATCAACCAGAACGTCGTAGTTTCTCAACAGGGTGGAAGGAAGATTGATCTCAGCCGAGAGGCCCGGTCCGATGCTGTCGGCGAGTACAACTTTCGTTTCCTTAAGTCCCGTTAAGCTCAGCGGAAAATCTCCTACGAAAATCTGCTTTGGAACAGTAGCGTTTCGGGTCTTGGCGCCGCTTGAATTGTTAGGTGTTGGCTTGCTCGTGTATTCGAGACCCAGGAGTTGCGAAACACGCTCGTCCACCCAAAAGTCGGGATTCCCATTGTCAAACCAACCGCGAACTCGCTTTTTTGTTCCATCTGCCAGAAGGAGATAAACGTCGACGATGATCCGGTTGTGGTCGACAGTGATCGGAACCGTCAACGGTTTTTGCTGGGCGGAGCAGAGGAAAGACAGGAACAGAGCTATGACGACCGTTCGCATGGAGAGATTGTAGAAGATTTTCTTGCCACGACACGCATCGAGTGTTCCGGCCGCGCTATCACTATCTTGTATAATCGCGAGTTTGCTCAACCTATTCAGGAGCTTTTCGTGGCGCAGGCAGAGATAGGAATCATCGGAGGCAGTGGGCTCTACTCTATGCCCAGCTTCACCGATATCAGCGAGGTACAAATAAACACGCCGTTTGGGGCACCGTCTGATTCCTATGTACTTGGAAGCCTCGAAGGACGCAGGGTCGCGTTTTTGGCTCGCCATGCCCGTGGTCACCGGCTACTTCCTACCGAACTGAATTTCCGAGCCAATATCCACGGCTTCAAACAGCTTGGGGTTGAAAGGATTTTGTCGGTCTCTGCCGTTGGCTCGCTCAAGGAAGAACACAAACCGCTTGAGTTTGTGGTTCCAGACCAGTTTTTCGATCGCACGAGACATCGAATCGACACCTTTTTTGGAGACGGAGTTGTCGCCCACATCGCCTTCGCTGATCCAATCTGCAGCGAGATGGCCAATGTCGTTACGAAGGCGTGTCAGGACGCGGGCGTTGTTGGCAAGCGCGGAGGTACGTACCTGTGCATGGAAGGCCCGCAGTTTTCTACGAAGGCTGAATCGAATGTCTATCGCAGCTGGGGCATGGATGTCATCGGTATGACCAATCTGCAGGAAGCAAAGTTAGCGAGAGAAGCAGAGCTTTGCTATCTCACGATCGCAATGGTGACAGACTATGACTGCTGGCACCCGCACCACGATTCCGTCACGGTTGAGCAGATTCTGACGATATTGCAGAAGAATGCAGAAAATGCTGCCAAGGTAGTAAAGGCCACTGTTGCCGCGATGCCTAAACAAAGGTCCTGCAAATGTGGCTCTGCTCTCGCTCACGCTATCTTGACCGACCGCGCGAAGGTGCCCGCCGCGACTAAAGAAAAGCTCAAGCTGATCTTGGGAAAGTATCTTTCTTAGTGGCCGAGGTTGACCACGATAGTTCCTGCAGTGTTCGGATGGAAAATAAAGTTTCCGGAGCTCTATGAGCATTCTTGTCGTCGGGTCTGTTGCTTTCGACACTATCGCGACACCTTCGGGGCGGGTAGATGACATTTTAGGGGGCGCAGCCACCTATTTTTCACTGGCTGCCAGCTACTTCACGGACGTTCGAATGGTTGCCGTGGTCGGGGATGACTTTACTGCCGAACATGAGAGCGTGTTGAAGAAGCGCGGTATCGATACGCGGGGAATTGAACGGGCTTCAGGCAAAACGTTTCGGTGGGGTGGACAGTATTTGGACAATCTCAACGAGGCGAGAACAGATTTCACCGAACTAAATGTTTTTCAGAATTTTCATCCCCAGATTCCAAAATCCTATCTAGATACACAATTCTTGTTTCTTGCGAACATCCATCCGCTACTGCAGTCGGCAGTGCGCCGGGAGATGTCTAACATACGCCTGACCGGCGGCGATACGATGAATTATTGGATCCGGGAAACTCCGCAAGAATTGCGAGACACGCTAAAAGGTGTGAACGTACTCCTGATTAATGATAACGAGACGAAAATGCTAGTAGGAGAGAAGAGTCTTCCACGAGCAGCACGCCATGTCCTTGCGCTCGGGCCTCAAGCTCTCGTTGTAAAGCATGGGGAGTATGGCGCCACCATTTTTTTCAAGGACGGCGCATTCGGCATCGGGACACATCCATTTCGGGCGCCCGCTTTGCCGATCGAGGAAGTAAAAGATCCGACTGGCGCAGGGGATTCCTTTGCTGGCGGTTTTATGGGGTACATCGCCTCGCAGGGTGAACTAAATCGAGAGGTTCTGAAAAGGGCACTTTTTTACGGCGGCGTCATGGGCTCGTTTGCCGTCGAGGAGTTCGGAACTCAGCGTCTGCAAGATTTGACGCGCGATGAAATCGATGCGCGATTTCAAATTTTCCGTGAATTGACCCATCTCGAATGACGCAAGAATCGAATCGGCGCGAAACTCCTGATATTGCCCTAGTCTTTGCGCTCGCGACTTTTGCCTCGCTATTGTCCTTCCTTTATTACCTGCGCCAAGGCGATCTCTTGCTTTATGGCGATGCGGTGGCCCACATCAACATCGCGCGAAAGACCTTCGATTCCCAAACACCTGGCCTACTGCAACTCGGGACGGTGTGGTTACCGCTTCCCCACGTTCTGATGGTGCCCTTCCTGATCTCAAATTTTATGTGGATCACGGGCATCGGGGGCTCGGTGCCTTCTATGGTGGCGTACATATTTCTGCTCGTCGGAATCTTCCGGCTTGTTGGAAGCGGTTTGAGCCGGTATCCGGACTTTGTTCACGTCTCGAATCTAGCTGCCTGGACCGCGACTGCCATCGTGGGGCTGAACCCTAACCTCCTGTATCTACAAGCGACTGCGATGACCGAAGTGTTGTATCTCTGCTTTTTCGTTTGGTCGGTTGTTTATTTCGAGGAGTTCATTACGGAGACGCTTGCCAGTGAAAGAGAGGTCTCTAAGCAAGCACGAAGCAGTCTAGGAAAATGTACTGCTTGCCTCGCCGCCGCCGAATGGACACGCTATGACGGCTGGTTCTTGGCCGTGGTAGTGCTTGTGTCAGCGATCGCTGTCCTACACAGGTTTCGACACTTGAAAGGCATCCTGCGCCTTGCGGCACGTTCTCTCTTCATCGTGAGTATCCCTCCGCTGATTTGGCTTATTTACAACGCAGCCGTCTATCGGAATCCGCTCGAATTCGTCAATGGACCCTACTCTGCACGAGCCATTGAGCAGAGGACAGCAACAGTTGAAGGTGCTGCTGTGCATCCTGGTTCGAACCAGCCCGGAATGGCAGCGCTTTATTTCACGAAGTCCGTAGAGTTGAACATGGCCGAGGGCTGGATTGAGCGAATTTGGATCTTTTTGCTTGTGATCGGAGCGATCATTTGTGCCGGGTCGAGTCGGGGTTTGCGCCCCATTTTGATCCTGTTAACGCCGTTACCCTTTTATGCGTTATCCGTTTCATACAGTGGCGTACCCGTATTCGTTCCTCCGTGGTGGCCGTTCTCTTACTACAACGTGCGTTATGGAATCCAGTTGCTTCCAGCAATCGCGGCTATGACAGCAGTCGTGATGTCTGTAGCTTGCGAATTTAGAAAAGGCCGCTGGATTCGATTGGTGATCATCGCTGTCATCGTAGCGATTACTGGAAGTAGCTATGCAGGTGTTTGGAAAAACCAACCAGTTTGTTTTCGAGAAGCGTTTGTGAATTCCCGTTCGCGATTTGCCATGGAGGGCGAACTGGCAAAAAATCTCAAGCTGCTCCCGGATCAAAGCACGTTTTTGATGTACCTCGGCGATCACGTCGGAGCTTTGCAGAGTGCAGGTATAGAGCTGAAAAGAGTGATTCACGAAGGAAATCATCGCCCGTGGTTCAAACCCAGCGATCCCCAAGGACTCTGGGAAAAAACTTTGGCCGATCCGGGGAGCGCGGTCGACTATGTAGTCTCATTCGATGGAGATCCGGTCGATCGGAAAGTAAATCGTGCGGGTTTAAGTCTCAAATGGGTTGTGCAAACACCCGGTCAATCAACTGCAAGAGTTTGGGCAACAAGAAGAGTTGTTCAATCCGACGTCAGCATGGATCGTGAAACAGCTCCAGTGTGCCCGAAATCTTAGCTCCGGCACTGAAACGCATGAGATCACGCCGGTTAATGGCCAGCGAATCAGCTTCTAAGCCAAGCTTAATCCGAATGTTAAAATCGCCACGATTCCCGCTATGAGTTCGGCTTGGCAGCACATCTTAGACCTCTTGGCCAATGAGAGGGGAACTGTTGTCTCATTCACGATTATCCGACTTTTCCTGGCCGCAATTTTAGGCGGCATCATCGGGCTTGAGAGACAGTTGCGTAAGAAGCCTGCTGGACTGCGAACCAACATTTTCATTTGCTTTGGTTCGGCGATGTTTACGATCCTCTCCGACCAATTGGCACGTGATTACGGAGGCGATCATACGCGTGTAGCTGCACAAATCATCCCCGGAATCGGTTTCATCGGAGCCGGGTCAATTCTTCACGCCAGAGGATCTGTTACGGGGTTGACTACTGCCGCTACATTGTTTGTTGTGGCCTCAGTTGGCATGGCAGCTGGCGGGGGGCTTTACCTCACGGCCATTTTCGCGACCGGAGTGATGCTTATCACCCTGGCAGCGCTAGGACGGCTTGAACGGATCTTCGAGTTGAAAACTTACCGCCAAAGCTATGAGGTAGTTGGGCGAAGCGTGGAAGAAGTGCTTGGGACCGTTAACCGCATTCTCTCTGAAGAACATCTCTCGATGCAGGGTGTGCATGCCGTTAGCGTAGGCGGCCAGTCGCGAGTGGTTTTTGAAGTGGACGGTCCGAGTGAAGAGCACAAAACTCTCAGTCTTCGCTTAAGACAAGCCAATGCATTCGCCAGTGTTCACCCTCTAGGTGGGACGGAACGAGAATGAAGTCTGTGCCTAGAGCCATCCCATTTTTCAAAGGCACGGCCTGCGGTAATGATTTTCTGATTGTCGAAGGCAATTACGCTACAAGTGATGTCGCTGCCTTTAGTCGACGGATGTGCGACCGCCAGCATGGGATTGGTGCAGATGGAGTGGAGTGGCTGTATTCAACAGCAGACGCCGATGTGGAAGCACGGCTTATAAACGCAGACGGATCTCCGGCTGAAATTTCTGGGAACGGTACAAGGTGTGTGGCTGCATACTTAGCATGGAAGAATAACCAGGAACGAATTTTAGTGCGGACTGGTGCAGGCCTAAAAGAAAATAGGCTCACAAACCGCAGCGGAAATTTATTCGAATTCGAAACAGCAATGGGCACACCGATGCTGGAACCTGAGATTCCGCTTGTACTCCCCACTGGAGTCGTGCGCGGCATTCCAGTTTCAATGGGAAATCCCCATTATGCAGTATTTGTTGACACGATGGCCCACAATTGGAAGGAAGAAGCAGCCGAGATCGGCCGCCATACTCATTTTCCAGACGGCGTGAATGTGGAATTCATTGTGGTCGAAGACCAGGCGAGAATACGAGTTTGGTTTTACGAGCGTGGGGTCGGAGAGACCTTGTCGTCAGGAACGGGCTCGTGCGCGTCGGCCGTCGCCGCGATTCATAAGGGTCTTTCCACTTCCCCTGTTGAAGTCTGTGCAGAGGGTGGCAAGCAGACGGTTCACTGGAACGGCGAGGTTCTGTTGCGTGGCGAAGCAGAGTTGATCTGCCGCGGAGAATTTTTTGCGTAAACCTCCCAGACTGTGTACTGGCGATAAGGTGGGTATCGCCGCACCGGCGAGTAATATTCAACGGGATGCGCTGGACCAAGGTTGTGACAAGATTCGAGACCTCGGGTTCGAGCCTGTCTATGACGAGTCGATTTTTGAGCGCGATCTGTTTTTCGCCGGAACGGTGGAGCGGCGCGTTCACGAGTTGGAGCGGCTGTTTGCGCGTGATGATGTGAAAGCAATTGTCTGCGCACGCGGGGGATACGGCACGAATTATCTGTTGTCGCGAATCGATGTAAACGTAGTTAAAGCCAATCCGAAGATATTCATCGGCTACAGTGATGTGACCACGCTGTTGACTCATTTCCTGGATCGTGCACAGGTTGTCAACTTCCACGGGCCGATGGTGACAAAAGATATCGCCAATGAAGGTGGAATGGATCTCTCCTCTTGGAGAGCGGCGCTTTACGGTGAGCAATCCTGGACAATCCGATCAGACCAGGCCTCTGGCTTCTTTGGTATTCGTGATGGAAAGTGTCGCGGCGTTCTTTACGGCGGATGTCTTTCTATGCTGGTTGCCAGCTTGGGGACGGCCTACGAATTTCAAGCTACCAACGCTGTACTTTTCCTTGAAGACGTAGCCGCGAAGCCCTTTCAGATTGATCGAATGCTGATGCAGCTTAAACTTGCAAACAAGCTGGTTAATGTGAAAGGAATCGTATTTGGTGAGATGCTTGATTGCGTTCAAAGCCAGCATCAGGATTACACGTTGCAAAATGTCGTATTGCGTGTCCTGGAAGATTTAAATGTCCCAATCGCCTTTGGACTTCGCTCGGGACACGTCACGCGCGAAAACATCACGTTACCATTCGGTGTGGAAAGTGAGCTTACTGTGCAGGGGACGGCTGCCGAGCTAGCGATTCTGGAACCGTCTGTATCCTAGTTCTTGATCGATCATAAACGTGGATAAAAATAAGCACATTCACATTATCGGCATATGTGGGACGGCGATGGCCTCCCTGGCTGGCATGTTGCAGAAACGTGGCTTTCATGTGACCGGATCCGATGCGGCTGCCTATCCTCCGATGTCGTTATTTCTCGAATCTCTAAACATTAAAGTTGCTCAACCATTTGCCGCGGCAAATTTAGATCACAAGCCGGATCTGGTGGTTGTTGGGAATGCAATTTCTCGCGGCAATGTCGAATTGGAGCGGGTGCTGAACGAAAAGATCCCATTCTGTTCAATGCCTCAGCTGCTGCACGATGAATTTCTTTGCGGGAAAGAAGTCTTGGTAGTTGCTGGAACTCACGGCAAGACGACGACCACATCGATGCTCGCTTGGATTTTCGAATCTGCCGGTCGCAAACCATCCTTCCTGATAGGCGGGATTGCCGAGAATTTCGGATCGAGCTTTGCTGTCAACAATGGGGAATACTTCATACTCGAAGGTGACGAATACGACACGGCTTTCTTTGATAAGGGACCGAAGTTCCTCCATTATTTTCCCGACTCAGTCATTTTGACGTCGGTAGAATTCGACCACGCTGACATCTACAAGGATCTCGAGGCAGTTGAGACGGCGTTCAAGCGGCTAGTAAATCTGGTTCCCAGACGCGGGAAGATTATCGCTTTCGATACAGGAAGGAGTCTGGACGCTTGCCTCGCGAAAGCATTCAGTCCAGTCGAGCGTTACGGAAAGGCCGACGGCTCCGCCTGGAAAATTACCGATATGCGAATGGAACCCGCAACAACCGCATGGAGGGTTGAGCACAACGGTCGGCATTGGGCTGAATTTGAGTACGGACTGGCTGGCGAGTACAACATTCGCAATGCAACCGCCGCTGCTGCAATGGCAAGCCATTATGGCATTTCCACCGAGGAAATCGCGGCAGCACTAAAAACATTCAAAAGTGTGAAACGACGCTTAGAGGTGAAAGCGCAAGTGAACGGGATCACAATCATCGATGATTTTGCGCATCATCCTACTGCGATTCGCGAGACGATTACTGCACTTCGAGCGCGTTATCCGAATAGCAAGCTGTGGACCATCCTTGAACCGCGGTCGAACACGATGCGGCGCCGAGTCTTGCAAGACGACCTCGCAGCGAGTCTGGCACTTTCAGATGAAGTGATTCTGGCGAATGTCTATAAGTCAGAAGCTATTCCCGATAGTGAACGTATGGATCTTGATCACGTGATCTCAAATATCGAAGTTAAAGGAATTCGAGCGAGAATTCTTTCAGATGCCGATTCCATCGTCCAAGTGGTGGCACCCGAGATGAAGTCGGGCGACGTGGTCGCGATTCTTTCGAACGGCGGTTTCGGTGGCATTTATGAGAAGCTGCCGAATCGGCTGAAGGCCCTGTCCCAGCCGAAGCGTCAGGAGCAAGTTCCATTCAACTGATGCGAAGGATCCTTAAAGTTCGATTGTTAGGCTGCGCCATAGTTGTTTTCTGTTTCGCAGTCGCGCTGCCAGCTCAACAAAGCCCCCCTACTCGGTATCGAGTCTCTCTTGCGAACAAGCAAGAACATATGGTGCGGGTCCAAATAAGCCTGGGTCATGGAAAATCTGAACGTGAACTGCAACTGCCGGTATGGAATGCCTTGTACCAGGTCAGAGATTTCTCCCAGTTCGTGGATCATGTTAAAGCCACTGACTTGCAGGGTCATGCGATGAATGTCAAAAAAATCGACAAGAGTCGATGGGCTGTTGGAAACGCTGAGAAGGGCGCAATCATCCAGTACGACATCTACTGCGATTTGCAAGGTCCCTACGGTGCGCAATTGAACGAGCACCATGCATTCTTCAATTTAGCCGAAGTTCTCATGTACTCCGTCGACGCAAAAAATAATGCAGTCCAAATCGAATTCACTGATCTTAACCCGAAGTGGACGATCGCTTCGCCACTCCTAAATTGTGAGAAGAAATTCTATTGCGCCGACACCTATGACCAGATGGTGGACTCGCCAGTGGAGATCGGGTCTTTTTCGGAGAAAAACTTTGAAGAGGGCGGGGCTCGCTACCGTGTCATCGTGGACGCAGACCAAGATGACTATCGCATGTCGGAGTTGGCGGAGAAGTTACGAGCCATCGTGCACGCTGGAGTTGAGTGGATGAATGATAGACCGTATGCAACATATATGTTTATCTACCACTTCCCGCGACAACCTTCCGATGGCGGTATGGAGCACGCGTACGGCACCGCGATAGATGTCTCTGCTTCACTTCTGAAAAGTAATCCGGAATGGTTCGATGCGGTAAGCGCGCATGAATTTTTTCATTTGTGGAACGTCAAACGAATACGCCCATCCTCGTTGGAGCCCGTTGACTATACGAAGGAAAACTACACTCGAGCGCTCTGGTTTAGCGAAGGTGTCACCAGCACCGTGCAGGGATACATTCTGCTCCACAGTGGACTCTTGTCAGAGCGTCGTTACTTGGCGCTACTAGGGGAACAAATTACAAATTTGCAGACTCGGGAAGGGCACCGCGATCAATCGGCGGAAGAATCCAGTCTGGATGCTTGGCTGGAGAAGTATGCCTATTATCGTGAACCCAATCGAAGTATCTCCTATTACAACAAAGGAGAATTGCTGGGAGTGCTCCTCGATCTGAAAATCAGAAATGCAACGGGAGGGAAAGCGTCGCTTCGAGAACTGTTCAGGTGGTTGAATGAGACCTACGCCAAAAAAAGTAAGTTTTTCGATGATTCAGCGGGAGTTCTGCACGCAGCCGAGACTGTGTGCCAATGTGAGATGCGTGAATTGTTTCGTCGATACGTTGCAGGAACTGACGAGATTCCGTGGGACGACTTTTTCTCGACTGTTGGATTGAAAGTCGACGCGGAAACGACACAAACCGCAGATGTTGGATTCGCAATGCAGCGGATGTTCGGCGGAAGTATTCAAGTGACTCAAGTGAGCCCATTGGGCGGGGCTGCAAGTTCCGGCTTGCTCATAGGGGATGAGATTCTGACTCTAAACGAGCGCCCTGCGGTTGGAAATCCCCAGGAACTGCTGACAAACCTACGGCCTGGTGATTCGGTTCGACTCGTAGTGCGGCGAGGAAGCGCCGAACTCAAAATGAATTTCAAATGCGGCGCTCAAAACAATATCGAATACCACTTGGGCGATGTTCCCAATCTCTCGCCCCAACAAAAAGCTCGCAGAGCTGAGTGGCTAGGAATTCAGACTCGGGGAGTTAAGGCGAATTGATCCATACCATCATCATGTTGGTTTTTTGGGCGATCGCATTGCCTTTTGCGGCATTGGTGTGTTTCCCCTGGACTTTTCTAACCGGCAATATCTCTTTTCTCTATCGAGTCGGAATGTGGGCAGCTTGGACTGGTGTTCGCCTTGCAGGGGTCAAGGTCAATGCTGTGGGACTAGAAGAAATTGACGCAGCTCGTACGTACATCTTTATGTCCAATCATGTCTCGAATATTGATCCTCCGATCCTTCTGCCCTTAATCCCGCGAAGAACCTCCGTTATGGCCAAGAAGGAGCTCTTCAGTTATCCACTACTGGGTCGCACTATGCGGATGGGTTCGCTCGTCCCAGTCGATCGAGGCAATCGGGAGGCGGGAATTGGCGCTGTTCGAGAAGCAGCAAAGGTAATTCGCCAGGGGATCAATATGACGATCTATGTGGAAGGGAAACGATCGTTTGATGGCAGATTACTGCCATTTAAGAAGGGTCCCTTCTACTTGGCAGCAGAATGCAACGTTCCTGTTGTGCCCGTGACGATGCTTGGCACGCAGAAGATCATGCCCAAGGCGAGATTCGCGATCGAACCCGGAACGGCCACAGTCGTTTTCCATCCGCCGATCGAGCCCAAGGACTTCGGAAGCCGCGACGAACTAATGGCTAAAGTGCGAAGCGTGATTGAAAGTGCCTTGCCCGCAAACTCGCAAGAGCAGGTTGCCTAATTCTAGCTAGGGCCTGCTTGTCGAGTGAGTCGCTGCAGAGCCTTCAGCAAGTCCGGAAGTTTATTGAACACAGCGGAACAGCGAAGCCACAACTTGTTATCGATAGCCGGATAGCCACTGACAACAGCACCCGCCGCCACGTCATTTGGGATACCGGTTTGCGCCGTCGCGATAGCCCGATCACCAATTTTGCAGTGTCCGGCAACACCCACTTGTCCGGCCAGGATCACATCGTTGCCAACTTCGGTGGAACCCGCAAGCCCGACTTGAGCGCAGAGAAGCGTTCTCTGTCCAATCTTCGAGCCGTGTCCAACCTGCACGAGGTTGTCCACCTTCGAACCGCGCCCGATTTTTGTTGATCCCACGCTCGCTCGATCGATACAGGCGTTTGCTTGAACTTCAACCTCATCCTCAATTACGACTGGTCCAGATTGAACGATTTTGTGCCAATGCCCTTGGTCATCCTTTGCAAATCCGAAGCCATCGCCCCCGATGACGACTCCATTTTGCAGAAGCACGTCATTTCCAATCTGGCATCCCTCGCGCACAACGGCGTGAGCGTGCGCAAAGAATCTGTCTCCGATCCGCGCTCCCCTATAGAGGATAACGTGAGAAAGAAGAGTTGCGCCCTCTCCAACGACAACATCATCCCCGACCACTACGTATGGGCCGATATGCGCACCCTCACCTATTCGCGCTGACGAAGAGATGATCGCCGTTGGGTGGATTCCGGCAGGATAGGTGGGTGGCTTATAGAAAAGCTGAATAGCGCGAGCGAATGCAAGATAGGGATTCTTGGATCGCAACATCGGAAGCGCCAGAGCTGGGAATTCATCTGACAAGATGATGGCAGATGCGCGAGTAGACTTGGCTGCCGCTCCGTACCTCGGATTGGCAATGAAGGTCAGATCTCCCTCTGACGCTTCATCGATTCCTTTCACGCCGGTGATTTCAGTGTCGGACGAACCGTTTTCAAGCCGAAGGTCGAGAGCAGTCGCAATGTCTATCAATTTCATGGGTGTGATGTGAGGGATTGTAACCAGAAACTCCGACCGGCGCCGTGTCGATACTTATTGTTCGAACATCGGCACTTGCCGAACGTCTTCGAGTGCGCCCTTCTTCCGCCGGCGAGTTCCGCCAATCACGGCCAAAACTGTCATCGACAGAATGGCTGAACGAGGAACAAAAATCCGCTGGGTATTGGAACGAAGATCCGGCGGATTGATCAGAAAACCATCGGCTCCGTTTTGAGCAAGTTCATTTGGCATCATGCCTTCAAGTGTTTCATTGTCCTTGAACTTAAGCCGAACCCAAAGACCTTCCGTGCGCGGGCGAGTAGTGAAGGTCTTTCTGGTGAGATCGTCAGTGTCCCCAAACTCCCGCACGAAATGAACACTTTTGATGTCATTGAGTGCGATTGAGATAACGGTTCCAGCAGTGTTGAGGAGCTCAAGCTTTCCATCGACAATGTAATTCGCCGGCGACACATAGCCATTTACCGTGTCCCGGTCCATCTTGCGGACGACGACTTTCTTGTGTGTCGAAGGCATAGTGTTGCAGGGGAATGGCTCTAATTGCAGCCGAGTCCTGTCTGGATTTTCGCATTTTTCGCTCCGGCGCGGAATTCCAGCCTATGCCGGTAGCCACATCGTCAACCTAGCACGCACAAGCAGTTCTCGTTGGCCAGACGGACACGCCCGGGATGTCCCAATAACCGGCCGTCTTGATACCGACGTTCCTTGAGATCGATTCATTTCCGTTGTGAAATGGCTGCCTAGGAGAACGCAGCAGCCGCTGTGGGCTCCGGTCGAGCCGAGGCATCCAGCTTTTTGACCCGACCACGAAAGGTTCCCAAAGGAACCCATTCCCCTTCGGAGGTTGAGTAATGACTTTAGAACGCTTAGCTGCCTGGACCTTGGTCGCCCTCTACTACTGCGTTGGTTGCGGTGTTATCGTTCTCGGACTGCGCGGCGCCCTCTAACCAATTTCACAGCTTTTCTGACTCACAACCGCCGCGGGGCTTCCCCCCTCCTCCGGCGGTTCGTTTCTTCCCGCCACTTAGGCCTCTCCTCGCAAAATACTGTCGCATAATGCTTTCGGTTGCACCTGGAATACGGTTGTGTTATTTTCACTTGCTTGTCTCGCCAACATACCAGCTGTGCAAGTCTTTTGTTCTTAAGTGATTACGCCGTGGCAGCGGCGTCCGGTACCCGGCATGGATTGGGTTCTGTGGAAAACCTGTTGAAAACCACCATAACGCGGATGTTGCGTCAGCGTGGCAGAAAAAATGGCTGATTACATCTACACAATGGAACTCCGGTTGACGCCGGACCAGCAGCGGGCGGTTGCACTGGTGCAGGATGCCGCCCGAGCAGCTGAGATGAACGTTTATCTCACCGGCGGAGCCGTTCGAGACATTATCAGCGGCTTCCCCATCCGTGATCTCGACTTCACCGTTGAAGGAAATGCCCTCAAGTTGCAGAAAGACCTGGAGCGGGCAGGCGCAGTCGTGGGATACGCCGACGAGGAATTGAAGACTTTGTATCTGACTCTTCCCGGTGGCGTTCGTGCCGAGTTGTCTATGGCCCGAACGGAGCGGTACGAGAAGACCGGCAAGCCACCCATAAGTAGTCCTTCGACGATGACCGAAGACCTCCGGCGCCGCGATTTCACCATCAATGCAATGGCACTATCGCTGAATGAAGGATCACGCGGCCTTCTTATGGATCCCTTCAACGGCGTGGCAGATATTGAAAACAAGCTTCTCCGAATCGTCCAGAACTACGCTTTTCTCGAAGATCCCTCTCGCATGATCCGTGCGACGCGGTTCGCGGCGCGATTCCACTGGCCTCTCGAAGAGCGCACGCAGCAGAGGTACGATGCCGCACGAGAAAACAAGTACATCGATCACATCAGTCATCGTGCGGTGGGGTACGAGATAGAGCAACTGGCATATGAAGACGACCCCGTGAATATCGTCAAAACATTAGAAAAAGAAGGCTGGCTACAAATTCTTCACCCGCACTGGAGTGTCACGAAGGCGGATGCTAACGGCTTAGCTCAAGTGATGAAAACTCGCCAGCAGATGAATGATCTGGGGTACTTTCCGGACACCTCGGCCTCCGTGATGTACTTCTTAACGTCGCGCATGGGAGACAAAGACATCGCCGACATGCGTCGCGCGATCCCACGCAAGGACATGGTCGAGGCGTGGAAGGATCTGGAAGAAAACGCTAAGAATCTAAGCAAACGTCTCGTCGGAAAAGAAGCCGCGACACCTTCACGAACATGGCAACTCTTGTCGCGGGAACGCCCGGATATGATTCTCTTCTTGGCGATCACCGCGCGACAACAAGCGGTAACTCAGAAGATCAAAAACTTCTTCACGAAGTGGCGCCAAGTCCAGCAGCGAATTCCGTTACCTGAAATGACGGAGCTGCGCATCACTCCGCAAATTTCTGAGTTCTCCAAGATCGCGGAGGATGTGTTCCTGCTCCTGTTAGATGGAAAACTCCGTTCACATAACGAAATCATGAAGTACTTGAAGCCGCTGGCGCCCCCGCCGCCACCGCCGCCTCCGCCACCCCCGCCGAAGCGCGGACGTGGAGCGAAGGCGGCAGCTGCGGCCGCGGCGGCAGCTTCGCAATCGCAACCGGGTAAACAAAGTCCAAAACCGAAAGGGAAGGCTGCTAAGAGTGCTGACCTTAAGGCGACGCCCCCAGCGGCACCCGAAAAGTCTCCACCTAAAGAGAAAACAAAATCAAAGCCCGCTCCCTTACACCCAGCCAAGGTGTCGAAACCGGCTCCTAAGTCGCCTAAAAAGAAGCCTGTAAAAGGGAAGTCAAAGAAGAAATAAAATTGTCAGATTGCTGAACGAATCAGCTGAAAACAAAGCTGATTTTCCGATGTTGTACCCTCGTTGCGAGTTCTGAGCCAACGCCAGCCACGCAGGCACTCAAGCCATTAAAATGGAAAGGGCGCAGCCAAGCTTCCTATGAGTTCTCAGTTCGTTCATCTCCATTTGCATACCGATTATTCGATGTTGGATGGTGCCTGTGACGTCGAAAAACTGGTGAAGCGTGCCAAGGAGTTGGGAATGCCCGCTGTGGGCATGACAGACCACGGCAACATTTTCGGCGCGGTCCACTTCGTCAATGCCGCGATCAAGGCAGATATCAAACCCATTATCGGTTGTGAGCTCTACGTCTGCAAAAAGGATGATCACGATACTCGCCGAACGCCGCCTGAGGGCGACACCTACAATCACCTCGTGGTTCTGGCTGAGAACGAAGAAGGATATCGGAATTTAGCGAAAATCACCTCTGAAGCATCTCTTCACGGTTTCTATTACAAGCCCCGCATCAGCAAGAAATTTTTGTCGGAGCACTCCAAGGGGTTGATCGGACTTTCTGGATGCCTGAAAGGAGAAGTCGCCGAGCGTCTGATGGAAGGCAAGTATGAGGCGGCTCGGACGGCAGCGGCAACTTTCAATGACATCTTTGGGAAAGGGAATTTCTTCCTTGAGATTCAGGATCAGGGTCTCGAGATGGAGCACCGAATTCGACCGGGTCTTTTTCAACTTCAAAATGACTTGGGCATCCCGATGGTGGCGACGAACGATAGCCATTACCTCTGCGAGGACGACGCCCACGCTCAAGACGTGATGGTTTGCATCCAGACCGGGAAATCGATTCTGGAAACGAATCGCATGAAGTTTGAGGGCACGCAGTTTTTCGTGAAGAGCTACGACGAGATGGCCCGCGTCTTCAAAGATTCCCCGGATGTGCTCCAACGCACCCTGAATATTGCGGAGCGCTGCAACCTGCGTCTGGAAAAAGTTAGCAATCCATTTCCTCATTTCGATGTTCCTGAGGGTTACTCCCTCGACAGTTATTTCGAACATGTGAGCCGGGAAGGGTTCGCAAAACGCAAAGAAGTTTTGATGGTTTTGGCGGGCCAGGATCGCCTAAAGCATGCCATCACCGATTACGAGCAGCGGCTTTCACGCGAGATCAGCATCATTCAGCAGATGAAATTTTCCGGATATTTCCTGATTGTTTGGGACTTCATCCGGTATGCGAAGGAGCACAATATTCCAGTCGGGCCGGGTCGTGGTTCTGCAGCGGGCGCACTAGTTGCTTATTCGCTCGGAATTACGGACATCGATCCTCTACAACATGAACTGCTGTTCGAGCGCTTCTTGAATCCAGAGCGCGTTTCGATGCCCGATATAGACATCGACTTCTGCATGAACCGCAGAGGAGAGGTCATCGATTACGTTACCCGTAAATACGGCCGCGAGAACGTCGCTCAAATCATCACATTCGGCACCATGGCTGCAAAAGCGGCGATCAAAGATGTTGGTCGCGCTATGGACATGCCCTATGCAGATGTTGACCGTATCGCCAAGATGATTCCGACGACCCTGAATATCAAGTTGGACGACGCGATCAAGGAATCTCCGCAATTGCAGGAGGTGTACGAGAAAGATCAGCAAATCCGGCAGCTTCTGGATACCGCGAAAAGACTCGAGGGATTGGTTCGGAATGCTGGGGTCCATGCGGCTGGGGTGGTGATCGCTCCGCGACCCTTGACCGACCTTGTACCACTACACCGCACAAAGAACGATGAAATCGTGACTGCCTACGACATGCTGGCTATCGAAAAGATGGGCTTGCTGAAAATGGATTTCTTGGGCCTCACGACCTTAACAATCTTAGATGACTCGCTAAAGCTGATTGCGCAAACGCGAAACGAGCAGCTCGATTTGAATGATATCGCTCTCGACAATGCGGAAACCTACGAAAAGGTATTCCACAAGGGGCTCACTTCCGGCGTGTTTCAGTTTGAATCGCACGGCATGCGTGATGTTCTCCGAAGATATCAGCCGAACTCAATTGAAGACCTCACGGCCCTGAATGCCTTGTATCGGCCGGGCCCGATTCAGGGCGGAATGATTGACGACTTTATTGAGAGAAAGCACGGTCGCCGCAAGATCGAATACGAACTGCCGGATCTGAAAGAGATTTTGGCTGAAACGCTCGGCGTGATCGTTTACCAGGAACAGGTCATGCAGATTGCGAATCGTTTGGCAGGCTATTCTCTGGGCGAAGCAGATCTCCTGCGTCGTGCCATGGGGAAAAAGAATGCAGAAGAGATGGCAAAGCAGCGCGAACGCTTCGTACAAGGGGCTGTTAAGCACGGTGTTCCACAGCGAAAAATTGAAAAGATCTTCGATTTGATGGCGCAGTTCGCAGGGTATGGCTTTAACAAATCGCATTCGGCCGCGTACGCGCTCCTCGCATATCACACCGCCTATCTCAAGACCCATTATCCCGTCGAGTTCATGTCTGCGCTTTTGACCTCCGTCACGGGAAGTACAGACGACGTAGTCAAATACATCAATGAATGTCGCGAGATGGGCATTGCAGTTGAACCACCTGATATCAATGTCTCCGATGCTAATTTCACTCCTCACGGGAATGCGATTCGATTTGGATTGGCAGCCGTGAAGAACGTCGGTGGAAACGCAATCGAATCGATCATTGCCGCTCGGAAGAAACTGCAACGATCATTCACTTCGATTTTCCAGTTCTGTGAAGAAGTCGATCTCAGACTGCTCAATAAACGCGTGTTGGAGTCTCTTATCAAGAGCGGTGCAATGGACTCCATGGGGCGTCGAGCCCAACTGATGGAAGTGCTGGATAAAGCGATTGAAAGGGCGCAGAAAGCGCAGCGCGACGCGGAATCAGGCCAACATGGATTGTTCGGCGTATTTGCGGAAGACGAGAAAAACGCAACGCCCGAGTCGCTTCCAAATGTTCCTGACTGGGATGAACATACAAGACTTACCGCCGAAAAAGAGATCCTCGGGTTTTTCATTACAGGCCATCCACTTGAAAAATATAAGGAGAAACTCGCAGACCTCAACGCGAAATCGACTGCAGATATCTGCGATATGAAGAACTCCACCGGGAAAGACGAAGTAATCAGTACAGGTGGAGTCATCACCGGCTTGCGGGTTGCCAAGTCCAGAAAAGGTGAGTTCTATGCGCAGGCCACGCTGGAGGACATGGAAGGCAAAGTAGAAATGATCGTGTTTCCAGAGGCGTACAGGCGCCTGCAAGAGAAAGTGAAGCTGGAGGTTCCCGTACTGGTCAAAGCCGGAGTTCGGGTCGAAGAAGGCGCAAGCCCCAAAATTACCGTTTCCGATATTGTCCCGTTGGACGAAGTTAAACTGCCTTTACCCAAATCCCTTCGTATTCGGATTCCGTTAGATAGCGCGACTGCCGAAACCGTCGATTCCTTGCATGGACTCTTCGAAACCAGCAAAGGCGAGGCCAAAGTGTTATTCGACGTGGAACGACAGGGCGAATTCATGGTCGTGATGGAGGCGCAAGGCTATAATGTGCTTCCGGACCGCAATTTCATCGCGCGCGTCGAGCAGCTGTGCGGGCGAGGCAGCGTGCGTATCATCAACTAACCACCGAAAGTCTTGCACCGCATGCGAACTGCGAAAATCAGAGTGGCCGCGGCCGGAATCGGCACAGCTGGAGGGCTAGATCAGCCCGTGCAGGGTGCGGAGTTTCTGCTTTCAATGGTGGAAACACGTTGGAATTCCAAGAACGGCAATGGAAGCCATATGGACTCGGGACTGAAAGCGCAGCAGGAGTTAGAGCAGATCGAAAAACAGATCGCGCATTTGGAGTCGGCCGTTGGTCCTAACGAACAGACGCGCCGACAACTCGCTACGCTCCAGGAGCGTGTCAGCGACTTGCGACGCGAAGTTAATTCACATCTGAGTGCGTGGGCCAAAACCGAACTTGCTCGGCATCCGCAACGTCCGTATATGCTCGATTACGTGGAGCGGATTTTTACAGACTGGAGCGAAATCCATGGTGACCGCGCTTTTGCCGATGATCCAGCGATTGTGTGCGGTATCGCACGATTTCATGGTGAGGAAGTTGTAGTCGTCGGACAGCAGAAGGCTCGCGATACAAAACAGAAGGTGTACCGGAATTTTGGAATGCCTAATCCCGAGGGATATCGCAAAGCGCTTCGGGTCATGCACCTTGCAGAGAAATTCGGTCGACCCATTTTCACGTTTGTGGACACTCCCGGCGCCTACCCGGGCTTGGGTGCCGAAGAACGCGGACAAGCAGAAGCGATCGCTCGCAATTTGCGCGAAATGGCGCGCTTAAAGATCCCCATCATCAGCACTATTACTGGGGAGGGCGGGAGCGGTGGGGCCCTCGCTATTGCAGTCGCTGATCGTGTCCTAATGCTCGAAAATTCAGTCTATTCCGTAATCTCTCCCGAGGGTTGTGCTTCCATCATGTGGCGCGACGCCACAAAGAAGGACATTGCTGCGCAGGCGATGAAAATAACGGCGATTGACCTACAAAGCCTCGGGTTAGTCGACGGAATTGTCCCAGAACCTACCGGGGGTGCCCACCTGAATCATGAGGAAGCTGCAGCGTTGCTGGACGCTGCATTAACCAAGGAATTGGCGGAATTGAAACAGCATCGAGCCGATGAATTAGTCGTATCCCGATACAAAAAATTCAGAAACATGGCGCAATTCTATGCCTCAGAGGCACAGTAAGTAGCTGGGTTCGATCATGTTTACATCACGCCGACGTGCCCTCTCTACCGTATAATAATCTGTTTCGCCCCTTCAAATTAAAACAAATGAGCGGTAAAAGCTGCTTTTAGACCACAAGGATGGAATAGGGATGGCCACCACGGACGTAGTGCCACAGGAATCATCAAGCCTGAGGCAGAAGCCGATCACTAACGACATGAGTATCCAGGTCGCGACGGTGAACGGATCGGGATCACAAAGCTCAAACACAGTTTTGCTGCGCAGCATTTTCCAGATGGGGGTTCCGGTTTCGGGCAAAAACCTGTTCCCTTCCAATATCGCGGGTTTGCCTACTTGGTACACCATCCGAGCCAATAAGGACGGTTACATTGCTCGCAAGAAAGAAATCGATTTCTTGGTCGCGATGAACGCCGAAACAGCTCAGGAAGATGTTCTTTCGTTGGCGCCAGGAGCCGTGGTTCTGTATGACGAACCATTGGGGCTCGATAAGCTGCGCAGCGACTTGGTCTTTTACGCGGTGCCCTATGACAAGTTGGTAGCTCCGGTTTGTCCAGAGGCCAAGCTGCGCAAATTGGTCAAGAACATGATTTATGTCGGTGTGGTGGCGCATCTGCTGAACATCGACATGAACGAGGTGGAAAAAGCCATAGGAAAGCAGTTTGCCCGAAAGGCAAAGGCGGCGGCTCTCAACATGGCTGCCGTTCGTGCTGGTTACGACTATGCCGCATCCTCACTTGCCAAGCGCGATCCTTATCGCATTGAGCGCCTGGACAAGAACCGGGGGAAGATCATTATCGACGGCAACTCGGCCTCGGCTCTTGGCTGTGTTTTTGCGGGCGCCACAGTTGTGAGCTGGTACCCCATTACTCCGTCCTCCTCGCTGCCTGAAGCGATGATTGAATACTTGAAGGAGTACCGAATCGGATCTGACGGCAAGGCTACATTCGCGGTCGTCCAGGCTGAGGACGAATTGGCCGCCATCGGAATGGTAATCGGTGCGGGTTGGGCTGGCGCGCGAGCCATGACGGCCACGGCGGGGCCCGGAATCTCTCTCATGTCTGAATTCGCAGGGCTAGCCTATTACGCGGAGGTTCCAGGTGTCATTTGGAACATTCAGCGTGTGGGACCTTCAACGGGCTTGCCAACTCGCACTTCGCAAGGCGACATGATCTCCACCGCTTTTTTAAGCCACGGTGACACGAAGCACATCATGTTAATCCCATCGTCGCCGGCAGAATGTTTTTCAATGGCGGGAGATGCATTCGAAATGGCCGAGCAATTTCAGACGCTTGTCTTTGTCATGTCGGATCTCGATCTCGGGATGAACAACTGGATGTCGGAGCCGTTTACCTATCCTGAGAAGCCGATCGCACGCGGAAAAGTATTGGATGCCGAGGCGCTGAAGAAGCTTGGAGGTTTCGAGCGTTACAAAGACGTTGATGGTGATGGCATCGGCTATCGAACGCTGCCGGGTACCGAACACCCCGCGGCCGCCTACTTCACGCGCGGCAGTGGACACAATGAAAAATCCCAATACAGCGAGCGGCCGGATGATTTCGAGCGCAATATGGAGCGGATCAATCGGAAGTTTGAAACTGCGCGATCGTTTGTGCCCCGCCCCGAGGTTTCGACAGGCAAATCGAAGATTGGAATCTTGGCTTACGGAACCTCTCATTGGGCCATCATCGAAGCGCGAGATCAGCTGCGTAAAGAATACAACTTGGAAACGGATTATCTGCGCTTGCGAGCCTACCCCTTCACCCGCGAGGTCGAACAGTTTATAGCTGAGCATGACCGTGTTTACGTTGTCGAACAGAATCGGGATGCTCAAATGCTGGCCCTTTTGAAACTTGACCTGCGGGTAGATCTGTTGCCTCGTTTGCGCAGCGTCGCTCACATTCACGGTTTGCCGATGGATGCACGTTCCGTAACTGATGAAATCATGACCATGGAGGGCAAGTAACATGGCCACAACTCCTACTAGCACACCGGCTCCGAAAACAAATCGTATCGGCTTGGCCGTAATCGACTATCGCGGTGGAAAGACCACTCTGTGCGCGGGGTGCGGGCACAATGCCATTTCAGAACGCATTATCGATGCGATGTATGAAATGGGCGTAGGGCCTGAAAGAGTCGCTAAATTCAGCGGCATCGGGTGTTCTTCGAAAAGCCCGGCGTATTTTATGGCACGGTCCCATAGTTTCAACTCCGTACATGGCCGGATGCCCTCCGTGGCAACCGGCGCGATGTTAGCCAACCGAAATCTGATTGGCCTCGGAGTGAGCGGTGATGGAGATTCAGCATCCATCGGAATTGGGCAGTTCGTTCACCTCATGCGTCGTAACCTGCCGATGATCTACATCATCGAAGACAATGGTGTTTACGGGCTCACCAAGGGCCAATTCTCGGCCACCGCGGATGTGGGATCAAAGCTCAAAACCGGCGTGATCAATGATCTGCCAGCTATCGACACTTGCGCCCTGGCAATTGAGCTCGGAGCGACATTTGTAGGGAGATCATTTTCAGGCGACAAAAAACAGCTTCTCAGTATGCTCAAGGCCGCGCTCGCACACAGAGGAACCGTCATGCTCGACGTCGTCTCTCCCTGTGTGACTTTCAACGACCACGACGGATCTACGAAATCCTATAAATACATGAAGGATCACGAGGAGCCGTTACAAGACATCAGCTTTGTGCCAGCCTTTGAAGAGATCGATGTGGAATACGATCCAGGAACAACAGTAGAAGTGACGATGCATGATGGGTCACGGCTGCGGTTGCGAAAATTGGAACAAGATTATGATCCGACGAATCGCATTGAGGCAGTTCGGCGGCTGATGGAGTCTCACGAGAAGGGTGATGTGCTGACGGGAGTTTTCTACGTGAATTCAAAAGCTCCAAGTTTCGTTGATATGCTCAATCTTGTAGAGCAGCCATTGGCGACTTTGCCGGAGTCTGTAGTGCGGCCTGGAAGGGAAGCATTAGAAAAAGCGATGGAAGAGTTGCGTTGATAATCAATTTCAAATACACAAAGGCCCTCCATTAAGGAGGGCCGTTCTTGCTTTTATTAGCTTGCCTGTTTAATGCTTTCCTGGGCTCCGGTGTGTTCGGGGTTTTCGCCGGGTTCGGGGAAATCGGTATCAGCAGACTTGAGCATCGGATCCTGATCGCGATGGCCCAATTGCCCTTGAAGTGAATTATTGCCAGCTTGAGTGCGATCGTCTTGCTCCAGTGCACCCTTGAAACGATCTTGGTCTTTACCCTCGGTCAAGGTCATAGGCATGCTCCCACGATTAGAAAGTATGAACTCATTGCCAAAGGCAGCCTAACCTGAAAGTCCCGCCCATGCAAAGGATTTGGAGTTTTCAGCGATTATTTTTGAAAGCAACCTTTTGGGGCATCGAAGAAGAGTGGAGCCGTCTAAGGTGCAACTGCAGCATGATGGCTCTTCAAGCTGTAGTTTCGCACGTCACCAAATCCGGTCACCCCAATATGAACGATGGAAATCCACCGCTCCAGCTTATGGTGCCGGGTCCGATGCATCCAATAGCTGAGCCCAATTGAGGTCACGGTTCCCGCCGCTTCTAGAGCAGCGAATCCGGCGGAGTTGTTTACTACGTCGTCTGGAAGAAGGATCTCCTCACGTCCACGGCGCTGCATGTTGCGAGTTGAGGTATAGTCCAAGGCTCGCATCGCAGCGACGCCTCCGAAAAGTGCAACATTTGTCCGATCCCAGAACCGGTGAGTGCTATTAGATGTTCCCGGCTTCGTTTCTTTTCGATCCCGAACGGCAGAAGGCGAAGAAATCTCAGTTGGCTCCGACGCTCGCTGCGACTCTTGTGCATTCACGTAAACGGTGAGGATGGTTGTTGCCAGAATGCCACCAACCAAGACAGCGTGGATAACACGGCAGAAGACCGGCATGAAGCGATTGTAAAGTAGGCGGTAATTGATTCCTCGGACGCGTTCTCCCATGAGCAGATTTCCTGCATGGGTGAGTGTTTCTTTATAATTGTTGGTTTTCACTTGCAGGTACGGAGGAAGTAATGGCGGCTTCATACAATGGCGTGCCCGTTCCATCGGGAGCAAAGATTGAGTACGGCAATGGGCGCTACCAGATTCCAGATAACCCGATCATCCCTTTTATTGAAGGGGACGGTACTGGGCGGGATATATGGAAGGCATCAGTTCGAGTCTTCGATGCAGCGGTCGAAAAGGCTTACAAAGGTAAACGCAAGGTTTTCTGGTACGAGGTGTTTGCGGGAGAGAAGGCCATGTCGAAATTCAAGACTTGGATGCCTGACGATACCGTCAACGCGATTCGGGAATTTCGCGTGGCTATCAAAGGCCCGCTCACAACCCCCGTGGGCGGCGGAATTCGCTCCCTGAACGTTGCTCTGCGTCAGACTCTCGATCTCTATGCCTGCGTGCGGCCGGTGAAGTACTACAAGGGAACGCCGTCACCCGTAAAGCATCCCGAGCGCATGAACATCGTCATCTTCCGAGAAAATACCGAGGATGTGTACGCCGGAATTGAGTGGGAAGAGGGAACCGCAGAGGCTGCAAGACTCATCGAGTTCTTGAACAAAGACATGCTTAAGGGTGGAAAAAAACAGGTGCGCCTGGATTCGGGCGTCGGAATCAAGCCCATCTCTGTGAGTGGAACGAAGCGACTGGTGCGGATGGCGATCCAGCATGCTTTGGAGAATGGCTGTAAAACCGTAACCCTTGTGCACAAGGGCAACATCCAGAAATTTACTGAAGGCGCGTTTCGAAAATGGGGTTACGAGCTGGCAACAGAAGAGTTTCGGGACAAAGTCATAACTGAACGTGAGAGTTGGATTATCGATAACAAAGACAAGAATTCAGAAATCAGCGTCGAGGAGAATGCGCGCCTGATCGAGCCCGGCCTCGAATTCGCGCCAGAGGAGTTCCGGAAGTCAGTGTATGCAGAGGTGAAAGATGTTCTGGCGAAGATATATAACTCTCACGGAAAAGGCGCGTGGAAGAAGAAGTTGATGGTGAACGATCGTATCGCTGATTCCATTTTTCAGCAGGTCGTTACCAGGGCAGATGAATATTCCGTGCTTGCGACTCCCAATCTGAATGGCGATTACATCTCCGACGCATGCGCTGCGCAAGTAGGTGGGTTAGGAATTGCTCCGGGCGCCAATATTGGAGACGGTTACGCTTGTTTTGAGGCGACTCACGGCACAGCCCCAAAGTATGCGGACAAAGACGTGATCAATCCCGGTTCAGTGATCTTGTCGGGTGTGATGTTATTTCGATTCTTAGGCTGGACTGAAGCCGCCGATCTGATTGAAGGCGGTATGGAGCGCACGATCGAGCAGAAAACCGTCACCTATGACTTCGAAAGATTGATGGAAGGTGCCACCAAGGTGAAAACCAGCGAGTTCGCAAATCACATCATCAACAACATGACTGCTAGTGCACTCGCGGGAGCACGGTAAAAAGCGCGCAAGTTCTGTTTATCTGCGCCCATTCCTCATAGAAAAGAGGCTTTATGCGAAAAAAAGTGACCATTGTCGGGTCAGGGAACGTCGGAGCGACCGCTGCTCATTGGATCGCGTCCAAAGAACTGGCCGACGTTGTTCTAATTGACATCATCGAGGGCGTGCCGCAAGGAAAGGGACTCGACCTTCTCGAAGCGATGCCCATCGAGAAGCGTGACTCTTTCGTGATTGGCACGCAGGACTACAAAGATACAGCTGGCTCAGACATTGTCGTGATTACGGCTGGTGTCCCGCGGAAGCCTGGGATGAGCCGCGATGACCTTTTGAACACGAACTACGGCATCATGAAGGCCGTGGTTGGTGAAGCGGTAAAGTATTCGCCCAATTGTATTCTGATCATTGTTTCCAACCCGCTAGATGCGATGGCGCAAGCGGCATATAAGCTTAGCGGCTTTCCTCGCGAGCGCGTGATCGGCATGGCAGGCGTGCTCGACTCAGCTCGTTTCCGAGCTTTCATTGCTAAGGAACTTAACGTCAGCGTTGAAAACGTGACCGCGTTTGTTCTTGGCGGACACGGCGATACGATGGTGCCGTTGGCTCGCTATTCGACGGTGGCCGGTATCCCCATCACCGAATTGATAGAACGGTCTGTTTTAGAGAAATTGGTACAACGGACCCGAGATGGTGGAGCAGAGATCGTGAAATATCTCAAAACTGGATCCGCTTACTACGCTCCATCTGCTGCGGTGGCCGAGATGGTTGAAGCGATTTTGAAAGACAAGAAGAAGATTTTGCCCTGCGCGGCGTATCTCCAGGGCGAATACGGCGTCAATGGCCTCTACGTTGGCGTTCCGGTGAAACTTGGCGAAAAGGGAATCGAACAGATCATCGAGATCAAGCTGACGAGCGATGAAAAAGCCGCGCTCGACAAGAGTGCGGCTTCGGTGAAAGAACTCGTTGGCGTAATAGGCGTCTAATCGTTAGTACGCTCAATTGTGACCGACTGGAGAACAACATCTTTCTTCGGTCGGTCTTGTCCGCTTCGGGGGACTTTCGAAATCTTTTCTACCACGTCGTACCCTTCGACTACTTCTCCGAAAATCGTATGCTTACCCGTTAGCCACTCCGTTGGCGCGACCGTGATAAAAAACTGCGAGCCGTTCGTATTTGGACCGGCGTTGGCCATGGCAAGCTTCCCTGATTTATCGAAGCGGTGCGCCGAACCGCGGGTCTCATCTTCAAACTTGTATCCGGGTCCACCCATCCCGTTGCCCATTGGATCGCCACCTTGGATCATGAAGTCCGGGATGACACGATGGAAAACGGTGCCGTCGTAGAGTTTCTCGCGTGACTTTTTCCCGCTGGGATTAGTCCATTCTCGCTTTCCCTCGGCAAGCTCGACAAAATTGGCGACCGTTTTCGGAGCATCCTTTTCAAATAAACGGCAGACAACTAATCCCTCTGATGTATTGATATGAGCGTAGGTTCCCGCTGAACGTGCCATAAATGTCCTTTCTAGGATTTGAAACTTTTGTTTTGCCTCGCCAATAAAGACCGTGTAACCCTAATTGGGCGTGGCCGCTTTCGTAGGCGCCGCAGGACGCTTTGCTGGCGTGCTTGCTTTCCCAGCAGCGCCGGTCGAGGCAGCAGCACCCCGCTCGATCTTGATGTGGTTGATCTTAACGGGATGAAAAGGCTTGTCATTGCGTGGATCCGTCGCCATGCGAGCAATCTGTTTCACAAGGGCCACGCTTGCGTCATCGCACTGGCCAAAGATGGTGTGGTGTCCATCGAGGTGAGGAACCGGGGCTTCAGTGATGAAGAATTGAGATCCATTCGTATTTGGCCCTGAGTTTGCCATCGCCAGGCGACCGGGCCGATCGAACCGCAGCGTAGATACGAACTCATCATTGAACTTGTAACCTGGATCGCCGGCTCCAGTTCCTGACGGGTCGCCACCCTGGATCATGAAGTTGGGTATCACGCGGTGAAAAATGGTTCCATCGTAAAGTGGAACGCCTTTCTTAGTAACGTGCGAAACTGGATTTTTCCATTCACGCGTGCCCGTCGCCAAACCGATGAAGTTCATCACGGTCGTGGGAGTTTCCTTTTCGAATAACTTGCATCGAAGCGTGCCAACCGTAGTGTCGAAGACAGCTGTTGGCTCAGCACCAGAGGATGAATGGGATGCTTGAGCGGCAGGCGTTCGCTTGGGAGGCGTCGCTGGTTTGGTCGCCTGCGACCACATCGGTATGTTCGAACAAAAAAATACGAGAGCCAGAACGGCACTTCGCATGAATGCTCCTTAAAAAATTGAGGTCCTATTTAATTCTACGATAGAAAGCTATTTAATTTGACGCTGCCTTAGCCGGCGCTTCTTTCTTTTCAGCCTGCATCTGTCGGCTCACCTTTTCAACTTCTCGGAATACCCGCAGCAGGTTTCCACCGAGAATCTTGTGGATCTCCTGCTCCGTATACCCACGGTCTAACAGCGCCTGTGTGATCTTGGGTAAGTCGGCCGCAGAATCAATCCCCATCGGTGTAGCGCCGCTGACGCCGTCGAAGTCTGAGCCCAAACCAACGTGGTCAATCCCAGCTGTCTTTGCAATATGGTCGATGTTGTCGATCAGAGACTTGAGAGGTGGCCGCGGAACCTTTGCCGCCCACTCGCGTTCGATGTGGTCGATATCCACATAGCTCACCGTCTGCCCGGCGTCTTTCTTTTCTTTTATGAATGCAGCGACAGCGGCATCGCGCTCCTTCGCCTGCGCTTCGAATGTTTTACGGTAATCGTCGTCGATAAAAGCATTGAAAAAGTTGACCTGCACGACACCACCGTTTTTCGCAACTGCTCGCAGCATGTCATCTGTCATATTTCGAGGATGATTCGATAGTTCGCGTGACGATGAATGAGAAGCGATCACAGGAGCCTTAGTCGTGGCGATAGCGTCAGAAAACGTTTTGTCAGAAACATGAGAGATGTCGACCATCATCCCGAGACGATTCATCTCCAGCACCACTTCGCGCCCGAAATCGGTGAGTCCGTTATGGTGCTCCACTTTAGGGTCATTGATATCGCCTGAGGAGTCTGCCCATTCATTCGTATTCGACCAACTCAGGGTCATGTAGCGAACACCAAGGCGGTAGTAGTCCCGCACCAGATGAAGGTCGCTTTCAATCGAGTGCCCGCCTTCAATTCCCATCAACGCGGCTAGTTTTTTCTCCTTATGGGACCGCTCAATATCTGCAACGCTGAACGCCATCATCATGCGGTCAGGATGTCGCGCCGCCTGTTCATATACGGAGTCAATGAGATCGAGCGTATGCTGCGCAAATCGGCCCTGGTTCGTGTTCGGCTCGACCCATATGGAAAAAAACTCCGCGCCTAAATTGCCAGCGTGCGCCTTGTCGAGACTGATGTGTCCGTAATCGTTGGGATTGGTGTTGCCGATGTCGTACTTCTCATCCAGAAATCGCTGCGGCGTGTCGGCATGAGTGTCCACAACGATAGCCGTGGCATGGATCTTCTGTGCCTTCGGGCTGACCGTAACGTTTCCTGTCTGAGACAGCGCCTGTATCGAAATTACAACGAGCGTCGCAAGAGTGAGCTTGGCAAGCTTGTGCATAGTTGTTGGATTGGCCCGTCGATTGTACACGCTCAGCGCTGGGGACAGCAGCCTTAGCGTAGGCTCTTGAGTGCAAGTTCAATGCATGTCTGCAGAGGCTGATCAGTGTCAAGAATCACCTTCGGCAACGTAATCGTTTCGAAGCGTGTTTTCACTTCCATATAAAGATCGAATGTGCGATTGCGGGCGGGATGCTCTGACAGTTGATTGGATGAGAGACGTTTCTTAACAGACTCTTCTGAGCAGATGCATTCGATAATTTTCCAGGGCTGATCAACCCTCTTGGCAAACTGGACGACATGATCAACTTGGTGAGTCCGCGAAAAAGGACGTCCATCGAGGAAAACATACCGCTTCGCATTGCGTTTGAAAAGGAATGCTGCGGCATTCAACATGATGTCTACACAGAAATCATCCTGCGTCGCAGAATACTCCACGTCTTCTGGCGCGAAAACAGCGTGCCGGATCTGGTCTTTGCTGAGTAAAGCACCTGAGAGTTGGGTTGCGAGCGCGCGAGCTAGAGTGGTCTTGCCTGTGCCTGGCAGACCCGCCATGATGACTAGCAAGGATTAAGGCTTGGTTCCCGCGGACGCGGTTTCGGCTTCGCGCGCAGCGTTGACCGGTACGATGCTCTGGCTAGTACGCCAATCCGCATAGTGATCAGAAACCATCACGTGAAATACCCACTGTCGGCGCTCTTCCTCCGGTTCGATCAAGCCGAGAGCGCGAAGATAGAACAAGTATCTGTGAACGAACTGAACCTGCTCGCGGCTCATTCCCCGGCGTTGAATATCCAGCGTAAGACCAGCCAGGTGGGAAGACGCCGTCTCTCCTTCTGCAGGAGCCGCATTTCTGTTGTGCCGACGTAGTTTCTTTTGGACCTTCACCGTTCGAACTGCGGAATTAACTTGGATTTGTTCGTGGAAGCGATTGTAGTAAGCCTGACTTAGGTCTTCGACAAAGTCCCGAGTCCACGGTCGGCAATATCGACGTGCCGGATCTAGTCGCCGGTCCACTCTTAAGCTTTCACTCTCACGAATGGGCACCAGCGCCGCACTTGCCTTAAGAGCCTCGAGTTCGTCGTCATCCTGGATACGAGGTAATTCCAGCCGATCGATCTCTTCATTCTGCTTCAAAAGAGATTCGCGGGACGGCCGAAACATGGGATTCCAGCGCAGCCTTCGTCCATGTCGCCTGTAGCTCGTTTTCTTTCGGATCGTGGGAGCGCTCGCGGTATGCAGCGCGAATGAAGGCGCCGCGATCGAGAGCATCAGCAGAATCAGAACCGTGTATGCGCGAAGTCTCATCCGGGGAAGCAGCGCACCAGTCGACGCCTTGGCTGACGTCGCTGGGCAAAACAGGCCGCGTACGGCCAGGTATTTTCCGAAGCAGGAAATCGTCTCTTTCGTTTTCGAGTACCAGTGGCGCACAGGTTACCCTTTGATTACTGACGATTTTTTAGACACCAGAGCCCACATTTCAAGAGCACGCAAAAGGCCGTACAGGTCGATACCTTGCGCTTCGGAAGCCGATGAAAACGATCAGGTGGTCGTATCCCAAGCCCAAATACGTAAACGTGGTTACTGACAATCTTTTGCGATTGCGACGCAAAGCGTCATTTATGGAAAAACGCCCTACTTGCGGAATAGGTCGCCGACAGCCTGTTTCATGACCTCCCGCCCAACCTCGGAGATCGATTTCGTTAGCGGGATGTCTTTGGGACAGATTTCAACGCAGTTCTGAGCGTATCCGCACTCTTGGATTCCACCATCGCCCATCAATGTAGTCAGTCGGTCACGTTTTAGTGCAGCGCCGGTTGGGTGAGTATTAAAGAGCCGGGCTTGGGAAATTGCGGCTGCGCCAACGAAGTCCGTGTCCTCGTTGAACTGTGGACACGCCTCCATGCAGCAGCAACACGAAATGCATCGCGAGAGAGGATAAGCAGCCTCTTGCTCCTGCATACTTAGCCTGGGGCCCGGACCGAGATCGTATGTCCCGTCAATCGGTACCCATGCCTTCACAGCCTTAAGGTTCTCGAATAAAACGGAGCGATCTACAGCTAAATCACGCACAATCGGAAACTTCGAAAATGGCTCTAGTTTGATGGGCTGTTCAAGCGAATCGAGAAGCGCTGAACAGGCCATACGGGCGCGACCATTGATCAACATGGCGCACGAGCCGCACACTTCCTCCAGGCAATTTGAATCGTAAGTGACAGGAGTGGTTTTTTTGCCGTCGCGAGTTACGGGATTCGCCGCAATGTCCATGAGCGCGGAAGTGACATTCATGTTGCGGCGATAGGGGAGTTCGAACTCTTCCCAGGCCGGTTTGGCGTCGGGAGTGAGCTGACGTTTGATCTTGATGATTACTGTTTTCTTATCGTTTGCCATTTGCTTCTAACTGATAGCTCCCGACTTCTTCTAATACTTCCGCGGTCTCGGTGGAATTAGCGATGCATCCACTGGCTCGAATTCAAATTTAGGTTCATCCGCATCCGGAGCGAATGTTGCTTTCGTCGTTTTCATCCAGTTCTTATCGTCTCGATCGGGGAAGTCCGGTTTGTAATGCGAGCCACGAGATTCGTCCCGCATTCCAGCTCCTTGGGCGATTACACGCGAAAGCTGGAGCATATTGTAGAGCTGACGGGCAAACACCACGCTCGTATTAGCCCACTGCGTTCGGTCGCTCATGTTGATTTTCTGAAAACGTTCCAGCATCTCAACGAGCTTGGCATCGGTTTCCTGCAAATTCTTGTTGTAGCGAATGACCGTGCAGTTCTTAGTCATCAATTCGCCCAACTCGCGCCATAGCAGGAATGGATTTTCGTTTCCATCGGCGCTCATCAGGCGGCCATTGAACTCTTCTTGCCGCTTCCGCTCGGCATCGAAATCACCGTTCGCTGGCGCTTCGGTCAGATTTTTGGCGTAGCGCATCGCATTTGGACCGGCCACAAAGCCACCGAAGATGCATGAGACCAGCGAATTTGCGCCCAGCCGATTCGCACCGTGGTATTGGTATTCCGCTTCTCCTGCCGCGAAAATGCCGGGAATATTGGTCGCCTGATCGTAGTCAATCCAAAGACCGCCCATGGTGTAGTGCATACCCGGAAAGATCTTCATCGGCGTGTCGCGAGGATCATCTCCCACAAATTTCTCGTAAATCTCCAGAATGCCTTCGAGTTTCCGGTCAAGAATCTTACGATCGATGTGAGTCAGATCCAGGTACACCATCGGTTTGCCATCGATACCGAGGTTGTACTCGTAAACGACCTTGAAGATCGCGCGGGTAGCTACGTCCCGCGGAACCAGGTTTCCGTATTTCGGATACCACTCCTCAAGAAAATACCAGCGTTCGCTTTCCGGTATTGACTTCGGATCGCGTGTGTCTCCGGGTGTTTTCGGAACCCAAACACGGCCACCTTCGCCGCGGGCGGATTCCGACATGAGCCGGAGCTTGTCCTCGCCCGGTATCGAAGTCGGATGAACCTGAATGAACTCACCGTTGGCGTAATAACACCCTTGCTGGTAAAGCGCCGATTGAGCAGATCCCGTGCAAACAACTGAATTCGTGCTCTTGCCGAAGATTGCACCCACGCCACCGGTCGCAATGATGATTGCGTCTGCAGGAAATGTACGCACTTCCATCGTGCGCAGATCCATGGCGCAGATTCCTCTACAGACTCGATTGCCGTCGAGAACGGCTGAAAGAAACTCCCAATGCTCGTACTTCTTTACCTTGCCTTCTGATTCGTACCGCCGAACCTGTTCATCGAGGGCATACAAAAGCTGCTGTCCAGTCGTTGCGCCGGCGAATGCGGTCCGGTTGTAAAGAGTTCCGCCGAAACGACGGAAATCGAGCAGCCCTTCCGGTGTCCGATTGAAGGGAACGCCCATGCGATCCAGCAAATCGATGATGCCTGGAGCCGCATCACACATCGCTTTTACAGGGGGTTGGTTGGCGAGGAAATCTCCCCCATATGCCGTGTCGTCAAAGTGCTGCCAGGTGGAATCGCCCTCGCCTTTTAAATTCTTTGCAGCATTGATTCCGCCTTGTGCGCACACGGAGTGCGATCGTTTCACCGGCACGATCGAGAACAGGTCCACGTGACCGCCCATCTCGGCAATCTTGATGACGGCTGAGAGACCGGCTAACCCTCCACCTACAACGATTATTTTTGGAATCGCCATTCTTTTATCCGATTTTGAAACCTACTCCGGCATTCCAGGTCGCGCATTCTCAATGGCTGCAGCTCCGGCAGGATCTGTTGGCTGTCGGGGCGTGCTGCGGAACTTCGACAGACTTGCCAACCCCACTCCGCTCAGCAGAAAAAAGAAAGCAATGCAAACGACTAGAAAACGCTGCCTGGCTTTTTCTCCCGTCGTCAGACCCCATTTTGCTGCAAACAACCAAATCCCGTACGCGAAGTGCCAGGATGCTGCCACTAAACCAACTACGTAGAAGATGAACAATCCGGGCTGCAATACCTCGGCTTGGACACGTCCGAAGGATGCGCCCGCATACTCGTGCAAGTCGATCCCCGTAAAACGGAGCGTGTATGTGTGCCAAACGATGTATGCGAACGCGATACCCCCCGTCCAGCGTTGCATCGTGTACATCCAATTTCCACTCCAGGGATACTCAGATACGTTTCCGTCTCCGCGAAACCAAATGTAGAAGCCGTAAAGCCCATGGAAGAGTATTGGCAACCAGATGCCGAACAGCTCGAGGGCTGTTACCAGCGGGAGGCTCGCCAGGAACCGAACCTGTCTTGCGTAAGCGCTCGGTCCTCCAATCGCGGAGGCATTCGAAATCAGAATATGTTCAAACAGGAATGCACCGACTGGAATGATCCCGGTCAGTGAATGTAAACGCCGAAGCCAAAACGAAGTGCCTTCACCTGCGCGAAGGGGAGCCACACCTTCTCGTATCGAGGGAGCCGCAGAGCTTGCGGTTGACGCCACGGTACCTCTCCTTGTCAGTTCGCGAGTGTAAGGCGAACTTTTTATTATCCAAGTGCCCTCATTGTGAAGTCAAGAAACAACGTCCGAATCATGTTGAGTGCCGGGAAACCTCTCTTCAGACCGATAATGCAAATCGCTCTGTTGGTCGAACCACTCGAGAAATGCGCGAAAAGCGGCGCCTCGATGGCTGTACCGAGCCTTTTCCTCGGAAGTCAGCTCAGCGAAGGTTTTTTTAAGGCTAGGGAAAAAAAACATCGGGTCGTACCCGAACCCGCCGGTTCCGCGCAGGTGGTCGATAATCACGCCCTCCGCTTTTCCATGAAAAGTTCCCAAGATTCGGCCATTTTGGGCGGCGGCAATCACGCAAACGAACCGGCCTGCGCGTTTCTCTGCTGGCAAACCTTCCAGTTCACGAAGCACCTTCGCGTTGTTGGCCTGATCCTCCGTATTGGCATCAGCTTTGTGAGGCTCGTCGGCCGCATAGCGGGCGGAATGAACGCCAGGTAAACCTCCCAGCGCATCTATCTCGAGCCCGGAATCATCTGCTAGCACGAGTCGTTCCGGAACTTGGCGGCTGTATTCTTCCGCTTTTTTACGCGCGTTAGCTTCAAAGGTCTTTCCGTCTTCCACAACGGTGGGGAAGTCATTGAAATGAGGAATTCCGCACACCCTCACGTTATGTTCGACAGCGGCGCCTGCGAAATCACGCAATTTTCCCGGATTCGATGTTGCAATTAATACCTCTCTCATTTGGTCATGATCCTCGGTCCTCTGACACGCAGAATAAGCAAGTAGGCAGTCACCAACAGCGCCACCAAGGTTATGCAAAGGCCGAGCGTCCGATCCCACGTTCTCAGAAACGACACATGGATATTGCTCTTGCCTGCTGGAACTGTGACGGTCAATTCTCCTGTTTCACCCTTTGCAGTGGCCACTTTTCCGCCATTCACCAATGCCGTCCACGCTGGATAATCAAATAACCGAACAACGATCTGGGCGGGTGCTCCCGCCAAGACTGAAAACTCCTTTTGTTCCGCCTCCCAGCGGCTGATGGTGATTGTTGTTTTTTCGGAAGTCGCGGCACTCACGGTTTTTGCATCACGGCGAATGTCCTCGGGGTCCATGCCAGCAGGGACGTATTCATCCGTTCCCTCGTAGCCAACGTGATCGTGGACCGCATCGACCATTTCTTTGACATCTGCGGCATCATCCCACCAGGGCTGTTGAATGTGATAAGCCCCAACGAGGACCACACCGAAGAGGATGCCGCACAAGAGTGCCCTTTGTGGCCACCGGGAAATTCCGATTGCGGTTAAGAGAGCAAATGGGACACCAAGGCAAAGCAGCCATCGCCATGGCAATTGCACAAACCGCAGTTTGGGCAAATGATCCCAAAGTGGCAGTGAGATGGACGACATGAGAAGAATCGCCATGGCAGACCATGTCAGACAAGAAAGCCATAGCTGTGGCTCGGCTTTGCGCCACTTGCGACTCATCCAGAACACGAATACTAAAATTACGATCTCGGTTGCCGCTACAAGTGTGACAAGCGCGTTGAATCGATTGTGGTCCGGATCCCGAATCACCGTCATCAGAAAGTTATCTTTGGGACTTACACCCGGCGCAAATATTTGATCGATGTTGATCCAGCGGGTTTCGTAAGCTGCTGGTATCAAGTAAAACGCCGCCAAACCAGTTCCGAGCAAAATGGCCCAGGTAAAATACCAGCCGAATCTCCACTCACGCCGAATCGCCATCTGCGTCAAAACAAGCACTGCAAGCGAGTACATCAGCATTACTGCGGAAGGAGCGTTGGTGAGCCAGCCAGCTGCTACTACGAACGTCAATGCAACAAATGAGCTCTTTTTGCCTTCAGAAATTTGGAGCACCAGCAGCATCAATGCCGGCATGAGGCATGCCGCAAGCAACTCGGCAAACGCACTCCGCCAATAGATAACGACAATGATGTAGGGGTTTACCGCATATAAGGCAGCCGCAAACGACGCATCACGACGATCCAAAAACCGCCGAGCCAAGAGGAACATTGATATTCCTGCCAGTGTCACGGCAATCCAGATGTAAACGCCCGGTGCTATCTTCCAAGGCAACGCAAATCCAATCAGAGCGCCAAGGTTCCAAGAAGCCGGCGGATAAAAAATAAATCTAGGTTCTCCGTACTCCCAGTGCGCACCGGCGGCCCATCGTGGATAAGTCACACCCTGTTTCCACTGGCTGACGACTTCCAACCACGAGTACATGTGGAACTCGAAATCGTGCCCGGAAGCATTACCCATCCATGCGAAAGGCACGACCGCGCCCAACGCGACAGCAGCAACGATCAGAAGTGGCGTCCATAACAAAGGACCTCCCCTGTGGCCACCCTTCTTCGAACTATGCGGATCGACGTACATTTCAGAAGCAGCACCGACGCCAATTAGATTTTCGACGAAAAGCAAGGAAGGAGTAAAGCTTCGTAACCTTTGTTTAGCATGAGTTCACAGCGAGAGACTGGAGGGAATCTGCGATCAGGAGTTGACTGTTTCTGAATTTCTTTGCTGCCGTAATTGACTGAGAAATTCTTCTTGATCCAAACCATTTCCCTCGCGGAGAAGGGTGAGCAACGGATCTTCCGTCGCCTCTGTATTTGTGTCCTCGCCCAGTTCAGCGTCGCAAGCGGCGAGTGCTTTTGGAGAGATCACAAGTTCTGGCGTCACTCCGGGACTGCTCGTCAAGAATTCGATGAAGTCGCCAACAACCTTGCGTTGCTCTTCTGTGCGGGAGGGGAATTCAATTCCCATACCGAAATTAGGATGCATCACGCGAACAGTACCGCCTGCGTGAATCTCGAGTCCTTCGACTTTTAAGCACAGATCCACGGACGAACGTTCCGGAAAAGGTGAAACTGTCTGCACATAGCATCCGCCCAGGCTAAGGTCCGTCAACTTGCAGGCGTCCACGAAGTCTTGGGTATCTGTCGCTGTGAGTTCAGGCGAGAATGCTTCAAGCCATGCCCTCAAATCCGTGCTCAATGGCTCTTCCATGTTCAGGAAGTGAATACCGCATTGACCGTTCGGATTGGCCCATGCGACTTCGGCCTCGGTCGCGACTTCGAAAGAGCCGTCCGGCAAAGTAAAGCGGCAATTCAGAAGAGCCAATGGCGTGAGCGGTTGCGCGGCCAGCACGTCCATTCCACTGTCGCTCAAATCGAGAAGAATACCTTCGACAGGAATACCATCCGCCAAGGTCAAACTCGCGGCCGCTTGTACAGGAACACGAGCGGAGCGCCTGCGCTCGCGTTTTAACAACGCAGCAGCCGCCCGTAGACTTGCGGTCACTTGCTCGATGGAAATCGGCTTTGGCGCGATGAAATGTGCGCCTGCTCCTACTATGGCGCGTATCTGACGAGCATCGTTGACCAATGCCATCGCGACGACAGGTGCCGCTTCATTGCCTCGGTTTTTGACTAGATGCAAAATGCTGGAGGCAGCACCCGGCTCATCGAAATCAATCACGACTAAATCAAACCCTTGCTCTGCAATCCGCGCGGCAGCCACCTCGGGATCGCTTGAACGTTCAACCGCGAACCCGAAAGGTGCCATGGCACGCGCGAGTGCGTCCGAAGCGTCGTCGTCTTTCGAAACGAGCAGTGCCTGAAGAGTCATGAGTTAACGAATCCGATTTACGGCCAACGTGGAGTATTGCTCCGCGTTGCTTTGGCAGCGCTCGCCGGCTGGGCTGCAGTGCCCGCACTGGCTTTCGCAGCCATAGTGTTAGCTGCAGGTGCTTCATCCTCTACTTCTGAGAGCACCACGTTGTCCTCATCTTCTTCGTTTTCGGCAAGCAGGGGCGCAACTTCTCGCAGCTTCTCGGCGGCTTGCTGAAGCATTTCAATCTGCTTAGCAAGCTGCGCATACTTCGTCTGCTTGCGCCGCAATACCTCGTGGATGTCCTTCATACAACCCCCTAGGGCGACTCTAGGGGCACCACAGGTCAGGGTCAATGCGTTTCGGGGAAGAGAAGATTACGTGCGTAACCAACGAAGGATCGCTGCTCTAGCTTTCCACCTCCCGTAAACGACTCGAATCACGGATGTTCGAATATGACGTTCGCCCCAGTCATGACTCAAGTACTGTCTCTGCAGGAGGCACCCGCCCCTAGAAACTGGTGCAGTCTGCGACCACCCATCTATTTGCAACTCAGTGCATGGCAAAAGGCCTTGCGGTTTTTGATTAGTTAACAACATTTCGAGGTAGCCGACCGGTGCCAGCGACAGGCACACTCGTGTAATTTACGAGTTTCGTGATAGCCCCTACTCTATCTCTGAGCAGTTCTGGGGGAGGGCTGTTCGGGCGTCCTGTGATCCGAAAGATCCGGGACGCTCTTTAATTTTCGCCTGCCAGGCGCTACTCTGTGCCGCTATTCGCCCATTTCTCCAGCTCTCCAGAGGAGCGCAGAAGGGCAATGCGAGCCCGCTGTAGATCGATCAGCGTATCCTGCAACACTAAATACCGTTCCGAAGCTTGGGTCCGTGCGTCGTCGAGTTCATGCAAGCTTCCCGTGCCTGTGGCGTCCCGTTCCTGAGCTGCTTCTAAACCAGATTGAGCGAGCTGGTATTCCAGATTAGCCACCTCGCTCGCTGCTCCCAGTTGGGCGACGGAGCGTTGCAATTTCAGTGTTTCTTCGCTGACTTGCGCGCGGACCGACTCAGCCTGTTTTTTTGCTTTTAGCGCATCCGAGTCTGCTCCCCTAGCGCGCGCACGCTGCGAGAAATTCAAGAAGGGAAACACAATGGAAACTCCAATCGTCGCGCTATTGGGCTCAAATCGCAGGTAGAAATCCTCGTAGTTGTTGAATTTCGTCAGCCGGGCATATTGGGCGGCAAAATCGAAGGATGGCAGCATCGCGCGATGTTCTCCGCGTGCTCTCAATGTGGCTGCAATCGAGCGCTGATCGGCGAACTGCACTGCCGGACTAGTCTTAGCCGCATCTTCAGCAAGGTTTTGCTGCTGCTCGACCGACGGCATCTCCGGTATGGATCCCGGGACAGTTTGAATCTCCTTTGCTGCAACTCCCGTGAGTGCAGCGAGATGTTGACGCAGAACGTCCGCGGAACCTTGCGCTTGCAAAAACCGCAGGCGACTCCGCGCCGCCGCCAGCCTCGCTTTATTTAAATCGACCTCTTTGTCGATGCCTTCTTGAACACGAGCGCTAACCGCTTTTTCCATTGTCTCTGCAGAGTCACGTTCTTGCTGGATGCGGCTCAGCCTCTGCTCCCAATTGACAAGTTCAGTGTAGGTTGCCGCGGTATCCTGCATTGCCTGATTCCGTTGATCCTTGGTTTGGAATTGGCTCGCGTTGTACTCAGTCCTCGCGGCTCTCAAAAACTCTCGCTGTGCAGGGTTATAGATGATCGACTGTACGTTGACGTTGAACAAAGAAGGCGCAGAGCCAGCTAACGCAAGTGGGATGCCCCAGGATGCGCCTAGTCCAGAGCCGACAGAAAAGCTTGGTATGTAGGCATTGCGTGCTTCCAGATAACTGGCGAATGCTTTCTGCTCATCCGCTTGCGCTGAAACCGCCGTGGTGCTGTGGTTGAGGGCGAGCTGAACCGCCTTCTTCAAGGTCAATTGTTCGGCAACTCCCGGCAATGTAGCTGCGATCAAAATCAACGCGAAGCGAGCGCCGACCAAGCGAAATGTCATAGCATCACCTTTGGTAAGTATGGAATTGAATTGTATCGGAGGGGTGATGGGACGAGTTCCGTCCGCAGAGGAATGTTCGACTTAGCGCTTTAGCCAGCCACGCGTTTCAGTGCTTCCTTCGCGCGGGCATAGTTGCGCGCAAGCGTCAGTGATTGTCGATACTCCTCTTCTGCGCTTTGCTTATTACCCTGCTTTTCAAGAGCCGTCCCGAGCAGATAATGCGCTTTGAAGACGGGGGCTTCTTCGACGGTCGGTCCCGCCAAGTATCGCTTTAACAACTCGATTGCGAACGTAGGATTACGATTGGCCCGCAACAGAGTGTCCGCACCATCCATTAACACTTCCGGAGGGTTTACTGCCCCGGTGGTTGCCTTGCGCAGAGCGGATTCCATGTCGTCATACCGCTCTCGTTTTCGATAAAAAACCGCGAGATCCAGCCAGGTGTCGCTCGCGCCTTTACTCAGGTCGATTGCGCTCCGATACTCTTTCTCAGCTATTGCGTAATCTTTGTTCTTCTCAGCGATTCGGGCATAGACCCAATGTTCTTTAGCGGGATGGACCTTTCCAATCAGCACAGCCTGCGTCCGTGCCTTGTCTTCGCCACCACCCATCATCCCTGGAGCTTCGAGATAAAACTCGGCTAAATCGACACGAGCCAAGAGATTGGTACCATCCAGTTGAACGGCCTGTTCAAATTCCGTCCGCACCTTTTTCGCAAGTCTGGCGGCCGTGATGAAACTTGAGTGATCTGCTTTTTCGCCATATGCTCTGCCCAGCCATTGGTGGTAGGCACTCTTGCTGCTATCTGCTTCAACGGCCCCTTCACAGTTATCAACGGCATGGTCCCAATCTTCAACAAGATAATAAGCACGGCATAACAGGTTCAGACTTTCCGCGTCACCCTTGTTGGACGAGATTCGCGCGTCAAGCTCTCGAATTGCTTCGTCGACCTTGCCTTTCGCAAGTAGGTCTTTGGCTGACTGCGCTGTGCAGAGCATCGAAAGGAGAGGGACTACGATGATTCGGAGGAGAAAGCGCATTGCTTACTGCGCCACCTTGGCCTTCAGGCCTTCACGCAGCGGCCAGGAATTGACGGCGGTCAACGCGACAAGCGCACCGGAATCTAGACCACTTGTTACCTCAACGCTCGTCATGTTGGACAGGGACGTATTAATCCACCGTTTCCGCAATTCTCCATCGATAAGGGTGTAAACGTACGGTTTGCCATTGTCCATGCGTAGCGCCTCACGCGGGATGATCAGAACATTGTGCTGTTCCGTTGTGATGATCGTGACACTTACGTTGACGTTAGGTAAAAGCCTTCCGTCCGCATTGTCTACGATGCACGTTGTCTCTCCTACGTTGCGCGTACCGAGCAGCTTGACAGCGGCCGGAACCGTACTGATGCTGCCATGCCAGATCCGCCCCGGGACGGCATCCCAGGCTAGTTCGATGGGCTGACCTGCTTCCAGTCGCCCAACATCGGGCTCATCCACAAACGCGCGTACCAGCACCTTGCTCAGATCCGCTTCTTGCAACAGCAAGTCCCCGGGATTTACGTAGGCTCCTTGACGGACGGGAATGGCAAAAACCACTCCGTCGAAAGGCGCTCGGATTGTGGATTTCGAAAGCGTGTCCTGTGCGGCCGCATAGGCCGCCTGCGCTTCTCCACTCTGCGCTTGCACTTTTGCCACTTCCGGCTGGGAATAACGCGCTGTTTGCTTCTGCTCGACTAATTTGAGGTCTGCATCGGCGCGCTGCAGTGCATTTTCTGCGGCCGTGACTTCACCCGCTGCGGCTGCGCCTTTTTGTTGCAAACGACGCAGCGCGTCCAAATTCCGTTGAGCCGCTTCTTTTTCAGCTTGCGCTTTGATTTTCTGATTTTGAAGCGTCAGCGCCTCTTCTTGTGACCCGCCACGCTCAACAGAGCTAACGTCAGATTGAGCTGCTTTCAATTGCGCAAGAGCACGCGCCGCTTGGGCCCTCGCATCGGCGTCATCAAGTTGCATCAACAACTGACCCTTTTTGACGTGATCGCCTTCCTTTACAAGAATCTTGCGGATAGTCGTTGCGGCAGGCGCATGCGATTCGAAGTTTTGGATTGGCTCGACTTTGCCATTCGTGGAAACAACACTGCGTATCTGCCCTCGCTCCGCTTTGGCAAAGCGGACAGCTAGGGGATCTTTCCGCATCGACATGAAAGCGGCCAGCACAAACACACCAACCACCAGCCCGATGGCCCACACTAACCAGCTACGCTTTTTTCCCGGATTGAGCACGTTGCTGTAAATTCGGCAGGCAACAATGTAACACCTGAACGCTCTGCAAGGAGCCTGCACTAAATTAGATGCAGCCTCAGGCGTTCGTTCTTCGAGATCCCGAAAAAGTCAGGTTCAAAAAGGTGGTATTAGAATATGCGGATGTCCAAAGGTCCTCGATATACGCCGGAGCACGCTGCTTCCGGCCTGGATGCAAAATTTCCTGAAATCGAAACCTGGCCCAATCAATTTCCAGGGTATGAAATCGTCATCGACGATCCGGAATTCACTTCCGTATGCCCGAAAACTTCGCTGCCGGATTTCGGCGTAATCACCATTCGATATATGCCTGACAAGAAATGTCTCGAGTTGAAGTCGCTGAAGGAGTACCTGCACACCTACCGCGATCTTGGAATCTTCCAGGAAAACATTGTCAATCGTGTTCTGGAAGATGTGGTTCGTTGGGCAAAGCCTGTGTGGGCCGAAGTTAAAGGCGATTTTCGGCCTCGTGGAGGCATCTCGACAGTCGTTATTGCCAAGTGGCCACGACCGAAGCGCTGAGATCTTTTCTTCCAATTAACATTTCCAATCCATGAGCAGGTGGCTGACCAGCAAATGGTCATGTTAGATTCACACCACCCGTGAACGAACAAAAAGTCTACCCACGAACAGCACTGATTGTTCTAACTCTGCTAAACCTCGTGAACTATGTTGATCGGTCAGTTCTGAATGCGGTCCAGCCTTTGATCCAAACAGAATTTCGCCTAACAAAAACACAGCTCGGCTATCTCACAAGTGCATTCCTGATTTTTTACATGATTGCGGCGCCCTTCGTGGGCCCACTCGCTGATCGTTACTCGCGAAAGGTAATCATCGCTCTCGGCGCATTCTTCTGGAGCGGGTTGACGTTGCTTACGGCAGTCACGCATAACTACGCAGAACTTCTGGTCCGGCACACCCTGGTTGGCATCGGCGAGGCAACGTTCGTGACGATTGCCCCAACGTTTGTGGCGGATCTGTTTGCAGAAGATAGGCGCGGAAGAATTCTGGCTGTTTTCTACCTAGCCATACCCGTGGGTTTTGCTTTGGGGTACCTGTTGGGCGGCCATTTGGGCCCCACGCATGGATGGAGAGTTCCTTTCTACGTCGCCGCAGCTCCAGGTTTTCTGATAGGAATTGCCGTGTTGTTTCTGAAAGAGCCTGTCAGAGGGCAATTCGACACACTCAAAGAAACTCCCGATCGTGGCACTGTGCTCGGATTAGCCAAAAATCCTGCGTTTTTAACGGCGACGCTGGGCATGGCGGCGATGACGTTTTCTTTGGGTGGAATCCTGGTCTGGATGCCTCAATTTCTTTTCAGCGAACGCCACTACACACTGGAAGCCGCAAATTCACTGTTTGGGATCATCGTTGTCGTCGACGGTATTCTTTCGGCACTTGCTGGAGGATTGCTAGGCGATTACCTGTTACCCAAGATGAAAGGATCGTATTACTTCATCTCCGCAACCGGTATGGCTCTCGGTGTGCCCGCTATGATCATCGCCCTTTTTCATAAAGGCCCGCTGATGGTTCCAGCAATCGCAGTCGCCGCTTTCTTTCTGTTGTTGAACACTTCGCCGCTGAATGCTGCTCTGATTAACTCCGTCGGAGCCCATATCCGTGCCACCGCGATTGCAGTCAACATCTTCATCATCCATATCCTGGGCGATGTGCCTTCTCCTACCATGATGGGATGGGTCGCAGATCGTAAATCGCTGCAAGCTTCTTTCGTGCTTCCTGTCGTGGCGATGATTCTCTCGTCAGCCATACTCTTCTATGGGATGAGATTCGCGCCTGAAATGGGCATTAAACATGCGAAATCCGAAGGAACTCACGTCGGATGATCTGGTTTCAGTCCCCGTAATCATTCGACGAGATTCGATATCATAGAAAACCATTGACTTAACAGGGACTTGCCGCCTATTCTCCGGGGCGTGAGCATTCGACAAGATTCGGGGAAATTGGTGCCAATTCTGCCCTCGGGTAGCACCGGAGTAGTACCGAGGTTGCCGTTCACCAAGCGAGCGATCGAAGCCCTGAGCCCACGACCACAACGTTATTACGTGTGGGACAGCGTAGTGCGTGGTCTCTCTCTGGTTGTGCAGCCATCCGGCAAAAAAAGTTTTTATCTCTATCGAAAAATCAACGGACGACCGGAGCGAATTCTCATTGGCTCATTCCCCGACTTGCGACCCGAACGTGCTAGGGCGCTGGCCGAGTCGATGAATGGCGTAATCGCTGAAGGCGGTAATCCTGCCAAAGAACGCCGACAAATCCAGAGTGAGATGACGTTGCAGGAACTGTTCGAAACGTTTAAGACGCTGTGGGGTCAAGAACGCTTACGCATGTGGAAGGTTGAAGAGAGAAGATTCAATAAGTATCTCCACAAATGGAAACTGCGTCGATTGTCGTCGATCACTCGACAAGATGTTCTCGCACTACATGCGCAAATCGGACGCGACCATGGACCTTATATCGCGAACAGGATTGTTTCCCTAATTTCCTCGATGTGGAATCGTGCGATCAGCGATTGGGGGCTTGACGCAAAAAATCCCGCCGAAAAGATTCGCTTCTTTCGGGAAAGTGCACGTGAACGCTTTCTTGATGGCGCAGAGCTGAAACGGCTCTTCGAAGCATTGGAACTCGAACCCAATCAATTGTTGGCAGACTTTTTCCGATTACTGCTCTTTACCGGGGCGCGTTCGGGCAACGTGTCCTCGATGCGCTGGGACGAAATCAATTTCCATCGACAGGAATGGTCGATTCCAGCAACGAAATCGAAGTCGGGCGAGACAATGACGCTTCCGCTGGTGCCTGCCGCGTTCGACATCCTCGTGCGGCGCAGAGCTTCTGCGCTCAATGACTTTGTGTTTCCTGCACAAAGCCGGTCTGGCCACATCACGGGCTATAAGGCCGGATGGGCAAGGATTATCAAGCGGGCTGAACTGGCCGACGTTCGAATGCACGATTGCCGAAGAACTTTAGGAAGTCTTCAGTGTGCACTCGGAACAAGTTTGCCAATCATTGGAAAAAGCTTGGGTCACACGAGCGTGGCCGCAACGGCAATTTACAGCAGATTAAATTTGGACCCTGTGAGGGAAAGCGTTTCCAATGCAGTTGCCGCAATGCTCGCCGTGAAGGCGGTGGACTAGATGAACACGCCTTCAGATACGGTCCGGCGGCTGGAAAAACTAAGAAGCTCAATCCTCTATCCACGAGAAGAGGTGGAGTCATGGTCAAACGAGTCATTCGTGACTCCACTCGAGCGTAGCCGCTTGAAGGGATATTTAATAGCGGTCGGGGTACGGCTAAAGAATATTGACACCCTTGAGCGACAAACGGTGGATGCTGACGAAATCGCAGACGGCGTACGTCTTACCAACCTCTATTGCAGACGCAAGTTTTACCTCGAGGCGGAAAGATCATCGCCGTTTCTCGAGGAACCCGTCCGACAATTGGAAGCTCTGCTATCCCATCACCTGAACCCTCACTAGAGCGATTAAAGATTGAATCGCGACTTGACGAAGCGGATCTGCGCCTCGGGGTCGAAAAGAGGTGGATACAAGACTGGAAGCGCATGTGGCCGGAGTGGCGGGAATGCTACTACGAGGTGGAACAGCGGGTGAGGAAAAGAATTGTTCTACCGGCCGGCAAGCTGGACCCCCCCGACAATTCAGAGAACAAGACAGAAACGGGAGATCTCATACGGTGGGGGCAAACTGAACGGGATTTAGTCTGCTTGATTGTGAGACAGCGGGAAAACGGCCAAATTAAGGCCGCCAGCGACAAAGAGGCGGTAAAGTCAGTTGCGCCCCATTACGCTCGTCTGCAGAAGGACGGCACACTCAAGCGGGTTGATCCCGAATCCGCTTGGCGCAATTACCAAAAGAAACTCCGCGGCGAGTAGTCCCTTACCCTCCTGCTCAAAAAAGTTCCGGAACGTTCCGGAACGGTTTTGTACGGGATTTCCACAGTTCACTAATTGCACATTGCGTTTGACGAGGTTCAGCGCAATGTCAAAATTTCTTACGCCAGCGGAAACCAGCCAACAAATCAAGCGAACCGTGCAGACCCTCTCAGAGTGGCGCTGCACCGGTCGGTATCCACTGCCGTTCTATAAGGTAGGCGGCCGAATCCTGTACAAGCAGGAAGACGTCGATGCTTTTCTGGAAGAATCGCGGGTGGAACTCGACGAGGCCGGAAAATGAGCGCCCTGCTCGAGTCCGACATCAGAGCATTGAAGCAGTTCGGCATCTGCACCGAACGGCTGAATTGGGAACGGGTTGATGATCGCGAAGCGCGAACCGTCCTAAGCCTTAACGGTGCCAGCGGGGATTTTGGCGGAATTCTCATTCCCTACATTGACCCCCGCTCTGGCCGACGCGTAACTGCGCGGGTCCGCCGTGATCATCCAGACATCGAGAATGGCAAGCCGACGCGGAAGTACGTAGCGGCATGGGGCGATAAGAAGCACCTTTATTTTCCTGCTGGCGCAAACCTCGAAGACAAGTCAATCACAGCCGTCATGGTTGAAGCTGAGAAATCAGCGGAAGCTCTGGTTGACTGGTCTATCAAGAATGGCAAGCCATTGTTGCCTGTCGCGACTGGTGGTGTGTGGGGATGGCGCGGACGCACGGGTAAGGAACTTCGCCCAAATGGAACAACTGCCGACGAGAAGGGCGTCATTGCCGATCTCGATCTAATCCACGACCGCGAAGTAGTCATTCTTTTTGATTCAAATGTTGCCAAGCGCTCCGACCTCCGACGTGCGCGGCTGCAGTTAGCACGGGAACTTGTCGCACGTGGTTGCAAGGTGCGCATAGCCAATATTCCAGATATTGATGGCGCTAATGGCCCGGATGATTTGATCAAAATTTCCGGGGACGCGGTACTTACCGAAAGTCTCGATGCGGCGCAACTGTTCTCCGAGGTAGCGGTGGCCGATCTCGACCGTCTGATTGGAAGGTTGAGCGAGCAAAGCCGACCTCAGGAAGAGGACATTAATCAAGCCTGCGAACTCATTGCGTATATCGGTACAGACACCTCTAGAGAATTGCTGATTGGAAGACTTGCGAAAGCGGTGCGGACATATTTCTCGAAGGCAAGCATTAAAAATCTTATCGATCTCAAGCGGAAAGAAATCGGGGCGGCGGCTGAAGAAGTAGTGGAGAAAGCGCACTCGGCAGCACTGCGCGGAATGCGTATTGATCCCGCTCAGCTCATCGGCGACATCGAAACATACCTGAAATCGATGGCATTTCTGCCGGAACATGCTTCGATCGTTCTTAGTGTATTCGCACTAAACACACATGTATTCGACGTGTTCTCAACGACTCCATATATATCGATGGAAAGCGCTGTTCCGGGTTGCGGAAAGACAACAGTTGCGAGTCTGCTCCGAATCTGCAAGCGGCCACGCTTCGCCGTCGGCCTAAATGCAGCGAACTTGTATCGCATCGTGCATGAGGAACACCCAACATTGTTCATCGATGAAGCCGAGTCGATTGAAGGAAAGTCAGAATCGGCGCAAGCATTACGCCCAGTAGCGCACGTAGGTTATAAGCGCGGGGCGCAAGTGCCTCGACAAGTGGGTGAAGGCAAAGACATGCGTACTGAGTGGTTTGATGTTTACTGCCCCAAAGTCTTTGCGGCCATCGGAGGTCTTACCGGCGCTCTACTCGATAGAACTATCACGATTCACATGGAGAAGCCGCCGGATGGAACCGAACTCCTGACATCCGAGGAAGACTTCGTGGAGCAAGACGCAAGTCCGTTTCGCAAACCAGTCGAAGCTTATGCGGCACAAGCCAGAAGTCATCTAGAAAAAATTTATCGGGGGCGGCCACGAACCGGGCTTTATCCCAACATCAAGCATCGCGAATCAGAAATATGGACTCCGCTTTTAGTCCACGGAAAGTTTGCCGGGACGGAAATCGAGAAGAGGTTACTGGCGGCGCAAGCACACTTCTCGGACGCAAAAATAAAGATCCAGACATCGAGCGATTGGAACACATCCTTGGCGGTGGAGCTGCTCGAAGCGATCATGGCGACCGACAAGAACAATAAGACGTTTCGCCCGGTAGATATCGTGGGGCGCATACGCGAAGGAGATTCGTGGGGGCAAAAACTGGCGAAGTACAGCGATGACGAAAAAGGCCGCCGTCTGATGGCGACGAGTATCGGGAGATTTCTGGGGACCCGCTTCCGATTGGACGCTGTGAGACAGGAGGGAGGGTCAGCCTACTACCGACAAACGGCAATCGACGTCATATCGCGCCACACGCCCCAAGGAGGTGCAAGAGGTGCAAGAGGTGCAAGCCAACCTAATGTTTCCAACGACTTAGGTGATGATGGCACCTCTGACGTGCAAGCCGACGTGCAAGCGACGTGCAAGCGCTCCCAAACCGTTGAAAACACACACCAAGCTGGCACGTCTGGCACGTCTGGCACCTCTACGGGGGGTAGCGAGGCATATATAGAGGATTCCGCTGAAGCTGTGGAAAAGCTTTTCCGAGAAATCAACCGGGCGGGGGCAGAAGGCGACCAGCAGGAGTTTACGGA